>Ga0209834_10001509_pt1 | contig 13032 bp, 21 predicted proteins | sample Mar14236cmmetaG_FD_184134 | JGI IMG/M metagenome (GOLD analysis project Ga0209834, IMG submission 184134) | Marine hydrothermal vent microbial communities from Guaymas Basin, Gulf of California to study Microbial Dark Matter (Phase II) - Marker... ...
CAATTGAGCTAGTGGGCCAAGTGTTTCTTTATTATTTCTCTAATTTTTTCGTGAAACTCCTTTGCAAGTTTGCTTGTTTCTTTATTTATCTTAATCCTGCAATCATTGCATACATCAATGTTTCTAAAATCTTCAAATCCATATACTACATAATCACCTGGAATGTTTTTTCTGCGAATTACTACTTCCTCGGAATAAATTGTATATAAAAGATTTTTATCAAGTTCTTTTCCGCAAGAATCACAATAAAATTTCTTAGACATGATAACCTCCTTGTGTATTGATAGACCAATTAGTATTTACAAAAATCTTTACCATGCTTCTGATTACGGTTTTTACTTCCGGTATCATCTTTTTCCTGAAAAACGACATCAATTCCGTGTAACACGAATCACATACATCGCTCTTGTTGAGATCCGCAAGAACCTCTTTTGCTTCTTGTGAAAAGCTATCAAGATGGAAAAATCTAAGAGACTTTATTGTATTTTCAGATTCATCCGAGCGGATTTCTATCTTTTTTCCGCAAAAATCGCAAATGGCATATCTCATTTTTTTTCCTTTCTTGTAGTCTTGAATTCACCAAGTAATGCCTGCACGAAGTCACAAGAGAACTTTACTTTGTTTCTGTACTTCTTTTTTATGAACTTCACCAACCAAGTCGGCAGCTTTTTCATTGTATACATCTTGTGCAATGCCGTAAAAAGAGAATCGATTTTCTTATCGCACAGTTTTACGCTTACCGGCCCATTGCAAAGCATCTTGTAGGCTATTTCCCTTCCTTTTTCCCGTGAAAAAGAATCTTTTGGATTGCAAAAAGCAAACCCAAAATCAATCAAGTCGAACGGCGGCTTAAAAGAGAGTTTTTCTTTATTGAATATCACGCTTGCAACGGTGATTGCTCCAGAATCTCTTGACCTGAGATGCATGAATTTCACCTTTTCATACTTGTTCATTTCTTTCCCTCCAACCAATTAGCAAGTTCATCTATTCTTGTAAATACAGTTACATTGTTCTTCATCGCAAAGTTGTACTCCATGTATGAACCGGCACTTTCTTCCCATCCGCTAAGCATTAGGATTGCATCACACCTCATGATTATATCCATGCAGCCGTTGATTACTCTTTCTTCGTCTATTTCACCAAAGAAGTGACGATTCATAGTGTGTACGCATATCGGAACGGCACCTAGCTTCCACACCATCAGTGATGCAATTTCTGCATTTCTGATGTTTCTTTCTATTTGCCAGTTTGTATCAGCTTTGTATGGTCCAGAGATAAATACAAGTTTCATAATCCCCTCTTCTTTAATTCAAAAAAGCATCTTTTACAGGCTTTGGTATCTTCGAGAGCATTGTGTGCTTTGAAATCTTCGTTGAAAAGATATTTATGAAGTTCGGATAGTTTCGGCCACTTGTATTTTCCGGGATAATTTGGATTTGGAATCTTGAGAAGATCGGTTGCTTCTTTCATGGTATCGTAAATACGATCTACATGTAATCCATTCATTCCCATTCTTGCCAGTTGAATATTTACGATACGTATATCAAAATCGATGTTATGTGCAACGAGTAAATCGGCTTTTGAAAACAGCAACATGAACATGTATACTGCCTGTTGCTCGTATACTCCATACTTCCTTGTCATCTCTGTTGTTATCCCGTGAATTTGTGATACTTTTTCTGGAATCTCTATCCCAGGATCAACAATCAAATCCATGGAACAGCGTTCATCTCCGATGTCATTTGTGAGAATCGCTGCAATTTCTACAATGTGTGGTTGAGATTTATCAGCAAATGAGAGATTTTTGTTTATCATTCCTGTTGTTTCTGTATCAAAGAATAAAATCATTATTTTTCCCTTTTCTCATCACAAAGAATATCGATGGCCTTCCGAAGAAGACCATCGACACTTTGTTTTTTCTGTTTAACTGCAAGCATTGCAGCTTTTTCCAACAGAGAAACAAGATCGTTAGATGAACTCGTCCAGTCTATAATCCATAGTTCAAGGTCTTTATCTATCTTTTTGGACTTTACGTTAGTATCGATCCCGAACTTGTTTATCTCTGCTAATAGTTCGATTGGTTTTTTAAAAAGTACGAGTTGCATCGATCACTTCTTGATTTCAATATCGAACCGATTTTTTAACACAGCGATGTGATTTTTGCTGCCGACGTAATAGGCAATCTCTCCCTTGCGAGGAAGCGACACCAGGGCCATTTGTACTTCTTTGCCCTTCTTGGTTGCGTTACTCATGGCACTTCTGGCAGCCTTGAAGGCATCGCCACGATTCGAGTATTCCTCGAATCTAAACCAGGATTGAGTTCTGCCACGTCTAGCGGCAGCTTTCTTTGCCTTCGCCTTTGTTTTCGGTTTTCTCGCCATCTTCCGCTCCTTTCAGGTTGTTTCCATTTTGCGCCTGATTGGATCAAACGCAATTGACATCGTGAATTTATTCAAAAATGCCTTTCCGTTATACTTTGCCACCAAAATCTTTTTTCCTTCCTTTATTTCATTAATATCAATTCCATTGGCTTCGAGCGTTCTCTTGATTACATCTTCGCTATGTGTTCCCTCGATGCCTTTGTTCCAAGATTGTGCATCGAACACCATCAGGTACAAATTCGAAGAACCCTCTACCTTGGCTTGCGTCATGCTAAACCAAACACCATAGGAATACTTTTTCCCTGTAAGTTCACCGGAAGGGTCGTACAAATTAAAAGCCGTCCGAACAAAGTTCCCGGAAAACTCGTTAACGTCAACCATTTGTAGCTCGAAGTTGTCGAAGTCAAGCCCAAAAAGCATGTTACCTCCTTTGGCTGTCAAAAACAATGTTTTTCATTGTTTTGAATTGTAATTCTTTTAGAATGACTTGTCAAGAATTAAATTATTCCAGTTTTACGGTAGTTTATACAGTCAGGATCGGTACACTTGGGGTCCGAACACACACCGGAAATAAATAGTTCAGCTTTCTTGAAGTCTTTCAGGGTATACTCCTTGCCCTTAATGAAGTATACGTAACCATCATCAATAACAAATGGTTGTGGAACCATGTCAATTTTGTCTATTACTACAAAGCTTCCATCTTTCATTTCCGCCTTGATGGTCCACCAGGAAACTTCCAATTTTATTTTCCCGCATCTTTTAGACAAACATTTCATTTTTTCGACCTCATAATTTCCGCAATTTCGTCATCTCGTGAGCCGTCTGTAGCAAATTCAAGTTCTGTTTCATTTGCTACATGTATTATATGTCTATACATTCTGTCTTGTGTTTGTAATATTTTTGTTATTGCACCAGACAACGATAATTCCAAAAATGCTTCCCCCCAAGTCATTCGCCTACCTTCCTCTTTGGACCTTTGAATTGCCCACATCCGGGGCATTACAATCATTGGAGGTTGCAACAACATCAAAAATTCTGTCGGCTCTGTCGGGTTAGGCAATCCTCTGGCACGAGCAGAAAAGAATCCATGTATTTGCCTTAGCAGTTGCTTGAACTCTTTTCTGCCAGCATGACGAAACTTCTGTAAACCTTCCGGCAAAAATTCTTCGTAGTCCATCAATAATTGTTTCAAGTCAGAAACTTTTCCTTTCTGTAATCTTTCAATTCGCCTCATGTATTCATAGTCAATATTATCTTCTTCTTTTTTTACATCAGCAATCTTTTTCTTTGTGAATATTTCAGCGGGCATTTTCATCTCCTGAAATTTCATTTACATGGTCAACTTCTTCATATAGTTTGTTGTACTCTTTTGAAAACATGTAACCACCTTCGAGGGGTTCTTTCGTAAATATTCCCATTTTCCTCAATGTCTTGAAAATCTTTTCATCACCATTGTCAGGAAAAAAAACAGCACAAGAACCAAATAGTTCTCTTTGTTTTTCCTCGCAATACTCGATTATTTCTTCCGCTCTTTTCTTTTTTCCAGAAAGAAACAATAACAATTTATCTATTATTTTCATTCGCATAATCCGATACCTTTCTTTGAAGTTCAAAAATAAATTTTTCCACGCCACCGCTAAAAGATGACAGATTGTAACCAAGCATCTTTCCAAGAATATCCAAGACTTCCTTCATTGTCATTATTACTGCCAGGTGCGGCTTTCCTTCTTGCATGAGAATTGTTACCTTTGCCATTTCTTTTTCCTTTCTTTGGAATTTTATGTAATGCTAATCTTTTGTCAAGGGCTTCACGTAGTTTTTTCTTGGTATGTTTAATTTCCCATTCTGGATAAAATATTTCCCATAGTGAATCAAATGAATTCTTGGAGTTTTTGTTTCCATGAAAAATCCATCTTTCTACCTCTAGCCACTCTTGGGATTTATACATTCTTTCTTTGAAACAATCAATTCCACATAAATAAATATCTATTGCATTTGCAAGTGCAAAAAACCACATTTTTCTGTCGGGAGTTGTTATTCTTGTTCTCCTGGGTTCTTCTAGCAAACTTTCGATAAGTTCCATTTTTTCCCTCCTTTGCTTGTGTTATATTTTTCTTATCCTGTGAACACTTGATCTTTCATAGCTTTTTTTACTGGCATCATACATTGCCGTGGTTTCAACTGATACATGTCCCATATCTTCTTGAACGGAAGTAATTTCTACGCCTGCCTCAAGAGCCATTGATGCAAACTTTGCACGGAACATATGGGGGTGTACGTGTTTTTTTAGTTTTTTAGAATATTTTTTTACCACCTTGTATATCAGATCACTGCTAACACGTCCTTTTTTTCCGAGAAATAATGGACCTGATTTTTCTGAAAGCCTGCCTGTTTCTTTTAAATAGCTTTTTATTGCAGATACACATTCCGGGTGAAGTGGCCTGGTACGTATTTTGTCCCCTTTCCCCTCTATTCTGATAACCGGACCAACATCGGAGGGTAGTATTGATTCAATATTTAACCCGATTACTTCTGACCTTCTAAGACCATTATACAACATTAAAAATATCATCGCCCGATCTCTTTTCCCGGAGGTATTGTTCGGAATCGATGATAATATTGTTTTTACATCTTCGTCTGTGAGCCATTGTTTTTCTTTGTGTTTTATTCGTGGAAGCTTTATTCCCTTGAGGTGGTTTTTGTCTATGTGATCTATGGATACCAAAAAATCAAAGTACGATCTTATGGAACAGAATTTTCTTGCTATCGATGTAGTAGATAGTTTGTTTTGCTTTAAATAATTAAGATATTCTATACCGTTCAGTTTTGTCACTTCTGATGGTTCACAATTGCACAAGTTGAAGAACTCCTCTATATCGGATTTATATACCCTCCTGGTGTTGTATGAATACATTGAAAGATGTTGGTCAAGTCCAATCAGTTTCATTTTCTGAACTCCACAATCAGGTATGTTACCCCGGCCGACGCACCGGCGGCAACAATACACCACAATACAATCCTGCCATACCTGTACCACGGAGACTTGAGGTATTCATTTTCAAGTCTTACAGCTTTATATTTTTCATTCCAGTAATCGAGAAGTTTCTTTTCCCGCTTTTGATACTTCTCTTCCATGTTTTTAGATTTCTTGTTACAGACTTCCAGGTTCAATTTTAGCTTCTTCACCAGGGAACGGTTTTCAATTATTTTTTTAGCAAGTTCCTTGTCCGATGGATCTGGAATAAACGTTCCCTTGCCTACTTCCATCTTTTTGCCATCTACATAAATTATTCCATGCTCCACGGTGACAGCCTTTGGAAACACGGAAGACATGAGTAATATCAAAAGAAACTTCATTTTATTTCCTCGTTGAAGATATCAGCAGGAGTAGGATTTCCTGAATCAATCCTTTTCCATAACTCATCCCGCTCTTTTATTATCTTCATTTCTGTATCTCTTTCGAGTTCATCAAGTTTTTTATCTTGTTCGTTAAATTCTCGTTCCAATCCGCTAAGGTCTGGAATACCTATTTTTTCAGAGAAGATTATTATGAATATTCTTACCAGATAGGTTACTGCCACAAACAAGGCGGGAACTATCAGCAGCAACCACCAGTATTTCTTTATCCACTCAATCACTTTCTTCATTGTCATCGAACTCCAGTTGTGACATCTCTGTCTTTTTGAAAACAAGTTCTTCTATAGTTAGCTGTTTTTCACGATTTCTTATCAATTCAATATTTTTTTCCTCCAGTTCTATTGCGAGGTAATTCCTCGCTGTGTTCTTTGCAGCCTCTACAATCGTACCAGAACCGGCAAATGGATCAAATATCAAATCTCCAGCTTTAGATGAATTCAAAATAAATGATTCATAAAGAGATGATGGTTTCTCGGCAATATGCACCTTCTTTCCGCCGTGAATTCTTTTTATGTGGATTACTCCTTCGTTGTCCATCTGAAAGTATTCAGATTTTATATCCCCTTCGCCAATCCATTCTGCCGTACCCTTCTCAAGTACAAGGATTAGCTCACATTGGTATCTGTATTTTGCTCCTATCCCAACTGACATTTTATCCCATATTATAAATCTTACTGGTCTGAATCCAGCTTTCCAAAATCTTATCATCATATCACTTGGCGTCCAAAATATATTATCACTCTTTAGCTTGGGTATTACTGGCCGAAGTCCACCACAGAATATATAGCACGTTGACTTCTTTTTCATCACCCTGTATAGCGATTTCGGGAATTCATCCATCAATTCAAAGTAGTCTCTTATCCCATCATTTGCTATTTCGCCAGATTTGTCATCATCTCTGAGTTTAAATACAGATACCCCGTATGGCGGATCTGTGATACATAAATCAATACATTCATCCGGCATTTTTTCCATGAATGAGATACAGTCCGAATTTACGATTTTGTTTCTAAGGTCAGATTCAAAGATGACTTCATCTTGCTTCACTACCTTTTTGTCAAGGATTTCAAGTGCTTTTTCTATATCGTCCATGTTTCCCTCCGTGTGTGTGCCAAAGTGGCACAATTGGTGACAATGCTGCACGCTTTTCCTTTCGAGTCGTTTTCGCGCCCTCTAAGGGCTTTCACTTTCACCCGCGCCCCGGACACCTGGATCGCAACGAATGCGCTCCAGGGTAAAGCCTGCCGTTCTGGCAGGGTGTCTGGTGGTCGTTGCCTGGTTTTCGTTACCCTGGTCATACCCCGTTGACCAAGTTTGCCCTTTGCAACACCAAGCAAGCTTCGACCTGGACCCTGATCGGGGCCAAAATTGGGGTCTGATTCTTGATAATATTTTGAGCACCTTAAAAACCCCTTAATCAAAAGTGATTCTTGATAACATTTATTATAATGACTAGAAAATAACATTTTCAATGTCATCCTCGGGGTTTATGTCAACATGGAACTGTATACCTTCAATTTCCTGTCCCATTCTAAAAGGCCATAATGCACAAGTTTTACTGGAATTACAGGCAGATACGCTTCTAGGGACGCCACCGCAACATTCCAGGCAATGTTCCCTGATTGCTTTTAGTAGCTTGGATTTATTACGTTTTATCTTGTCAATTTTGGAAGGGTGAAGTTCGCACGACACGTTGCAGCAAACATCACCATCTAAGTTACATTCGGTATTACAGTGTCTTTCTATTGCTTCAAGTATTTGTTTTTTCGTCATAATTTCACCTTTTTTATTGTTTTAGTTTGTAACATTTGTAACTAGCCGTTTTTGAATATAAAACTGGCAAGTATTTGTTTTCGCTGCATTGTCATTTTTCCTTTATAAATCAACCCTGTAACACGAAATATTTTCGAAAGTTTGCAAATGTTACAAGTTGTGTTACAAGGTTTTTCCTTTCTAAAACGAATAGTTACAGCCTTAATTTTTTTTTGTAACACTGTAACACTTCTGAGAGGGTATGCATTAATTAATCGATTAAGAGGATTAATGGATCTCTTAATATTATCAATAATCAAAAACACTTAATTTTTCCCTATAGGGTAATATACTTTCTAAGTGTTACAATGTTACAATGTTACAAAACGCGAAAACTCCTTCTGCTTAGTGGACTTTTGTTGTAACACATCTTGTTACAGATTTTGTCCAACAGTTACAAACAAGTAATTTCAAGACGTTATAATGTTACAAAATCATTTAAATGAAATTCTAAAACAATAAAAAGTGCCGAACTCTTCATTTTTTTGCACCGTAGCATGGTAAACTCCGCATTTCAATTTAATTAAAATCCTAAGTTAAAAATCATTAAGTTGTTCAAACCACTGTTTCATTTGCACATTTAGCTTGTTGATTGAAAACACAGCACACCTCCTTACCTTCCCGTATATTTCGTTGGGTTCAGGTATCCTCGTTAGTTTTTTCACATCCAGGCAAAATTCAGTGCTTTTTAGATGATCGATAATTGTTCTAAAGCCTGGGGGAACTTTTCTATGTACTCTGTTGTAATACTCGGAGTACTTATCATACAAGCACTTTATCCATACGTATGCAAAATCGTCTTTTATTGTGTACCAAGAAATACCATTAAGATCCCCTTTTTCTATCATTATCGAAACAGCCTCGATAAAATCAGAAAGCACTGTTCCAATTTCTTCTTCCTCTTCATCTGTAGCGGAAGGATCAAGCTGATCCATGTTTAGAACGTAGTCCCTGAATATCTCATTTTCTCCTATCAGGCATTCATACGATCCTAGGATGATCGAGTGATTCAGGATAATTCTTGAACTTATTGTTTTTCTGGATTTGAGGATTATCTTTTTGTATTTTTCAATCGTTTCTATCAGGTGTTTAGTTTTCTCTTTATTCTTCTCGACAATCAATTTGCAGATGTAACTGGATGCTTCCGATGACAATTCAACCACCTTCCAATACAACTCGTCTTTGCGCCATTTTCTGTTTAGGTGGACCACCAGAAGGCGAGACATCAATGCTTGATCATCTTCCGGCAGTTCTTCACCGCTTACTATTACAGGCGACTTAAATTGTTCTTTTAGGATTCCTTGGTGCGTTCTCAGGCCAAGGCTTCTACCGCTGGCATTGTAGGCACTACGAAAGACACCCTTTACCATCTCGATGTTTTTTAGATTGTTTCTGTACTCGTCAAACCACACAGGAACAGAACCATAATAGGAAAGTCTTCTATTAATTGGAACCGTACTTGTGATAGAGGGTAAGCTTTCTGATATATTCGAGTCAATTCCAAACATTCGCATCAGGAACTTCACGAATTCGTTTTTTCCGCATTGAAGCTTTCCGTATACCCACAACAAGGGAAAACATCCGAAGTGTCCTACTATATCATGAAAGTATACAGATGCAGCAGCAAATGCTATCCCGTAGTAAGCATCAAAGGTTCCCACGTTTTCCATGAGAACATTTGAAAGCTCGATTATCTTTTCAAGTGATTTATCACATGGCTTTACTAACATTGGGAGCGATTTGGTATTTTCTGATTTAGATTCCAGCTTATCTATGATATATCCATTGTTACCATTCCAGCAGATTCCCTCCTTGTCTGGAAGGATTATATTATTGTTCTTTATCAGCATATTTCCAAACAACCACATATCTTCTTTTTCTATGTATCCTACTCCAAATATTGATAACACTTCCTTTGCGTTTGGATCTTGAGCCATTACAAGTTGCCAAATATCGCATAAATCTGTATCTGTTCCTGTAAACGAGAAATCACCTTTTGAATAACAAAATTTTCTAAACGTTCTTGCTGTTGACATATCATCTGGATCTATTCTGCATTTTATCTTTTTTCCATCCTGCCTAAGCATGAATACATCTCTAGTGACGATGTTATCGTTGCTTCTATATCTTCTTTCAAGCTTGATTACAAAGTTCGAGATTCTTTCAAGCTCTATATCGTCTTTTTTCTGTTTTATTCTATAGTAGCAGCTATCTTCTTCTATTACTGATAAATCTTCGCCAACGTTTACTACAGGAATTGCATTTTTTTTTAGTTCATCGAAATCTTTTGCTGTCTTTTTCTCTTTTACAAAATAATCATTGATGTCTCCGTTTGGATATTTTTCTTCATTTAAATCCAACCTGATTATTTGAACCTGTTCTGCAACCTTGGCAATATTTATCCCTACAGACCTGGCTCCGACACGTCCTTTTTCGTCCACGTCATAGACGATGTATACCTTTTTACCCTTGAAGTAGCTGGAACATTCATCCAACCATGTTCCTGCACCTCCAGTGAACGTGCAAGCATTGTAACCATGCTGTATCAGTGTAAGGGCATCGATTTCACCTTCGCACAGGTAAATTTCGTCTTCATCTCTTGGTTCTGGAAACAACCATAATGGGCTTTTTTGTTTTATATCTTTTGCTGTAAGATGCCATATTCTCTTTTCGGTTGTTGATTTGAACCTGTAATTAAAAATCTTTCCTTTTTTTGTTACCGGAAAAACTATGTACTCTTTCCAGCTTCCGATGAAATACTTATCTATTGTTTCCTTAGTTATTCCTCTGCCTTCCAGGTAGTTTACGACTTCATCGGATATTTCGTCGTGAAGTTTCTCTTTTGTTTCATCGTCTAGTTTCGGCCTATTCTTTTTTCTTGCCTTTTTTGTACTTCCCTTAGTTGGTTTCGATGGCAGGTAATCTTCTACGTTTATTCCCGCTTCCTTGGCGAGTTCCCGTATTGTTTCATTGAAATCTTTTCCTGTTATTTTTTGGTGAAAGGTGAAAATATCTCCCCTGGCGTCGCAACCGAAACAATGAAACAGGCCGGTGTCAATCTGGACAAATAAAGATGCATCCTTTTCGTCGTGAAAAGGACACAAGGCTGACCAGTTCTTGCCTTTTTGTATCTTCCAGGTTAGGTGTTTGCTGTAATATTGTTCAATATTTATGTTTTTGACGATGCTATCTTTTAGGTCCATGCCGCCTTCCCCTGTTCATCGCCTTGAACACCTGAACCGCTTGTTGTTTCTTTTCGGCGTTCTTGATCCCCTGTTCAATAGCGGCACGAATGCGCCTTTTTCGTTCTTCTGCATCTAGGACATTTATTTTTCTTTGGGGAAAATTGTCTGAATCGTAAATGGCTTCAATTTTTGGTTTCGGCATCCATTCTCTATAGCTGCATTTCAAGCTGTTTGAATCAACATGTGTTTCTGGATTGAGGTAATCTGGATAACCATTATGTGAAGGAACAAGGTATCCGAATGCCCTAAAATAAGCAAGCGGAATCCTGGTGTATCCGTTTTCTGCAAGTTTAACCAGTTTTTTTGATTCCAGTCTATACCATTCTTTTATTTCTGAAAAAAATACCAATAAAAAAGAATCGGCCTTGAATTTATCAAGACCGCTCATTCTGTTTACTTGACTATCTCTGATGCTTGACATTGGCAAGTAGGTTTTCATTGTTTGTTTTACTTCAAATTCTACGTGTGTTCCATCTTTTAAGGTTCCTGAATAATCCAGGCCACGGCTCTCTGAGTAAAAAAGCCTTCCCTGGATTACTCGCATTCCAGAATCTACCTTGTGTATCAAGGCAATTCCTTTTCTTTTATAGAAAAGATTAGCCTTAGACACCAGTCGTTCTGATTCTGTCTGCCTTGCCATTACAAAACCATGCCGTTGTCCAGTGGAAAAGAATACCCCTGGACAGCGGCATGGTCAAGTGGCTTTTACTTCTTTTTCTTTTTCGCGGTCTTCTTGGCCGACTTCTTCTTTTTCTTCGCTTTTTCCTCGGTGACGAGTTTACCATCGTCACCGATTTTGATGCCGTATTTCTTGGTGTATTTCGTGAAGTCGGGATCTTTGCGGAATCCAAGAGCCCATTCGAGCATGTTGAAGCAACCTTCAAGGATGTAATAGACCTTGTTGTCATCTTCCTTGCGTTGCTTCATCACGCGAAGAACTTCGAACAAGATATTTCGTTGGTATTTGATCTCTTTTTTGGTAGGAGCCGAATGACTACGTACCCTGGTAGCTTCGTCCAACGACTTTTTGATTTTTTTGGTTGCCTCCCTGTTGCCGCTCGTTCTTGCCGCTGCAAGTCCCTTGGCGACTTGCTTTTGATCCTTTTGCGGAAGCTTGGCGATGTTTTTGGCATCGCTCATGGTGATTTCGCCGGACTTGATCTTTTTCCTGACCTCTTCGTCGGCCTCCAGGACACGAAGCACATCATTGAGCCAAGTGATGCTCTTTCCGATCTTGGCACAGATTTCCTGCTTGCCGATGTTTTCATCGATCAGCTTCTTGATCCTGTTGGCCTGATCGAGCGGATTTACGTCCTTGCGTTGAATGTTTTCCACCATGTTGTCATACAGGGCATCGCGCAGGACCGTTTTTGCATTGTACTTCTTGACCAGTACCGGCACACCCTTGGAAAGCTCGTGCTTGGGATCGTCTTTCAGGATTTCTTGTACCGCTTTGCGTCGCCTCCAACCGGAAACCAGATAATGCTTTCCGTCGATCACAAAACACGTCAACGGGTTCTGAATCCCGCTCTGGAGAATCGATGCCATCAATTCCTTGACATCGGCCTTTGTCACCTCTGACCTGATGTTGGGAACGTCCGGGTGATCCAGGATCTTGTCTACCTTGACGTATTCTACCTTGTCGTAACCATTCATCTTACTCTCCTTTCTTTGAAACAGGGTTCAAAAACAAAAACTCCTCAAAAGGGAACATCGTCATCATCGTCAAGGACTTCACCCTCGACACTGCCTCCACCGGATCTGATTGCTTCGCCTTCATCTTGCACCAGTTCCTTTGTAGTCATCTTCTTGACTTCGGAAGCCATCTTCATCAAGCCCATGACGGTATCCTTGTCGTTAGGCTCGACCACTTCCGGCTGAATTACGTAATAGATGTTTTGTCCTTTCTTGGCTTCCCGCTTCAAGGTGAGACGGCACTTGATCATGTAAAGCGGAATGTCACGCCGTTTCATCTGTCCGGGAACTTTTAGCTGGTTCAGGAAGTTCTTTTCAAGGAAACTGTTCATAGGAACATAAGATGTGCGCTTGCAGTTCAGGACGAAAAACTCGTTGCGTTCGAAGTCCCAACCGATGAAGCGCATTACGATGGTGCAGTTCTTGCGCTTTCCTGGTTTGCCGAACCTTTCGGGGCAGTTCTCACAGTTTTTCATGTTGCC
>Ga0209834_10001512_pt1 | contig 13026 bp, 13 predicted proteins | sample Mar14236cmmetaG_FD_184134 | JGI IMG/M metagenome (GOLD analysis project Ga0209834, IMG submission 184134) | Marine hydrothermal vent microbial communities from Guaymas Basin, Gulf of California to study Microbial Dark Matter (Phase II) - Marker... ...
GTAACAAGCGAAACTGCGAATTTAATGATTGCTCTTAAAGAGGCAGGTGCGGAGGTTTATCTTACTGCATCAAATCCTCTCTCTACACAGGATGATGTTGCAGCAAGTCTTGTTAAAGATTTTGAAATTCCTGTTTTCGCAGTGAGGGGAGAGGATAAGGAAACATATTACAAAAATATAAAAACGGTAATTGAGGAGGGGATAAATATTTCTATGGATGATGGAGCTGACCTTGTATCCATGCTTCATTCAAAGATGAGAGATTATCTCAAAGATATAATTGGCGGAACTGAAGAAACAACCACAGGAGTAATAAGGCTTAGGAGTCTTGAGAAAGAAAAGGTACTTTCATACCCGATAATTGCAGTTAATGATGCAAAAACAAAACACTTCTTTGATAACAGGTTTGGAACAGGACAGTCAACCATTGACGGAATCCTTAGAGCAACAAACATACTTCTTTCAGGGAAAGTTTTTGTTGTGGCAGGGTTTGGTTTTTGTGGAAGAGGAATTGCAGAGAGGGCAAGAGGAATGGGTGCAAGAGTTATTGTAACAGAGGTAGATCCTGTAAAGGCACTTGAGGCTGCAATGGAAGGATTTGAGATTATGAAGATGGAGAAGGCTTCTCTAATCGGAGACATCTTCGTAACTGCTACGGGTGATTATCACATAATAAGAGTGGAGCACTTTGAAAAGATGAAAGATGGGGTAATACTTGGAAATTCAGGGCATTTCAATGTTGAAATAGATGTTGAAGGCTTAGAAAGGATAAGCAAAGGGAAGAGAGAGATTAGAAAGAATCTCACAGAATACACACTGAAGAATGGGAAGAGAATCTATCTCATCGCAGAGGGAAGACTTCTCAATCTTTCTGCAGCAGAGGGTCATCCTTCAAGTGTTATGGATATGAGTTTCTCCAATCAATTTATGTCGGTAAAATTTCTTGTCGAAAATAGAGGAAAATTAGAAAAGAAGGTTTATAATGTTCCAGAGGATATTGATAATGAGATTGCAAGGATTAAATTAAAAACAATGGGGTTTGAAATAGATGAGTTGACAGATGAACAGAGGAAGTATCTTTCAAGCTGGGAGATTGGCACATGAAAATATTTCCATCTTCTCCTGCAGTTGGTATCGGTGTTATTGTGTTTAATAAAGACTCTGTACTTATTGAAAAGAGGGGAAATGAGCCTGGGAAGGGAGAATGGAATCTTCCAGGTGGTACCCTTATGCTTGGAGAAAGGATATTTGAGTGTGCAAAGAGAGAGGTATTTGAAGAAGCAGGGATAGAAATAGAACCCATTGGTATTGCAAAGGTTTATGAACTCATAGAAGAGGAAAACAAAAGGATTAAATTTCATTATGTAATAATAGATGTTGTGGCAGAGTATCTATCTGGAGAACTAGGAGTTGGCTCTGATGCTCTTGAGTTAAAGTGGATTAAATTAGAAGAGGTAAAGGATTATCCACTTCCTGAAAGGGTAAAGGATGCTATAGAAAAGGGAAGGAGAATTTTTAAAGGTGCGAAGGGGAGATCTAACAGATAGAGAAAAAGCTATTCTTGAATTTATAGTTGAATCAAAGAGAAAAGGGATAACTCCCACTGTAAGGGAAATTGGAAGAGAAGTTGGTCTCTCCTCCACAGCAACAGTTTTTTTCTATCTGAGAAAACTTGAGGAAAAAGGTTATATACAAAGGGGAAGAGGGGCAAGGTCAATAGTGGTTAAAGATTTAATACCCTCCTCTTTTCCCCTTGTTGGGAAGGTAAAGGCAGGAAAACCCAATCTTGCCGTTCAAGGTATTGAAGATTATGTCAACCTTCCTATAGATAGAGACCTTCACCCAAACGCATTTTTACTTAAAGTTAGTGGGGATAGCATGAAAGATGCAGGAATACTGGATAATGACTTAGTCGTTATTGACCCTGACGTTGAAGTTAAAGAAAACGATATATGTGTTTCTCTTATAGATGGTGAGGAAGTTACAGTAAAAAGATTCAAAATAAAGAAAGGTAAACCATTCCTGTTTCCTGAAAATCCAGAGTATAAACCAATAAAAATAGATAAAAGGATAAAGATTATAGGAAAGGTTATAGGAGTTTGGAGGAGGTACTAATAAACTCTCTCCAGCTTCATTATTTCAGAAAAAAGTTCAAGTTCCTCTGTATAATCACCCATTGAAAAAATGTGGTGGTTTCCTATAGGTCTTTTTAAGAAGTAATCTGACTTTGCCTTAACCTTTAATACTATCTGAGTTCTACACATCATCTCACTCCTGAGGTTTTTCTCTATCTTTGCCCTTGCAAAGAATATCCGATTAAGACTATCCCCTCCAATTCTTGTTAGTGTTCCAATACTTCTATCAAAAAATCCCTTTATACCAACTCCCTTTCCTGTTTCAAAGTGAGTCATCAAGGAAAAACTCTTAACCATCTTTAAAGGGACGGTACAGTGGGCAAAGTATAAATCAGTGGTTTCCTCTCCGCTTCTATCAACCCATGCAATATTTCCCATAAAGGCTGGTCTTTCTGTAAGCTTCTCTATTATATACATGGTTAGAGTTGAGGGGATGTCTCCTTCACAACCAGCAGTTATTCCTTCACTTGTGAGAAGGGATAGTGCAATACAACCGGTGGTATCAAGAGGTTTTATTATGCTAAAACATTCCATAGAAAGTAAATCCCATCCCCTCTCAACGGCAATCTCCTTTGTAGTCTTATAAACTTTGAGTGCCTTTCTTAATTCATTATCATCAATCTCGGTTATTTTATTTGCTTTCTTCTTCAAGTCAATGAGTATCTCATCTATACCGGAATCATCACTTTTTTTAACTCTCTCTATAAATTTTTCTATGGGGTAGAAGTCAATATCTATACCAAATCTTTCCTTAACCACGCTTTCATCGGGGGTTGATGCAATAAGCCAGAAACTTGGTTTTCCAATAATTCCCATCTTTTTTCCCTTAATCTCCTCTGTGAGTTTAAGGGTTTTAAGTGCCCTTACAAGATCCTTCTTTTCGCTTTTCTTATCCCATAAGAATATCCTCCCCTTCCCTTTAAGGTATGCATTTATCTCAAGTGCTGCTGGAAGAGAGTTATTAAACTTATTGGTTATGAATAGATAGGGAGGAGAAAACTTTTTGTGAATTTTAAGAAACTTTCTCTCGCTTCCTCCTGTAACCACAAGAAAGATAACAAAATCGTAATTCTCTCCCTCTTTAAACTCTTCCACTTTAATACCCTTTTTCTCAACAAAATCCCTTACCTCTTTAAGTAAGGATAACTCAATGGGCCTTCTTGTTTCATCAGAACTTAAAGGTATAAGACCTAATCTCATTCCTCACCTCTTATCTAAAAAACTTCTTCTATGATACATTGATAATCCATACTTTTCAATAGCATCAAAATGCTCCCTTGTCCCGTAGCCTTTATTTCTATCCCATCCATAATCTTTAAAATCTTTTGATAGAATCCTCATAATTCTATCCCTTACAACCTTGGCAACAACTGAAGCAAAAGATATAAGCGAAACCTTCTCATCTCCTTTTATCATAGAAACAAGAGGAATGCTCTCTGTAAATATTGAATTGCCATCCACAACTATAAGTATACCTGATATAAAAATTCTCTCTGGAAAAAAAGCCGAGTAATTTTCATAACTTTTTACAGCCTCCTGTAAAAGTTCATCCAGGGAAATCATCTTGTATGTTTTAACATCCAATTCTTTCTTATATAGAAATGGAAGTATGGATAGTTTCATTGCTTCAAAAGTGGCTGAAAGTATCCCCTCCCTGTCTATGAATTCGTTGGATACAACACCTACACCAAAAGGGGATCTTTCTTTAAGAAGATAATTGAATATCTCTTCCCTTTCATCTTCTTTTATCTTTTTAGAATCAGTAATAAAGATTTTTGGTAGGTGAAGAAGAGGAAATGAGGCAGCAACCACTGGACCTGCCAGAGAACCTCTCCCTGCTTCATCAACTCCTACTGGTAGTCTCAAAACTCGGATATCCCCTAAGGAGCTTAAAGTGTTTTGGGGGCCAGAATATAAATTCTGCTCTCCCTTCAAGTTTTTTGATCTCAATGGGACCAAATTCCCGTGAATCAAGAGAATTACCCCTATTATCCCCCATTAAGAACACCTCTCCCTGAGGTATTTCAATGGGTCCATATATTCCCGGGGTGGAATTTTTTACATATGGTTCAATCAACTTCTTCCCATCTATAAATACAAAGCCTCCTTTAATCTCCACCGTTTCCCCCGGAAGGCCAATAACCCTTTTTATATAATCCTTTGATCCGTGTGGAGGTTTGAATATCACAACCTCTCCCCTTGCTGGATCTTTGAATCTAAAGATGAATTTATTAACTATAATTATGTCATTTTCATATATGGTTGGATTCATAGAAGACATCTGGACTTTGTATGGTTCATAAACATATCTCCTTATAAGATATGCAAGCCCAAAAGCAATGGCAAAGGTTAGAATCCAGCTTACAACCTCTTTGAAGGTTTTACTCATGCATGCTATTCCTTAGCTTCTGCCTCTTCTTTCTGTGGAATCTCCTTGACTTCTTTATTTTCTAAACTTTCTTTAACAATTTTCTTCTTTTGTTTCTTTACTTTAACTTTCTCCTTAACTCTTGCCTTCTTTCCTCTCAAACCTCTTAGGTAGTAGAGTTTGGCTCTCTTTACATCTCCAAATCTTACAACCTCTATCTTCTCAATGGTCGGAGCATTCAGCGGAAAAACTTTTTCAACACCAACTCCGAAGGAGTATTTTCTCACTGTAAAGGTCTCTCTTGTTCCGCTTCCTCTTCTTGCAATACATATTCCTTCAAATACCTGAATTCTTTCCTTGTTTCCTTCCTTTATCTTTATATGAACCCTTAAGGTATCGCCAGGTTTAAAATCAGGAATATCATCTCTTAAGAAACTATTCTCAATGAGTCTTATCTCTCTCATCTTCTATCCTCCTTATAATCCAACTGACAATAAATTATATCAGATTTTTCGTGATAAAACAAAAATATAATACCACAAAAATATAAAAAACCTAATATTATATAATTAACAGAGAAATCATTTTATAAGGAGTGGGACATGAAGAGAAGGTTTAAAAAAATCATTCAGGTGGCAATAGTGGTTGATAATCTGGACAGATACCTAAAGATATTCAATGATGAGTATGGAATAGGCCCATGGAAGATCTACTACATAAACAAAGAGACCACAAAAGATATGAAAAGGAACGGAAAGGAGAGGGAGTTTGAATACAAAGTCGCAATGTGTCAGCTTGGAGATGTGGAGCTTGAGCTTACTCAACCAATAGATGATAATAGTATATATAGTGAATTCTTAAAGGAACATGGACCAGGCTTACACCACATTGGTTTTGAAGTTGACGATTTCGATAAGACTTTAGAGTTTCTAAACAAAAAGGGGATAGTCACAAAACAGAGTGGTAATTGGAGAGGCAAGATGTTTGCCCATATGGGAACAGAGAAGGATTTACTCTTTGTACTGGAGATATTTAAAACAGAAAAGGATTATAAACACCCAAAGCCAGAAGATACATATCCAAAGGAAGGTGAGAAATGAATTTACTTGAAGAGGTAAAAAGCTTAGAGGAGGAACTGATAAAACACAGGAGAAATCTTCACAGGATACCAGAAACAGGTCTTCATCTTCCAGAAACCAAAGAATACATAAAAAGGAAACTTGAAGGGTTGGGATTAAAAATAGTGGAGAGTAAAACCACATCTGGTATTATGGGGATACTTGAAAATGGGAGTGGAAAGGTCCTTGCCGTAAGATCAGATATGGACGCCCTTCCAATAAGAGAACAAACTGGGCTTCCCTTCGCTTCAACAAATGGAAATATGCATGCCTGTGGTCACGATGCTCATATGGCTATAGTTCTAACTGTTGCAAAGATTTTAAAAAATCATAGAGATAGGATAAATGGAGTTGTAAAGTTTATCTTTCAGCCTGGAGAGGAAAAAGAAGGAGGTGCAAAGTATCTTGTTGAGGAAGGGTTTCTTAAAGAGCCTCACGTTGATGCAATTTTAGGAATACATGTGGGGAACTTTATAGAGGAGGCTGATAATGGTCAGATTGGACTTTTTAAAGGTCCTTTTATGGCTTCCCTTGATAGATTTACCCTTACTGTAGGAGGGAAAGGTACGCATGGTGCAACACCCCACAAAGGCATAGATCCTATAACCATATCTTCATACATAATAAACGGATTTCAGAGTATCACCTCAAGGGAGAATGAAGTCTTTAAACCCCTTGTAATAAGCATCGGAAAAATAAAAGGGGGTACAGCTTACAATGTTATTCCAGATATTGTGGAAATAGAAGGAACTGTTAGAACCCTTGATGAAGAAACAAGAAGGTTTGTGGCTAAGAGAATGGAGGAGGTATCAACATATATAGCCAGAAGTTTTAGAGGAGAATCAAGATTCACATACCATTTTGGCTATCCTGTAGTTGTAAATGATGAGGAAATAACGGAGGACTTCTATAAGAAAACTCTCAAGGTTCTTCCAGAAAGTGATGTTGTGTTCTTAAAAAAACCAACAATGGTTGGAGAGGATTTTTCCTACTATCTTAAAGAGGTAAGGGGAACATACTTCTTTCTTTCAAGTAAAGGAAAAAATCCATATCCACACCATAATCCAAAATTTGACATAGATGAAAGTGTCTTGTGGAAAGGAGTTCTTTCAATATCAAACTATATAATGGAAACATTAGGGTAGGGAATACCCTACCCTAATTAAAAGTATGCCTTCCTTATTATCTCCTGTTTCTTCAGCTCTTCAGGTGTCCCTTCTGCTATAATCTGGCCCTTCTGTAAGAAATAGCCATAATGCGTTATCTCCAGAGCCATATTAGCATTCTGTTCCACGAGAAGAACTGTTATTCCTTTTTCTCTGTTTATCTTCTTTATTATCTCTGCTGTCTCCTGAATAAGAATTGGCGCAAGACCAAAAGAAGGTTCGTCAAATATCATGAGTTTTGGGTTTCCCATAAGTGCTCTGCCTATATTTAGCATGGATTGTTCACCACCTGAAAGTGTACCTGCAATCTGGTTTAATCTCTCCTTTAATCTCGGGAAGTAAGGGAAAACCAGCTCTTCAAGACGCCTTTCTATCTCCTCCTTTTCTTTTACAAGATACGCACCCATTCTTAAATTTTCTAAAACGGTAAGCTTCGGGAATATCCTCTTGCCCTCTGGAGCAATGGAAATTCCAAGAGAAATAACTCTGTGAGTACTGTAATGTGTTATATCCTTTCCTTCAAAGTAAATCTTTCCTTCCACCACCTTAACAAGTCCAAGAATTGCCTTAATAAGAGTTGACTTTCCAGCACCGTTTGAGCCAAGGAGAGAGACACACTTTCCTTTATCAACTCTGATAGAGACATCTATCAACATTTTGTTTATCCCGTAAACTGTAGTTACATGTTCCATTCTGAGCATTTCAGCCATTGGCGACCTCCTTGCCTAAATAGGCCTCTATGACCTCCTTGTCGTGGGAAACCTCTTCATATGTTCCTTCTGCTATTACCTGACCGAAATTTAATGCAATAACTCTCTCTGATACACTGCTAATAACCTTCATATCATGCTCTATGATCATAATTGTGGCGTTTTCCATCTCCTTTCTGACCTTTTCTATATCATCCATCAACTCTTGAGTTTCATCTGCATTCATACCTGCTGAAGGCTCGTCAAGTAGAATAAGTTTTGGTTCTGCTATCATAGCTCTACATATCTCAACCCTCCTTCTATCTATGTGAGGTAGAGATCCAACAGGAACAAAAAGTTTTTCAATAAGGTTTGGATTAAATATATTTAGTAAGTGGACTGCTCTTTCTGTATGTTTTTTTATCTCTTTTATCAGCTTCTTTCTGTTGAAAATTGCATCAATATATCCAGATTTTTGAACAGGGTATGTGCCAATAAGTATGTTGTCAAGAATCGTTAAATCCAGACACAATCTGCTCGTCTGGTATGTTCTTGAAATTCCCTTCCTTGTTATATCGTATGGTTCCTTTCCTGTAAGATCCTCGCCCATAAAGTAGAATCTTCCTTTGGTAGGTTTATAGAAACCTGTTATGACATTAAAGAAGGTAGTTTTTCCACTTCCGTTTGGTCCAATCATACCCAGTATCTCATTCTCGTATATCTTTATGTTTATGTTTTTGAGTGCATAGAGACCACCAAATCGCATCTCTATATCTTCAGTATAGAAAATTGTTTTTTTCTCCTCTGCCATTAGCTTCCTCCTTTTCGAGCAAACTTCAAAATGGAAGAATCATACTTTCTGGGACCAAATGGAAGAATACCTCTTGGTCTGAGTATTAGTGTGACTACGAGGAGAATACCATAGAGGAATATTCTATACTCTGTTATAACTCTTAACTTTTCAGGGAACACAACAAGTAGTATCGCTGCCACTATCACACCCAATATATTATCCATACCTCCAATTATCACTATAGCAACGATAAGCAGTGATTGAGCAAACTGGAAGTTTGGAGGAGATATGAATCCAATCATATGTGCATAGAGAGCTCCTGCCACTCCCATGAAGAAGTTTCCAACAACAAACACTATGAGTTTCCTGAAGTTTGTATTTATTCCACAACCCTTTGCTGCGAGTTCGTCATCTCTTATATAGGCAGATGTTAAACCTACCCACGAGTTGAACAGCCTTGCAAAGACAAGAATTGTTATACCAAGAAGGGCAAGCACAAGATAGTAATAGTTTGTATAGAAGTGGAGATTTCCTATGTTGTTAAGAAAACTATAACCAAAAATATTCACAGGAGGTATGTTCTTTAATCCCTGGGGTCCACCAATCACTTCTATATTGTCAGCTGCAAGAACAAGCATAAAACCAAAAGCAAGTGTAACAAGGGCAAGGTAGTGCCCCTTCGTTTTATAAATAGGTATAACAAGGAGAAGTCCTGCAAAAGCTGCTGCAAGACCTGCAAGAGGAATTGTAATGAGAGCTGGCCAGCCAAGTTTTAGGGCAAGAAGTCCTGCTGTATATGCACCAATTCCATAAAATGCTGCCGTTGCAAGGTTCATCATACCTGTTGAACCAAGCTGGAAATTTAGACCCAGAGCTATCATAATATAGATTCCAGTCTGAATAAGAATCAGCGTCCAGTATGTGCTATGAACAATCATAAGCGGACTTATAATGGGGTAGAGAACGAGCAGGATAAATAGAACTCCTATGGCAAAATTTTGATACCTTGAGAATGGCTCAAGAAGAGCTTGGAATTTCTCCTTGTATATTTTTGAGAGGAAGTAGATAAGTGCCACAAGAAGAATAGCTACAATAACTGTCCATATAGATTCTACCTTTAAGAAGAAGAGAAACAGGAAAAAGGCAACAACCTCAACCAATATTATTTTTATGTAATCTAAAAACCTATTTTCCTTCTTCATGGCTATACCCTCTCATAAGCTCTTTCGCCTAAAATACCAGATGGTCTGAAGACAAGGAAGAGAATCACGACGGCAAAGGCTATAACTGTCATGTACTCAGAACCTTTCGGGATAAGCGCTGCAGATAGAGATTCTACCATAGCAAAGAGAAATCCTCCAACAATGGCTCCATATATGTTACCCAATCCTCCAATTACAGCGGCAGAGAAACCAACAATTCCGGCCATAGCTCCCATATCAAATATTATTGAGTTGTAGTATAAACCATTCATGAAACCTGCAAGGGCTGCCAGAGCTGAACCAATAAAGAATGTAACATCTATAATTAAATTCTTGTTAACACCCATCATAGAAGCTGCCTCTGCATCCTGAGCAACAGCTCTTATTGTAAGACCCATCTTTGTTTTGTTTATGTAGATTGCCAGCAAAATGACCACTATAACACCAACAGCAAGAATCAGGAGATTATCATACCTCAGTATAACGCCTTTAAATTCTATAGCCTCCTTCCCGGGAAATAGCTTAACAAGGAGTTCTGGAAATCTCTTTGTTTCACTTCCTCTTGGATAGAAAAGTCTTACAGCCTCTCTTATTGCTATACCTAAACCTAAGGTAGCTACAAGGCTCATAAGTGTTGGTCCCTTAGATACAGGTTTTACCACTATTCTTTCAAAGAACACACCTAAACCACCCACTATGATCATTGATAGAATGATGACCAGTATAAGAAGGAATATATAAACGGCACCAGAAGCAGTGAGCATTCCAGTTACATTTATCAAAATTAGACTGACAAACGCTCCAAGCATAAAGATATCACCATGGGCAAAATTTATGACATCAAGTACACCAAAGAAAAGAGAGAAACCAACAGCAATAAGCGAATATTGAATTCCAAGCATTATTCCATTAAATATAATCTGTAAAAATATAGATGCTGAAGTCATAACCGCTCTCCTTTTTGAAAAGTTATTGACTTGATATTAAAAGGGCTGGATAAATCCAGCCCTTTTAAAGAATTCATTTATCTTATGGACCCTGATATGGATTTACCCACTCTCTTCCTTCTCTGTAGGCAAAGCCTGGAAGCTCCCTTTCTCCTTTTGCATAAAGGGAATCATCCCATGGTACCCACTGTCCATCCTGACTTACATATGCAGTAACAAGTGGAACATCGTTCTGTCCATACTCGTTAAAGTGGATCCTTCCAATTATATCCTCTGTATCTGTCTTGTTTATCTCCTCAGCAACCTTAGCTCTATCTGGTCCAACCTTTTCTATAGCCTTAATTATTATGTTTGCAGCGCAGTAAGCGAATGGTCCGTAGGCTTCGTATGGTTCATCAAATCCTGCCTCTTCGTATGCCTTCTTAAATTCCAATCCTCCTGGCATCTTCTCTATTGGTGCTCCATCAAGCATACATATTGTGCCTTCTGCGTGTTCACCTAAACTTGTGTTAAAGTCATCACTCTTTATGCCAGATGTTCCAAGGAATTGAGCCTTTACTCCTAACTTGTCCATCTGACTCTTAATAAGGGATCCTTCAGCAGTTAATCCACCAAAATAAACAACTTCAGGCTTTAAGGCTTTAATCTTGGTAAGAATTGTGGTAAAGTCCTTCTGACCAATTGTTACTCCATCAATGGAGAGTGGTTCTATACCTCTCTTCTCAAGAGCCTTAAGGAAGTATTTAAGATGTCCTCTTCCATAGTCTGTGGTATCATGAATGATGCAGAATTTCTTAAAGCCAAGTTCATCAACCATAAAATGAGCATTGAATTCGTTCTGCTCAACCTGTGTTCCATTGACACGGCTGACCTCTATATAATCGTTTCCATAGGTAATATCTGGAAGAACTGCACCCCACACAATTGCAGGAAGTCCAAACTTGTGATACACATCTACGCAGCTTATGGCAACCATACTGCAGTAGTGTGTAGCAGCAGCTATTATCTCTGGATCTGAACATGCCTTTGTTGCAACCTCAACTCCCTTCTGTGGAACGCACTCATCGTCAAATGATACAACCTCATAGGTATACTTGTTCTTTCCAGAGTTGTTCTGCTGCATGACTGCCAACTTGAAAGAGTTTAATCCACCAATGCCCATCTTTGAATACTTCCCTGTAAGTGGTCCAATGAAACCTATTTTAACAACTTTCTTTTCTTCCTCTTTAGGTTTACAACCATAGTTGGAAACCAAAAGAAGTGAGAATACAAGTAAAATAATGATTACTAAACTCACTACCTTTAAACTTCCTCTCATTTCAAACCACCTCCTAATTTTGACACTCTTCTCTCTTTTACTTTTTAGTATTGCAGTAAATCACTACTTGTAATTATATAACAACCGGTAATTCTTGCAAGTAGTTGTATAGAAATTCAGATAGCTATCTCTGACTCTCCTTTCTATATTTATCCTCATACATCCTTCTATCTATTTCTCTAAGTGCTCTTTCTACAGTATCACCTTTGTAAGGATAAAAGGTTCCGCTGCCAAAGCTTAAAGAGATAACTATATTTTTATCCTTGTTTCTTTCGTTCCACTTTCTTAGGTTCTTTAGGATTCTATCCTCAACAAGCTCAACCCCTTTTTCTGTCTGAGGAAGGACAATGAGAAACTCATCGCCTCCAAACCTTACCACAAAATCTGAGTTCCTAAGACTCATACTTAGAATTTTAGCAACCTCTTTTAAGATAAAATCTCCAAATAGATGTCCAAAGTTATCGTTTATAGACTTAAAGTTATCTATGTCAACAAGGATAAAGGATATGGACTGTTTGAATCTTTTGTTTCTATCCCACTCTTTGTATATAAACTCATTAAAAAAGTGCCTGTTGAATATACCTGTAAGGGCATCGTTAATTGCAAGTTTTTTGAGTTTTGCCTCGTATTTCTTCTTTTTGGTTATGTCTCTTACAATACCAAAAATGTACTCAAGTTCACCTCTTTTATTCTTTATGGCTCCAACAGTTTCCTCAATAATTATCTCTTTTTCCTTTGGTCCCTTCGCTCTAAGCTCTATTCTTTTAGGAATCTTGTTAAGAGTCTTCTTCTTCAATCTCTCCTTCTCCTTCTCTGTGAGTAGATCCCTTGAATTCATCCCTATTATCTTCTCGAAAGGGATTCCATGAATTTCAGAGAATTTTTTATTTGCAAAGACTATCTTCCCACTCTTTGCCTCTCTTACATATATACCATCATCTGCTGTATTAATTACCTCTGTAAGGAGAGTCTCAAGTTCAGAAATCTTTTCCTCCATTTTAACTTCAAAAGAGATATCTCTTACAATCACAACAATAGATTTTTCTCCTCTATAATACGAAGATGACGCCCAGAAATCACATGCTACTTCAGTTCCATTCTTTCTCATGAGTTTCGCTCTATAATGAGTGGGAGTTTTTTCACCTTTAAGCCTCTTAATAGCATACTCGCTTAGCCTCTCCCTTTCTTCCACGGGAAGCAAATCATTGGGTTTCATCTTAAGAAGTTCATCTTTTGTATAACCTGTAATCTTTGAAAGAGTCTTGTTGACAAATTTGATTTTTTTTAAAT
>Ga0209834_10001513_pt1 | contig 13010 bp, 10 predicted proteins | sample Mar14236cmmetaG_FD_184134 | JGI IMG/M metagenome (GOLD analysis project Ga0209834, IMG submission 184134) | Marine hydrothermal vent microbial communities from Guaymas Basin, Gulf of California to study Microbial Dark Matter (Phase II) - Marker... ...
CTCCTTTTATCCGTCATAAAAGTACCGAATAACTCCTAAATATTGCGTGATATCGGTAGTTTTTTGTTTTTATTTATGGACTGTTCTGTGCTTTGTTAATCAGCTTAAACCCCTTGCTCAACTGTTTAACAATATCCCCTGCGATCATGGCTTCCTGTCCTTTTTCCTTTGCTGCCAGGTCGCCTGCCAGCCCGTGCAGGTAAACGCCCAGCGTGGCGGCTTGTGCCGGGGCATATCCTTGTGCCAGCAGTCCGGTGATCAGCCCGGTCAGCACGTCGCCGCTGCCTGCTGTGGCCATGCCGGGGTTGCCGGTTGAGTTGAAATAACACATTTTATCGGGTGTACACGTGCAACTGTAAGCACCTTTGAGTACGACATACACATTGTATTTGAAACAGAAGTCTTGCAGCATGTGCAACTTTTCATAATCGTTCGACCATTTACCCACCAGCCGCTCAAACTCTTTGGGGTGGGGTGTCAGAATGCTGCCTTTGGGCAGAAAGGCCAGCCATGTTTTGTTTTCGGCCAGTATGTTCAGGGCATCGGCATCAAAAACGATGGGTTTGGGGTAGTTCTGTATCAGCAGCTTCAGCGCCATCTGCGATTGCTTTTCCATGCCCAGCCCCGGGCCGATACCCACAGCGGTGTACATACCCAGGTCGGGAACTTCCGAAAAGTAGTTTTCATAGCGGTCGATGCTCAGCATACACTCCGGTACGGCTGTCTGCATGATTCCGTAACCCGCTTTGGGGATGTGTGTGTGCAGCAGTCCCACCCCCGAGCGCAGGCAGGCACGGGAGGCCAGTATGGCGGCGCCCATTTTACCGTAACTGCCGGCAACCAGCAGGGCATGGCCGAAGGTGCCTTTGTGGGCGAATTTGTTGCGTGGCTTCAGTGTTGTCTGTATATCTCTTTGCAGCAACAGGAAATTTTTCACTTCTGCACGGTTGATGTAGTCGTGGTGCAGACCGATGTCGAGTACATGCCACTGGCCTACGAACGGATCGTTTTCCGGCAGCAGAAAGGCCAGTTTGGGCATCTGGAAACTCAGTGTATAGTCGGCACGGATGATGGCGCCTTCTTTCGGGTCAGCGTGCTGGTCGGCAAACAGGCCCGACGGTATGTCGATGGAAATGGTCACGGCATCCGCCGAGTTTATATGTCCGATCACTTCGCCGGTAAATCCTGTCACAGGCCGGGTTAATCCTGAGCCGAAGATGGCGTCGATAACAACATCGTTTTCGCCGATCTCCGGCAGGTCGTTTTTGTCATTGACCAGGTTAACCGGAACTTTTTTAAGGTCTTCGAGCCGTTTCAGGTTGATACCTGCATCCTCCGACCTGTTTTTGGAAAAATTGATGACATACACATATACCGTATATCCTTTTTTGTGCAGCATACGTGCCACTGTCAGTCCGTCGCCACCGTTGTTGCCCGGCCCGGCAAATACGCGGATGGTGTGTGTGATATCCACACGTTTTTTAATCCACCTGAACAGTTGCCCGGCCGCCCGTTCCATCAGGTCGATGGAGGCGATGGGTTCATGTTTGATGGTGTATGCATCGGCTTCCCTGATTTTATCTACCGGTAAGATTTTCATGGCTTATGGGTTTTGTACAAAGTTAAGAAAAGCCGGAGTTTATTGTACCGGTTACGCTTTAATTCGGCTAAATCTTTTTAAATTCTTTCTTTGCGTATTCTTTGTACACCTTTGCGTAATAGTGGCTCCGGATGAATAACCTTTTAATCTCTATCTTTGCCAAAAATTACCTGAATGGGAAGAAGAAAAAGGCCGCTACCGCTGTTTGAGAAGGTGGAAATTATCGATGCCGGCTCCGATGGAAAAGCTGTGGCACGGGTGGACGACCGTGTGGTGTTTGTGCCGTTTGCCGCTCCGGGCGATGTGGCAGATGTGCAGGCGTATAAAAAAAGGAGGTCGTATTTCGAGGCGAAGCTGGTGAAGATCCACAAAGAATCTGAGTACAGGGTAACACCGGAGTGTTCTCATTTTGGATTGTGCGGCGGTTGTAAGTGGCAGCATATGTCCTATGAGTCGCAGCTGCAGTTCAAACAAAAGCAGGTGAAAGACGCACTGGAACGCATTGCCAAAGTACCCTGCGAAAAATTCTTCCCCATCATTGGCAGCGAAAAACAATATTACTACCGCAACAAACTGGAATATACGTTCTCTGACCGCCGGTGGCTGACAGATTTCGATCCTTCCAAAGAGGAGGGAGGCCCTGAAGATATGAATGGCCTTGGATTCCATCTGCCGGGTATGTTCGACAAGATACTGGATATTGACCACTGCTACCTGCAGCGCGATCCGTCCAACGCCATCCGTCTGGCGGTAAAAAAGTATGCCCTGGAGCACGGGATGAGTTTCTACAACGTGCGTAAATGGGAAGGGCTGCTCAGGAACATCATCATCCGCACTTCACGCAACGGCAACCTGATGGTGATCGTGGTATTCCGCGAAGAAACCGACAAGAACAAAGGCCTGCTGGCATTTCTCGGGGAAGAATTTCCGGAGATCACCTCATTGATGTATGTGATCAATGACAAGAAAAACGATACCATCAACGATCTGGAGGTTAAACTGTTTGCAGGAGAACCTTTTATCGTGGAGGAAATGATCCCGCCCGGCAACAGAAAGGAACCATTGACGTTCAGAATCGGTCCCACCTCGTTTTACCAGACCAACCCCGAACAGGCGCAGAAGTTATATGAGACAGCTTACGGTTTTGCCGGGTTTAAAGGGGATGAGGTTGTTTACGATCTGTACACCGGTGCCGGGACGATCGCTTCGTTCGTAGCTCCGTCCGTAAAAAAAGTAATCGGGGTGGAATATGTGGAAGAAGCCGTGAAAGATGCGTACGACAATATGGAACTGAACGGCATTGCAAACGTGGAATTTTATGCCGGAGACCTGGCCAAAGTGCTGGATGAGGAATTTATCGGCACCCATGGAAAACCCGATGTCGTCATCACCGATCCTCCGCGGGCAGGGATGCACGAAAAAGTGGTCAGGCAGATACTGAATGCAGCACCCGAAAAGATCGTTTACGTGAGCTGTAATCCGGCCACACAGGCAAGGGATATTGCGCTGCTGCATGAAAAATATGATGTGCTGAAAGTACAGCCGGTAGATATGTTTCCGCAAACGCATCATGTGGAGAATGTGGTGCTGCTGAAACGGAGGAAACACTAGTTATCAGGCACTCGAATTAAAACCTCTTCTCAGGTTCAGCCCTTTTCTGTTTGTTCAGGCTGTATTTAGTTCTTTTTGCAGTTTCTCTGCCAACTCGTCAATATGCACATTCATTCCGTTGATGTGTATGTGTGCCTTTTGGTAAACCGGCTCCCGCTTTTTTAGTTTTTCCGCTATAAACTTCTGCAAATCTTCTTTAGGGAGGTTGTCAATTAAAGGTCTTTTCCGCCTGGCCGATGATAAACGGTAGGCTATCGCGGACGGCTGCATTTTTATATAAATACTTATACCTGCCTGGTTTATTTTATCCATCGCACCGTAAAAACAGGGGGTGCCGCCGCCTGTGGAAATAACGGCATTCGGTTTTTCAAAGGTTGCAAGCAACAACTCATGTTCCATCTTCCGGAACAGTTCTTCATCATATTTGTGAAAAAATCTGTCGATGCTGATTTTGTACTTTTCTTCGAAAATATAATCAAGATCAATAAATTCGAAGTTCAGTTTATGTGCCAGTTTTTTACCGATGGTACTTTTACCGACACCCATAAACCCAACAAGATAGACTCTTTCCAACAGGTCTGATATTTAGTTAATCAATTAATATAATATATCGGAGTTCCGATCTTTTACCGAAGTTAAAAGTAAGTAAAACCAGTCAAAGTCAGGAGAATTAACAAAAAATTAACGTTTCCGTCCGATAGCTTTTCTGGCAGCACCGGCAATATGACCGGCATCCAGGCCGTAAAGTTTCAATAATTCTTCAGGTTTGCCGCTTTGCCCGAATTCGTCCATAACAGCTACAAACTCCACAGGCACCGGATATGCTCCTGCCAGCAGACGGGAGATACTCTCTCCAAGTCCTCCGTTGATCTCATGTTCTTCAGCTACAACAGCACAGCCGGTTTTTTGTACCGATGCAAAAACAGCCGCTTCATCAAGTGGCTTGATGGTGTGTATGTCGATTACTTCTGCCCTGATGTTCATTGCGTCCAACATTCTGGAGGCTTCCAGCGCATGCCATACCATGTGGCCTGTAGCAAAAATACTTACGTCACTTCCTTCTGTCAGCTGTAATGCTTTTCCGATGGTAAATTCAAGGTCTTCGGGGATGAAGTTAGGTACTTTTGGCCGCCCGAACCGTAGATAAACAGGTCCCTCGTATTCGGCAATGGCTTTGGTAGCCTGCTTTGTCTGGTTAAAGTCGCAGGTGTTGATCACGGTCATGCCGGGCAGCATTTTCATCATGCCGATATCTTCCAGTGTCTGGTGCGTGGCGCCGTCTTCTCCCAGGGTGAGCCCTGAGTGGGAAGCACAGATTTTGACATTTTTCTGCGAGTAGGCAATCGACTGCCGGATCTGGTCATATACCCTGGCGGTGGAGAAATTGGCGAAAGTTCCGGTAAACGGAATATAGCCACCGATGGTGAGGCCTGCCGCCATGCCCATCATATTGGCTTCGGCAATACCCACCTGGAAAAAACGCTCCGGAAATGCATCGGCAAACGCATTCATTTTCAATGAACCTGTCAGGTCGGCGCACAGGGCTACAACTTTCGGATTTGTCTTTCCGAGCTCGTAAAGTGCTTCGCCAAAACCCGAACGGGTATCTTTATAATTGATGATGTCAAAAGTTTTCATTTTTACAGCAATATGTGTTAATAATCCCCCAGTGTTTCTTCCAGTTGTGCCAGCGCCTTTTCAGTTTGTTCGTCGTCAGGTGCAACACCGTGCCATTTGTGTGTGCCCATCATAAAATCGACGCCCATACCCATTTCCGTGTGCATCAGAATAACAACGGGAGTACCCTTTCCTGTTTCCGATTTGGCATTGCCCAGAGTTTTCAGCACGTCTTCCATGTCGTTGCCGTTCATCTCCAGCACTAAAAAACCGAAAGCTTTGAATTTGGCGTTCAGATCTCCCAGCGGCATTACGTCATCGGTTGAACCGTCGATTTGTTTTTTATTGTAATCGACAATGGCGATCAGGTTATCTACTTTTTTGGCTCCGGCATAAGTCACGGCTTCCCACACTTGTCCTTCATCCAGTTCACCATCGCCCATAAGGCAATAAACTTGTTTGGGATCGTTGTTCAGCTTCTTTGCCTGAGCTGCCCCGTTGGCTATGGATAAACCCTGCCCAAGCGAACCTGAAGCAACCCTGATGCCCGGAAGCCCTTCCATCACAGCGGGATGTCCCTGCAGGCGTGAGTTGATTTTACGAAAAGTAGCCAGCTCCGAAACCGGAAAATACCCGCTGCGGGCAAGAATACTGTAATAGGCAGGACTAATATGTCCGTTCGACAGGAGAAATAGATCCTGATTTTTTGCATCCATGTCAAACGGGTCCGGTTGATGGTCCAGTACTTCGAAAAAAAGCGCTGTCAGCAAATCGGTGCAACCTAGCGACCCGCCGGGATGTCCCGAAGCCGATCCATGCACCATCCGGATGATATCCCTTCTGACCTGTGAAGCAATTTGTTGTAATTCAGCAACTGTTGGCATATTAATTAATTGTTATTGAGAAGAGTATAGGTTATACATTCTTTTTTAAAAATCAAATCACGAAAGTAAGATATTTACTTTTGCGTATATGTATATTTTTTTAAACAGCTGGTGAAAATTCTATAAATTTGACAGCTTATTATAGATTTTATGAGGTATTCCGCATCTGTATATTTTTTTCGGTTGTTAATAACAATCGTTTTCCTGACGGGAACAACGAAAGTAATCGTAGCACAAAACGATACCAGGCTGCAGCAGAATGCTGAAAAATGGGCTGATTCGGTTTATAAATCGCTGACAGTGGATGAGCGAATTGCCCAGCTTATATTTGTGCGTGCCAATTATTCGGGAAAACCTTACCTGGAGGAAGCAGGTCAATTTATCAGCAGGTACAATATAGGGGGCGTCGTCTTTTTTAAAAGCGATCCGGTGGCACAGGCGGTACAGACAAACAAATGGAACGCCCTGGCGAAAACACCTTTGTTTGTGGCCATGGATGCGGAATGGGGCCTGGGTATGCGGCTGAACCATACGGTGAAATACCCTCTGCAAATGACCCTTGGAGCGATTGACAACCAGGCATATATTTACCGGATGGGTGCTGAGATCGGAGAACAATGCCAGCGTATGGGTATCCATATCAATCTGGCACCTGTGGTAGATGTAAACAACAACCCGGCAAATCCTGTGATCGGGATGAGGTCGTTTGGTGAAGATCCGGAATCGGTTTCCTTAAAAGCCTACCAGTACATGAAAGGGATGCAGGATGCCGGAATCATAGCCTGTGCCAAGCATTTCCCCGGCCACGGCAACACAAATACGGATTCGCATCTCGACCTGCCCGTTATCAAAGCTTCGAAAAAGGAATTGCGGAATGTGGAACTGGTACCATTTCAGTACCTGATTGATAAAGGTGTGTCGGCCGTAATGACAGCCCATTTGTCCGTGCCTGCGCTCGATAACAAAAAGAACAGGGCATCCTCCCTCTCGGAAAAAATCGTGAATGGTTACCTCAAAAAGAAAATGGGATTCACAGGGCTGATCATCACCGACGGGCTGGACATGAAAGGCGTAACGAAAAACAATAAAAAAGGGAAAGTAGCCCTGAAAGCGTTTGTGGCCGGTAATGATATTCTGCTTATTCCGGATGACATACCCGCTTCCATTAAGACTATAAAAGAAGCTATCGAAAAAGGAAAAGTCGATGAAGAACGACTGGAAGAGAGCTGTAAAAAGATGCTCCGGTACAAATACCTGAGCGGTGCCTGGAAAAGAACAGTCGTGGACACGGATAAACTCCTGGGCGACCTTAATCGCCCATCGTACCAACATACCGTGGATGAACTTTTTGGCGAGGCGATCACTGTTGTAAAAAATGAAGGAAATATTATTCCACTGGCATATCCTGATACCTTGCATCCTGCTGTGCTGATTATAGGAACGGAGGAAGAAACATCCTTTGAACAACCGTTGAAACAGTTTATGCCCTTTTCCGTTTTCAGGCTGCCGCATGATGCATCCACTTCAGACAAACAGAAAGTGCTGAACATGCTGGAAGATTATAACCTGGTGATTATTGCCGTTGTCAACACCAATATTCTGGCATCAAAGAGGTATCATATACCGGAAAGTGATGTGCAGTTTATCGAGCATGTGGCCAGGAAAAAAACGGTAATTCTGGATGTTTTTGCCAGTCCGTATGCTTTTGATTTCTTTAGTGGAACGACCAATTTCAAAGCCATCGTAATTTCTTATCAGGATAAACCGTATATGCAGAAAGTCTCGGCTGAGGCCATCCTGGGTATCCATAAGGCGAAGGGAGCATTGCCCGTCGGCGCTGGTGGATTTGCCGCAGGAACGGGTATCCTGATCGAAAAATCAAGGTTGTCATACGCCACTCCCGAAGAGCTGGGAATTGACACGTTGTACCTTACAAAGATAGACTCTGTTGCATTAAGTGGCATCGCAGAAAAGGCTTATCCGGGCTGCCAGATTCTGGCGGCAAAGGACGGTTATATCTTCTATCAGAAATCATTCGGGTACCACACTTATGACAAGAAACAAAAGGTGGAAAACACCGATGTTTACGATCTGGCCTCGCTGACAAAAATTCTGGCCACAACGCCTGCGCTTATGCGTATGGCAGATGAAGGGAAGATCGATATCAACGGGCGCTTATCAGATTATCTGCTGTACCTGCGGGGCAGCAATAAGGAAGATATCGGCTTCCGCGAAGTGCTGGCACACCAGGCGGGACTGCAGAGCTGGATACCGTATTACGAAGAAACGATCTGGAATACCGACTGGGATACAACGGTGTACCGCTCTTCCATATCCGAACTGTTTCCCGTACGCGTAGCCGGTCATATGTATATTCAGGAAAATTACCATTACGCTATTTATAACGAGATCATCAATTCGCCTTTGCAGGAGAAAGAATACACATACAGTGACCTCGGTTTTTATCTTTTTAAAGACATGATCGAGCAAATAAACAACATCGAACTGGATGACTATGTTTATCAAATGTTCTATAACCCGCTTGGATTAAGGCACCTGAGATACCAACCGCGCAGGTATTTTCCGCTACAGAAAATCATTCCCACTGAAAACGATCAGGTATTCCGTCATCAGTTGCTGCACGGCGATGTGCACGATCAGGGAGCAGCGATGCTGGGTGGTATTTCGGGACATGCCGGCTTGTTCGGTAATGCTTATGATGTGGCTGTAATGATGGAAATGTTTTTGAACGGAGGTGTTTATGGAGGCCGACATTTTATTAAGCCGGAAACACTGAATGATTTCACATCTTACCAGTTTCCTGAAAAAGACAACCGCCGCGGACTAGGATTCGACAAACCGTTGCACGAATACGAAGAACACCGGACGAATTGCCGCTCGGCTTCTCCTGAAAGCTTCGGCCATTCGGGATTTACGGGTACTTATACATGGGCCGACCCCGAAACAGGACTGATTTATGTATTTTTGTCGAACCGCGTTTATCCGGATATGCATAATTCGAAGATCATGGATCTCGATATCCGGACAAATATTCATCAATTGTTTTATGACGCGATAGGAGAAGAGAAGTAAACTATGGGCCATCACCACCATCATAAACATAGCGAGCAAGGGAGAAAACTGCTGATTACCGTTCTGCTGAATCTGGTGATTACGCTGGTTGAGTTTGTGGGTGGTATTTTTTCCAACAGCCTGGCACTGATCTCTGATGCTTTTCATAATCTGAGTGATACGGTGGCCATTCTGATAGCTTACATCACCGAACGGGTGAGCAGACGGGCTTCTGATAAACAGCATACCTTCGGTTATAAACGGATACAAATACTGGCAGCTTTGTTCAATGCCGTTACCCTTATTGCCATATCGGTTTACCTGATCTTCGAAGCATGGGACCGTTACCAGAATCCCCAGCCCATAAAAAGTCTGCTGATGCTGTCGGTAGCGCTGATCGGATTGCTTGCCAATCTGTTGAGTGTTTTACTGCTGAAGTCGTACCGTAAGGAAAACCTGAACATCAAAGCAGCCTACCTGCATCTTATCGGCGATACACTTTCGAGTGTGGCCGTCATTATCGGGGGCGTGCTGATCTATTTTTACGAATGGTACTGGATCGATCCGTTGATTACCGTCCTGATCAGTTTGTATATCATAAAAGAAACCTATGTGGTCTTATATGATACCTACAAGATATTAATGCAGCAGACTCCTTCGGGTATCAATGTGAATGAGATTGTTGCCGGCATTACGGAGTACAGGGAAATAAAAGGGGTTCATCACATACACATATGGAACCTGACCGATACGGAAGTGCATTTTGAAGCCCATATCGATTTGTTTAAGGATTTGAAAGTGAGTGAAAGCCAGAAGGTTGTGGATAAGATTCAGGTACTATTAAAAGAAAGATTTAACATAGATCATGTAACACTGCAATTGGAATACGACAGGTGTGACGATAAAGAACTTATTCATCAGGAAAGAAAATAAATATGAGACCAGAACTTTCCGGTATACCTGTAACCGGGAGTCTGAATGAATTAAAATGAATTAAGTAGTAAAAAAAAACAGAAAACGGATAATATGGAGAATAAAAAATCGAAAAACACATGGTTATGGGTGCTGGCGGTAGTTTTAACCTTTACCATTGTAATCTATCAAAGGGCTACCGGACCTACGTACCCGACCAAAGGAGAAGTGCAGTTAGGAACAGAAGAGATCGGTTACAAACTTTTAAGGTCGCACAATACCGGTATGGATGCTCCGGTGGAGATTGAAGTGGAAGACGAAACGGTTACCGGCAAACTGACCTATAAAAGGTATAAGAGCTATGATGACTGGACAACAGTTGACATGGAGCGTGTCGGTGGTAAACTTCAGGCAAAATTACCCTATCAGCCTCCGGCAGGGAAAATAGAATACAAAATAAGTTTGTATAAAGACGGACAAGAGTTTATTTTGACGGAAGAGCCGGTAGTCATCAGGTTCAAAGGAGTAGTGCCTGCACCTGTACTGGTTCCGCATATATTTTTCATGTTCATATCCATGTTGTTCGGCATGCGGGCGGGTCTGGAGGCCATTTTCAAAGGCCACGACGGGCGGTTTTTTGTAGGCGTAACACTCATCACCCTTTTTGTAGGCGGACTCATACTGGGGCCTGTCGTGCAAAAATTCGCTTTTGGTGCTTACTGGACCGGCTGGCCTATCGGTCACGATCTGACAGATAATAAAACAGCCTTTACGTTTATATTCTGGCTGATCGCCTGGTTTGTTTTACGTAAGAATCCTGCCAACAGGGTATGGCCCATTGTGGCAACTATAATGATGCTGGCTGTTTATGTCATTCCGCACAGCGTGATGGGGTCAGAAATCGACCATACCAAAACAGAAACTCCGGTTGAACAAACAACGGCTGAATAATGACACTGAATTATATCATCATTGGTATAACGGTTATTGTTTCCATTGTGGCCTTTAACAACGGAGAACTGTTTTATAAGCTGAGGTTCAATGCTTATCAGATCAAAGAGCGCAAAGAGTATTATCGTTTCTTTACGTATGCGTTGCTACATGCGGGATGGCTGCATTTGCTGATCAATATGTACGTATTGTATTCTTTCGGAGATATTGTAGAGCATATGTTAATGGTGCATTTTTCCTACAAAGGGATATTGTACTATGGACTGCTGTATGCAGGAGGCATCCTGTTCTCTACACTTTACGATTTCAGAAAGCAGAAAGCAAACCCTTATTACAATGCTGTCGGGGCCTCGGGAGCAGTATCAGCCGTGGTTTTTTCCAGCATACTTCTCTACCCTTCAGGCAGTATTTTCATTTTTCCTATTCCGTTCCCGCTGCCATCATGGGTGTTTGGTATCGCTTACCTGATCTATTCGGCTTACATGGGAAAACGAGGTGCTGACAACATCGGTCATAATGCCCATTTTTGGGGCGCTGTTTTCGGGATTGTATTTACTATTATCCTGATTCCCGGGGTGGTACAGAACTTTTTTGCCACAGTGTTTTAAATTAATTGGCTGTCGGATCCACCGGGAAGTTTTTCCAGTAACGGTATTTTTCGCCCATTTTGTTTACCAGCGTTTCCCACATAATAATGGGTTCGATGCCCATAACATCTTTTTGGGTGGCTTTGGCAATGATCCATGAGTTTTTCCGGAGTTCGGTTTCCAGTTGATCAGCTGCCCAGCCCGAATAGCCGATAAAAAAGCGAATCTCATCGGGTGTGATTGTTTTGAGCAACATCATCTCTTTCAGCGTTTCCAGGTCGCCACCCCAGTACAGGCCGTCGACAATCTCCATACTGTCTTCCATCTGGTCGCCTTTAGTGTGGATGTAGAACAGGTTTTCTGTATCCACGGGGCCACCCAGATACACCGGTGCATCAAACTCAGGAAAGTCTTTCACCACATCGTTAAAGCCCGCTGACACAGGTTTGTTCAGGATAGCACCGAACGACCCTTCTTCACTGTGTTCGGCAAGCAATACTACTGAACGGCCGAAAAAATAATCGCCCATTAATGGTTCCGACAGCAGAAGCCTGCCCCGTGCCGGTTTTACATTATTACTCCGTATCCGCAAAAATTTATCGAGCTCGTTCATATTCTTTCATTTCTTAATGCAGGAATTTACCTTACTTTTACATGATTTTTTACAAAAAACATACCATCCCGTCAATGCGCCAAAATGACCACCATAAATATAAAAAATTCCGCGAACGGTTTCCATATTTCAGGTATGTAAATTATGCTTACGAAAAAAAAGACGGTGATCTGCACCTCAGCTTTACTTTTGATATTTCAGGAAAATACACGTTAACACCTTCACTGAAACTTGTTCACAGAAGCTTTTATCATCTGGAAGATTTGTCCGGCGACGATTTGAACAACCTTGTGTTTCATATCGGAATGATTGAATTGATCAGTTATTGGAAACTGACCTGTTCGCCGCAGGTAATCATCGAACCGCATCAGCTTACAACAGATCAGGTTGACTGGTGGAAAAAATTGTACTTCAATGGTTTGGGTGAATTTTTCTACCTGAACGGCATCAGCCCTGATGAAAATAATTTCATGCAGATCGAGTCAAAAGGAACTATGCCTGTCAAAGTCAGCAGGAAGTTGAGTGAAGAAAAAGTGCTGGTACCTGTAGGCGGCGGAAAAGATTCGGTGGTGACCCTGGAATTATTGAAGAACACATCGTTTGACATTTATCCTGTGATGCTCAATCCGCGGGATGCCAGTATCAGGACGGTTGAGGTTGCCGGTTACGATATGAAGCAATCGGTTGTGGTGCAACGCAAGCTCGACCCGCTCATGCTGGAACTGAATGCACAGGGATTTTTAAATGGCCATACACCGTTTTCCGCTTTGCTTGCCTTTGTAAACGCGCTGGCAGCTGTGGCCACGGGAGCAAAATATGTAGCCTTGTCGAATGAAAACAGTGCCAACGAGAGCACGGTTCCGGGAACAAATATCAACCATCAATATTCCAAATCGTTTGAGTTTGAACAGGACTTTGCCAATTACTGCCGTAAATACATCCATCCTAAACTGGCTTATTTCAGCTTTCTGCGCCCGTTGAACGAGTTGCAGATCGCGGAATTGTTTTCACGGTATCCGCAACATTTCGACAGTTTTCGCAGTTGCAATGTGGGAAGTAAAAATGATACCTGGTGTGGCAAATGCCCAAAATGTTTATTTACACGGATCATTTTAGCGCCCTTTGTTACGGAAGAAAAATTGCAGGAGATCTTTCACGGAGAG
>Ga0209834_10001518_pt1 | contig 12995 bp, 12 predicted proteins | sample Mar14236cmmetaG_FD_184134 | JGI IMG/M metagenome (GOLD analysis project Ga0209834, IMG submission 184134) | Marine hydrothermal vent microbial communities from Guaymas Basin, Gulf of California to study Microbial Dark Matter (Phase II) - Marker... ...
TATGTATGTTCAACCGAATGCCGGGAATATAACGGGATGAGCGAGATAGTCTTTGACCATGTGACAAAGAGCTTCAAATACGGTCTCAAGCAACAGACCGTGCTTCAGGACCTGTGCCTGGAGATAGAAAAAGGGGAGATCTTCGGATTCCTCGGCCCGAACGGGGCCGGCAAGAGCACGGCAATAAACGTGGCCCTTGATTTTATCCGGCCTGATAAAGGAAGGGTCCTCATAAAGGGGCTTCCCGGAAACAGTGTCGGATCACGGGGTCACGTGGGATATATGCCGGAGCATCCACAGTTTTATGAGCAGCTCTCCGCAAGGGAGCTTCTCTGTTTCGGCGGGCTTGTTTCCGGGATCAACAGGTCTGAAATCAATGAACATATTGAGATTATACTCGAAAAGCTGGAGCTCCTTCCCTTTATGAATCGCCCTGTCCGTACCTTTTCAAAGGGGATGAAACAACGTATAGGAATGGGCCTTGCCATGATTCATGACCCGGATATACTCATCCTGGACGAGCCCATGTCCGGCCTCGATCCTCTTGGCAGGAGGCTTGTGACCAGGCTTATCCTGGATTTCAAGGAAAGGGGAAAGACGGTCTTTTTTAGTTCCCATATACTAAATGACGTCGAAACCCTGTGCGACCGTATCGCCATCCTTGATAAAGGGAAGAGGCTGTTTTACGGCAATATCGAAGAGTTCTGCCGGGATTCCGGCTCCATGGAAGAGGCGTTTGTGGAGCGGATAACCAACTCCGGACATTAATGCAAAGGCTTCATAGATTTAGATGCACAATATCTGGCTGCTGACAAAGGTTACATTTAAACAAGGCATAAGGAGCAGAATTCTTGCAGGAATAGCCTTTCTGTCTGCCCTCCTCTTTGCCTCAAATATAGCAATAACGAACCTGTTTGCCATTGAAACGGGCAAGGTCATGGTGGATATCGGCTTTTCAGTCCTGTCTCTTGCCGGGCTCTCGATCATCTTTTTTCTTGGGATCGGCCTTGTAAGCCACGATATTCACAACAGGACCGTCTGCATGGTGATAAGCCGTCCCTTCACTCGCTGGCAATATATACTGGGCAAGTACGGGGGGCTGACTCTTATCCTGCTGACAGCCACGGTCATCCTCGGAGCGCTCGCCATCCTTTCCTTTTTCGTATGCTCGCTTCTCGTCCCAGGGCTCGAATTGCCCAGGGATTTCTCCTGGCCCGCCATCCTGGTGACGATCTCCTTTAATTTTCTCTCCCTCTTGGTGGTAATGTCCTTTGCCTTCTTTTTTACTATTATCTCTTCCAGTATCTATCTGGCCATGCTCTTTACCTTTTGCACATACTTCATCGGGCATTGCCTTGAGACCATTGTGAAGATACTGCAAGGCGGACATTTTGTGGATGCGAGCCCTTCATTGGTCTTCTTTCTGAAGACAATAAGCTGGATATTTCCCAATCTCTCGGCCTTTGATCTCAAGGCCAGCATGGCCTATGGCCTGCCGCTCGATCCGGTTTATCTCGGCTGGACCGCAGTCTACGGCTGCAGCTACTCCGTTTTGATGATGATATTTACATTTATTGTCTTCAGGCGCAGAGACATATGCTGAAAGTCGGAAACATAGCCGTCTATTTACTGCTGTCCGGATTCCTGATGGCTGCCTATGTGACAAGTGCCGTGAATATAGACCGGTTCAGGGATGAGATGTCTCCTGGGGAGACCGTTTCAACCTTGATAATCGCACCGGAGGCCCTTGAAATTGCGAGCGGTGAATTTCGTCAGGTCTTGGCTGACTACTTGCTGCTGAAGGCGTGTGCCTTCCTGGGCGGCCGGAATAAAATCAAAGGTCCGGACATGAAGGTCGTTGCCGCCCTCTTCGAACAGTCATTGCATCTGGACCCCTATTTCTTTCAGACCTGCTATTATGTGCAGGCCTTCCTGACCTGGCGAGGTGCCATGGTGGAGAAGGCCATTGACTTACTGAAAATCAGCAGGAAACACCGTTACTGGGACTGGCAACCCGGATACTATATCGGGTTTGATTACTTCTATTTCTTAAAAGACAACAATAAGGCAGCCAAACAATTGATGGAGACAGCCGAAATTCCCGGAGCGCCCCCTATTATATCTTCGCTTGCCGCGCGCATGGCCCATAAAAGCGGCCAGACGGAACTGGCGATAGCATTCCTGCAGACCATGTACGACAGGGCCAAAGATGAAAGCACAAGGACCTTCCTGCAGGATCGAATCAAGGCCCATACCGGGATACTGGTCCTTGAAAAGGCGGTCCGGCTTTTCCGGCTGAAATACGGTTACATCCCCGGCTCATTGGATGACCTGGTATCAAAAGGTATAATCCCGGAACTGCCTGAAAACCCCTATGGAGACAGGTATATTTATGAACCGGAAACCGGCCGGGTCTTTTTTGACCGGATCAGATAGCACTACGACCCGCTGTCGCCGGGTACACTTTAAAGATGCAAAATGGATAGATCCATAACCATCATAGGCGGGGGCCTGGCAGGCTGCGAAGCGGCCTGGCAGGCTGCAAACAGGGGCGTTGCGGTGCGCCTCTGCGAAATGAAGCCAGGGAATTTCTCGCCGGCGCACAGGAACCCCAACCTGGCAGAGCTCGTGTGCAGCAATTCCCTGAGGTCCGCATCTATCGATTCCGCAGTAGGTCTGCTGAAGGAAGAGATGCGCCTTGCAGGTTCCCTGATAATGGATGCGGCGCACAAGACCCGGGTCCCTGCGGGAAAGGCCCTGGCTGTGGACAGGGAGCGTTTTGCACAGGAAATTACTCAACGGATAGAAAGGCACCCTCTCATTTTCGTTGTTCGGGAAGAGGTTATGGAAATCCCCAAAGAGGGAGTTGTGGTTCTGGCAACAGGCCCCCTGACGTCAGAAATGCTCTCTCAGGCCATACAGGCCCTGATCGGAGTCGATTACCTCTATTTCTATGATGCAATCGCCCCTATCGTCATGACAGATTCTGTAGACCGTGAAGCGGTCTTCAGGCAGTCCCGCTACGGCCCTATAGGTAGGGGGGACTATCTGAACTGTCCCATGGATAAGGACACTTACGGACTTTTTGTCTCTGAACTGCTGAGGGCTGAGAAGGTCCCGCTTCGCGATTTTGAGAAGGCCGTTTACTTCGAGGGGTGCCTCCCGGTCGAGGTTATGGCCGAAAGGGGACGGGACGCTTTGAGGTACGGCCCGATGAAGCCTGTGGGGCTCACTGATCCCAGGACCGGGCGGGCGCCTCATGCAGCAGTCCAGCTCAGGCAGGAAGACCTGGAAGGCAGCATGTGCAACATGGTCGGTTTTCAGACCAAACTGAAATGGAAAGAGCAGGAGAGGATCTTCAGGCTCATCCCCGGTCTTGAGAATGCGGAGTTCGCCAGGCTTGGAAGCATCCACCGGAACACATTTGTATGCGCCCCGGAGGTACTCGGGCCTACTCTTCAGATGAAGAATGAGTCAAGGATACTTCTCGCGGGACAGATCAGCGGGGTAGAGGGCTATGTGGAATCCACCGCCATGGGGTGGCTTGCAGGGGTTAACGCGGCCCGCCTCGTACGGCATGAGGCCCCATTCATCCCTCCTGCAGCAACTGCACACGGCGCCCTGATACAGCATATTACCCGGGCCGACCCCAAGAGGTTTCAGCCGATGAACATAAATTTCGGTCTCTTCCCAGGGCTTGAGAAAAAAATACCAAGGAGGGAAAGGGGTAAGGCCTATTCTCAAAGGGCGCTTGAGGCCTGGAAAGGGTTTCTGCTGAACGGCTTTTGCAGCTAAACGGAACTATCAGAAATGCCGCCTCATATATCCCTCCAGCCGGTCATAGGCCTCGTTCAGGATATCTTCAGGAGGGAGAAAGACCACGCGGAAATGCGGTGTCTCGGGCAGGGAGCCGAAGCCGCTGCCATGTACCACGACTACACCGGTCTCGCGGATGAGGTCCTTTACGAATTCCTTGTCATCTATATCTGCCTCTATCCTGGGAAAGGCATAGAATGCACCGTTAGGTCTCTGGCAGGATATGCCCGGAATGGCATTCAGCCTTTCGATTGTCAGGTCCCTGCGTCGAATCAGTTTTTCTATCGTCTCTTTAATATGTATCTGATCGCCGTTCAGGGCGGATGGTATTGCAAACTGCTTTGGGTGCGGGGCGCAGAGCCTGGCCCTCACAAGCTTTTTCATGGCCTCGGTGTAATCCTCCACAAGCTCTTGAGCCCCGCTTACTATGGACCAGCCGATGCGGAAACCAGGGGCAAGATAGCACTTGGAAAGACCGTTAAAGGTCACCATGGGGAGTTCTTTGTCCAGTGAGGCCATACTGATGTGGGGCTGGCTGTTCAGGATAAGCTTGTCGTATATCTCGTCGCTGAGAATTACCAGGTTATAACGCCTTGCAAGTTCTATCACCTGACGCAGTATATCCTCCTTGTATACCGCACCTGTGGGATTATTGGGGTTTATGATCACAATTGCCCGGGTGTTTTCATCTATCTGTCTCTCTATATGATCGATGTCGGGCTGCCAGGCGTTATCTTCGTCCAGCATATAAGGCCTGGCCTCACCGATCAGGCGGCTGAGGAGCGCATTGTAAAGGGGGTAGCCCGGCGACGGGACAAGCACGTTTTCCCCCTTGTTTACCAGCGCGGAGAGGGCAAAATCAATGGCCTCACTCGCACCGGTGGTAATCAGTATTTCATACGGCTCTATACCGTTCTTCCTGGTTTCCTGCCTCACGGCCTCAATGGCCTCCGGTACCCCATCAGAGTCGGAATACCCGGTGTAATTATCCAGCATTGCCCTATGTGTGGCATCTATGAGGTGCCTCGGTGTGTGAAAACCAAAGAGCACGGGATCGCCTATGTTAAGATAAAAGAGATCGCCGCCAGCGGCCTTTCTCTCCCCTGCGACCAGTACGATATCCCTGATGGCATAAGCAATGTGTTCTGTCCGTCTCGAAGGAATGATTTTTTTAAGTGTATTCATATTGACTGTCTACCAATAAAACTCGGTTGTGAAAATTCAGTTGGCCGTTTGCTGGGCCTATCTCAATGAATTCACCCAACACTCTTATTTGTCAACTGAATTTTTTAATCATCCGAATTTTATGATGATCCCTCCCAAGATAGAAATTCAACCATGAGGAGGTGTTGTAAAGAATCCAGTCTCGCGGAGGAAGCGGAAGGCCACTCAGCCTTTCCTGTTTGCCAAGGCTCTTAAGCCTTTCATATACCCTTACATAAAAACACTTCTGCCTCCCCGGCCAGACTTCGCACCAGCCGTCTCTGCTGCCCCCGCATGGGCCGTTCAGCAGAAACTTGGCACACCCGGACTGGGGACACAGAAATCCCATTTCTTCCAGGGTGCAGTCTCCACAGCACCGGCAATCATAAAGCCACTTTTTTATCCAATATTCAAAAGAAGTAAAACAGCTCTGTGAAGACGAGCCGTCAATCCATCCTGCCATCCTGCGCAGGGAGCTGAAAAGAGGTCTCCCGGGTTCAAAGGCAAGCTCGTGGAAAAGGCGTCCGAGACCCAGGCCGAGCGAATCTTTTAAAGAGGGCGTAGCATCTGCCCCTGGATTTGGCTCGTCACGGTTGAGCCAGGTCCCCGGATCTTCCTTGAAATACCAGAATTTCCATTCCTCAGGAAAAAGAAACTGGCATGTAAAGAGCTTCCATCTCTCGCCTATCTCATTGGCCCGTTTAATGACCCATTCAACTTGGGAGTATTTGAGACCGGGGCCGCTGAGATGCACCCCTTCGTAGCCGATACCCCTCAGTATCGACACTAACCGCGCTGCGCGCTCCAGCCTGGCACCCTTCCCCCGGTCATCCGACATGGCCTCCTGTTCCATACGCTCAAGGAGCCTGCCCGGCAAAATGCATCCCGGAATTTCTCCCCTGTGCAGGATCCTTGCCAATTTTATCGTCGGTATAAATACCGTTCCTAAAAGAGGCACCCTGAGGCCTTCCCTGTCCATAAACCGCCTGAGCTCATCGAATTTGCGCACGTCAAAACCCATTTGCGTTATTACAAAGCTTGCCCCGGCAGCCACCTTTCGCTTGAGCTTCAGGTATTGAGGGATAAGCTCAGATTCCAGGCGCTTGAAGGGAGATACGACACAGCCGGCATGAAAGCTCATGGGGGCCAGCTTTACACCCCCATATGGTGCCTTGGAATCAAGAACGAATCCCCGGTTCATGTCGGAGACCATGCCCAGGACCTGGACTGAATCCAGATCGAATACGGGCTTGGCGTTTCCCATGAATCCGTATCCTGGATAATCCCCTGTGAGCACCAGGAGGTTTTTAAGGCCGGATCGATCAAGCACGAATAGCTGGCTCTCCACGAGATTACGATTTTTGTCCTTGCAGGAAAAGTGGATGATTGGATCGATCCCAAGGGCCTTTATCTCAGAGCCAAGTGCCATGGGCGACAATGCAGGATGTCCTTCGGCGTTGTCCGTTATGGAGAGGGCGCTGATCAGGCCGCCGGCCGCCGCCTCTCCGGCAAACCGGAGGATCTCGTCAATGGCCTTGCCCCTTGAGGCCCTGGCGGGCACAAGCTCAAATGTAATTACAAAACCGCGTTCCGTCCTTCCGACATCATATCCTGGATCCCTTTGGGCCAGACGCTCTTCCATGGCCTTTTGGAGCTTTGAGTGGAAAGAATCGGTTGTCAGCCTTCCAGTCCTCCGCGCAGCTTGCGCTTATCACCTATTCGTATGGTCACCCGCCGGTTGTCCAGATACTCAAGGAGCGGAATCATATACTTTCTGGAAAGCCCTCCGGCAAGGTCCCGGAATTCGTTTATGCCAAGCTCGCCGTGATCTTTAATGAAGCAAATGACCATATCCTTAACTCTGTCCAGGATACTGTGGTGAAAATAGAGATCCTCCTTCAAGCGCACAAGAATCCCTTCTCTGACCATCAGATCAAATATCGTGTCCGCCGCCTTCTTACGCCCTGCCATACGGCCAATGGCATCCTCACGAAAAGGGGGCTGAAAACCGGCCCGCTTGAAGATAAGCTCAAGTTCTCTTCTGATCTCTTTTTCTTCATCCCCGAGAGTCACATGGTGTGTAGAGAGCCTGACAAGATCCTTTTCGTGTGCAACCTTTCCTGACTTGACAAGATCAGTAAGAAGCATTTGAAACAGCCTTTGATTTGTTGATTGAAAAACAGGTCCCGTAACACCGGCTGCGGAAAAGAGGCGGGACCTCAGCTCTTCTTTGGACAGGCCCTGGACAAGAGGGTTGTCATGATGAAAGGTCTCCAGGATACTCAATGCCCGTTCCTTCAGGATCCCGTAAACTTTACCGTGGATGAGTCTCTGCCCTTCTCCCTCAAAGCACACAACTTTTCTGGAACTCAGGAGAGGATCAAGCTCCCTGGCAAGGCGTTTTCCATATATACTGCTACGCATTGCGATCTCTGATCTTGAGAGCCCCCTCACGCCCGCACGTTCCAGATGATAGCCGATGATGTCAGCCGGTCCGCCCCTGGCCAGGATATCCAGCTCCGCCCAGAGTGCGGGCCGGGTCCGCTTCCGTCTCCTGGGGACAGGGTGGAGGATCCTTCCGCCACCTATGGTACGGACAGGCGAATAACTCCTTATGACATAGTGATCTCCGGAGAGGACCGCCACCGGCTCCTTCAACATTATCTGGATATAGGACTCTGAACCCGGAACAAGCTCGTCTCCCTGGAGCAGGACCCTTCCGATAACCTCGGCCGTTCCCACGTGAAAGCGAACCGGACTCCTGTGCCGCAGGGGACGGCCTGAGCTGGCAAGATACAGAAAATTCAAATCAACGAGGCAGCTCGCGTGCAGGCTCCCCGGAGTAGCAGCAACATCTCCCCTGCTGACATCTTCCTTGTCAATACCCTGTAGATTGAGGGCCGTGCGCATCCCCGGATGGGCCTCCTGGGCATCCTTTCCATGTATCTGGATGCCCCGAATCCTGGCGGTCATCCCTTTGGGATAGATAGATACCTCGTCTCCCAGCCTGATCTGCCCGGAAATGGAAGTGCCGGTGACTACCGTGCCAAATCCTTTGACGCTGAACACCCTGTCCACCGGAAGGCGATAGGGTCCGACCGGGGCCCTTGGCACCACTTCTGATATCGTCTCATCCAGAACCCTGAGGAATTCGTCAAGACCTTCTCCGGTGGTAGAGGAGACAGCCAGCACAGGGGCATCTTCCAGAAATGTACCTGAGACAAAATCACTGATGTCCTCAGTAACCATTTCCAGCCATTCCTGTTCCACAAGGTCTTTCTTGGTGAGGACAACAAGCCCTTTCTTGACCCCAAGGAGCTGGCATATCTCCAGGTGTTCCGTGGTCTGGGGCATGATTCCTTCGTCGGCAGCCACCACAAGGACAACGAGGTCCATCCCCATGGCCCCTGCCACCATGTTTTTTACAAAACGTTCGTGGCCCGGTACGTCCACCACCCCAACCTGCTGGCCTGACGGGAGAGAAAGGTGGGCAAAACCCAGTTCAATAGTGATGCCCCGCTCTTTTTCCTCCTTTAGCCGGTCGGTATCTATGCCGGTCAGGGCCTTGACCAGGGCGGTCTTCCCATGGTCAATGTGTCCAGCAGTACCAATAATAATGGTTTTGGTATCCATGGATCAGCCCGCCTTCTTGCCCGCCTTACCTGTTTCTAACCTGGGAAACAGGGATGGTATACGTGAGATATTGGTCCCAGGAATCAGGATTCCCCAGCGCCGGGCCGCGTCAAGATTCAGATCCACCTGTGGGTCAAGACCCATGGCCTCCTGCATTTTTCCGGCGGTTGACGGCATTACGGGGGCCAGCAGGATCGAAAAGATCCGAAGAGACTCAAGGAGTGTGTAGAGAACATTCCTCAACCGGCCGGCCTCAGCCGGGTCCCTGGCCAAGACCCATGGGGCGGAGGTGTCAATCACTTTGTTGGCCGCGTTTATTACTTCCCAGACTGCCTGCAGGGCCTTGTGTATGGCAAAGGACTCCATGGACTTTTCCCAGACGGGTACCAAGCCCAGCGCGGCCTCACGCAGCTCTTTCTCCGGACCATCCTGATCCTGAGGTGACGGGACCTTTCCTCCGACATATTTCTGTACCATGGCCAGGGTGCGGCTCACCAGATTCCCCAGGTCATTGGCAAGATCGGCGTTTATCCTCAAAGTGAAGGATTTTTCGCTGAATCCGGCATCCAGGCCGAAGACCATCTCCTGCATCAGACAGTATCTGGTTGCATCTACACCAAAGGATTCAACCAGATCAATCGGTCGTACTACATTTCCGAGGCTCTTGGACATCTTCTGATCACGCATCTGCCAGTATCCGTGGACATGGAGACGCCTATAAGGCTTGAGTCCAATGGCCTTGAGCATAGTAGGCCAGTATATCCCGTGAGGCTTCAGGATGTCTTTGGCTATCACGTGCTCGGCCACCGGCCAGAATTTTGAAAAATTTGGATCATCCGGATATCCCAGACCGGTCAGATAGTTGATCAGGGCATCAAACCAGACATAGGTTATAAATCTATCGTCAAAAGGAAGTGGTATGCCCCATGTGAGACGGCTGGTCGGCCTTGAGATGCACAGATCATCCAGGGGATCTTTCAAAAAGGACAGTACTTCATTCCTGTAACGCTCAGGCGTGATGAACCACTGGTGCTTCTTTATATGGTCCACCAGCCAGTCCTGATATCGACTCATAAGGAAGAAGTAATTTTTTTCCTTCAATCGCACCGGGACAGTGCCATGATCCGGGCACCTTCCGTCCTTGAGCTCCCGTTCCATATAGAAGCGCTCACACCCAAAGCAGTAAAGCCCCTCATATTCCCTGAAGACTATGTCCCCTTTGTCGCAGACTTCCTGCAATATGCGCTGGACAGTTGCAACATGGTTCTGTTCCGTGGTGCGAATAAATCTGTCAGGCTCTATGTTCAAAAGGGACCAGGAATCCCTGAATAAGGCGCTTATCCTGTCTGCATATGCTTTTGGATCTGTTCCCTGCTTCTCTGCTGCCTGAACAACTTTATCCCCGTGTTCATCTGTTCCGGTCAGAAAAAAGGTCTCCTCCCCTCGAAGTTTATGGAACCGGTTCTGCACATCTGTAATCACAGTTGAATATGCATGACCCAGATGAGGTTCTGCATTTACGTAGTAGATGGGCGTTGTTATATAGAATCTGTTTTTCATTGAAAATTTGGGATCCTTAAACTTGAAATTGGAAATTGGATAAAAACATAACCTCTCATTAAGACCCGGCATTCCGACAGCTTCCCGTTTGGATAGGATGGCCGGCATTGTCTTTGGAGGCTGTCGAATGTTTCGATCTTCTTTTTTCAGCTCCAGGTTTGTTCTCAGATTGCTTCTGTTTTGGTGAACGGGTGATTGACCTGTCTGGTTTTCTCTGTTTTTTATTATTTTTGATTAAAGATCTGGCCTTTTTCTTTTTATATTGCTCAAGCTCTGAAATTTTGAATTCGACTTGGGTGGCATCGGAAAGAGCAACCGTGACTGTCTGGCGCAGTATGTCTTGCCGCACTACCTTGCCTTGTCCGGCAGGAGTATTACAAGGCTTTCCAAGAGGAGGCATGTTTTTGGCCAATTCCAGGTATGTTTCGTATTCACACGTGAGACAGCAAAGCAGTCTGCCGCAGATCCCTGATATCTTGTTTGGATTCAGGGGAAGGTTCTGGCATTTGGCCATCTTTATGGATACAGGATCAAAATCCTTAAGAAAGCTGGCGCAACACAGCTCCCGGCCGCAATTTCCTATTCCTCCTATCATTTTGGTCTCGTGCCTTATTCCTATCTGATGCATTTCAACTCGTGTCTGCAGCATATTTACCAGGTCTTTTACCAGCTTCCTGAAATCTACTCTGCCCTCCGCGGAATAGTAAAATATAATCCTGCTTCCATCGAAGAAACTCTCCACCCTGACCAGCTTCATGGAAAGGCCCAGGGCACGAATACGCTCTGCGCAAACATCCCTGGCGGTCTTTTCCCGATCCAGATTCCGATAGTAGAGTTCTATTTCGTGAGTACTGGCCAGACGTTCCACCCTGGGAAGGAGCGTCTTCATGGGCATTCTTATCTTGACAGGGCGTCCCATTACCCGGCCGACCTCGATTCCATGCTCTGTGGGCACTACTACCCACTCCGCATCCATTACCGGAACACTGCCTGCGTTGTAATGGGACGGAGGCCATTTTGGCCTGAAGCGGACCGCAACAAGTACCAGGAATGCTTCGTCCCGGTTCTCCTGTCCCTTGAGATCCGATGCACGGGCATCAGGTTCATTATTATGCCCCTGAACACTTGCTATTTCCATATTTCCTTTTTTCATAATCCTGCATAATAACAGATTCTTTCACGAAAATCCCCTAACTCGGATAAAAATTCAGAAATTCGACAACAATTGTCATAGTAGCCCTATTTTTGCTGCCGGTTCGGCCTCCTCCGACTCTGCAGCGATGAAGTCTCTGTAATGGAAACGGAGCGAAGGGGGCAACATGTCCAAAGTTACAAACAGGTCAATCAATAATGGGAGGAACCAGTGATTTATGCAAACCCGGCAATTTGTGAGGGACATGAAGAGCCGGATGAGTCGAGAGACTCACGTCCGGATCTGTGAGGGCCTGGGGGTGAAATTCCCCCGGGCTACCCGACCGGGGGCCGGGGGGAGAAAGAACCCCCGGATACCCGATTGGCCTTCTACTTCCTGTAAGCCGGCCTGAGGCCCTTCAACATAGGGTAGTGTTTCGTGTTGAGGGTCTTCAGTTCCGCTTTCTCGGATTCAGCGGTAGCAGCCAGGATTGCGTCTGCAAGTCCGACGCTGTGTGACTTGCCGTAATCGCGTCTGTAGAGACCTCCAGACTTCGCAATCTCAGGAGTGACGGGGATAACACGGAAGAGAGACACGAAGTTATCGAGGGCAGACTGCTCCGGGTCTCCTTTCACTCCGGCATGCAGCTCCGCAACAACGATTGACGAGAGAATGATCCGTGAGGAGTGGGCGTTGATGAAGGCGATCGCTTCAGTACGGCCTCGCAAGAAATCAACAAGAACATCTGTGTCGACAACGATTGGTTCGGCCATGATTAGGTTCTGTCCCATTCAGTTCGCATTGTCTCGAAGTCAGGAAGATCCGTACGCTCCTTCCATATTCCGGCTACCTCGCGTAATACCGCCTCTCGTCGCCCGCGTCCTGCTTGATTGATGAGGCGATCAACAGCCTCCCGAATAAGCTCGCTTTGTTTCTTCCCGACGGCCTTGGCGATAGCAGCTAGTTCATCTCGTTGACGCTTTGTCAGGTATATCTGAGTCCGTACCATACTATACCTCCAGTACTGTATACATCAGTATTATACACCACACTTCTTGTCAAGGCCAACATGCTGTTCACCAGTCGGTGCGGAGCAGGAGCGGAACACCGGTCTGGTGCACTGATATGTTTGCTTTATCTGTATACATCTTTTCGGTGTCCAACCTTTACAATCCAAACTGTCAATTCATAATCCTGGATAGAATATACAATCCGATATCTACCTTGTCGCAGCCGGTACCTATCTTGGCCAGTAAGCTTCTCGCATCCGGAAGGGCGTGGATTTTCTGATAAATCTTTTATCCTTTTTAAAATGTTTCGCAGATCCTTTTTCGGGATCTTTCTCAAGTCCTTCCAAACCGATTCTCGGAAATAGACCTTATATTCGGCCATCTATTTTCAGCCTTTTTATCATTTCATCATAGGAAATCAGGGCTTCGCCGGCTCTTTGATCAAATGCTGCAAGGTCCTCCGCATCTTCGGCGAGAGATTCTCTAATAGCCGTGTTAACGAGGTCGGAAATAGACCTGGAAGTCTCAGCTGATTTTAATTTCAGCGCTTTATGAAGAACGGGGTCCAAATAGATGGTTGTTCTTTTTGCGACTGTTGCCATAATGTCACCTCCTGTTTTGTGACATTATAACGCTATAAC
>Ga0209834_10001521_pt1 | contig 12985 bp, 9 predicted proteins | sample Mar14236cmmetaG_FD_184134 | JGI IMG/M metagenome (GOLD analysis project Ga0209834, IMG submission 184134) | Marine hydrothermal vent microbial communities from Guaymas Basin, Gulf of California to study Microbial Dark Matter (Phase II) - Marker... ...
AATTAAACCATTTCTTCTTGTCTGCCATAGCGGAATGCGAATGTGCACTATATAAAAATAACTACTTTAACACATTTTAAAATTCATCTTTGAGCTCGGTAAAAAAAGGTTACAGGCAAATATATGAATTTACTTTAAAATTTATATTGAAACTGAACTCATTAATAAACAGGTTCTCACAAAGTGATCCCTGCCTGTCTCCCACAGGCAGGGATTTTTTCTCGCAAGATGCTATTCCCAGCCGGGATACATTTTGTGTAAGCTGCTAAACAATTATGATATTTTAATATAATCAAATTATTCTTTATTATTGCATACATATAGGTATAATCTGATAATATATAAATCATTGAAAATCTGCATCAACACTAATGCAACGAATATTTTTATTTATTCTTATGTTATCAGGCCTCTTGTTTTCCTGTCAAAGAGGACACAAAAGCAGGATGCTGTGGAACCACCTTTCCTCCGATTTCCATTTTCCGGAATCGCGAGGCGTGAAGGCCGCCTTTATAGATAATTCGAAAGGGAGAACCCTGCTCATTACTACCAAAGATGAATCCAATTGGGTTTGGTGTACCCTGCCTGCACCCGGCAATGGATGGTATCTTTCAACCAGGAAATCGATAGAGGCCACATTTTCCAATATCGGAAATTCCATTGCTAAAATCTTGTTTTGGGTGAAAGCAAACAAAGGTTGGGATGCGGTGGTGACCTCGGCAACACTGAATCCTGGCCAGAGAAAAACCCTTTATTGTAATCTGAGGGACACTTTCCCGGATGGTACCCCGAAGATTTCCCCTGCCCGCGTTTGTCAAATTCAAGTCATGCTGGTTAGACCCCGGCCAGGAACAAAAATTACCGTACACAGTCTGAAAGCCACGGGTAAAACGGGGGAATGGCATATGCCAAAAGGCCGCCTGGAAGTCCCGGATTTAACAGAGGAACAACCTGAAGCAGGAAAAAGGGTCAAATATCAACCTGCCTGTATGCGGGAAACAAAAAAATATATTGGTCTGTATTTGCCAACAGACTGGAAACCACAACATCAGTACCCGGTCATTGTAGAGTTTCCGGGGAATATTTATTACACTCCAACCTGCTATTCATCCGGTCGTCCCGAAGCATGTACTATCGGTTACGGGATAAGCAAAGGGAAGGGAGCAATATGGATAAGCATGCCCTTTGTGGACAAACAGTCAGACAATATAATCGAAGACGGGTTTGGCAATCCCGATTACACAGCCCAAATAACGCTGGAAACAGTTAAGGAAATCGTTGAGAAGTACGGAGGGGATAAGAACAATTTATTCATTGCGGGCTTCTCCAGGGGAGCAATTGCCTGTGGTTATATCGGGTTGCGAAATCAGAAAATCGCATCACTTTGGAAAGGCATCATTGCTTGCCAGCATTACGATGGTGATGGTTGGCACGGAGCAAATTTAGAAGGAGCTAAAAAACGTATTAAATTTTTTAAGGGCAGCTATTTCCTTGTTGACAATAATGATGTGCAGCTCCGAAACATGTTGGAAGAATCAGGAGTCAAAGCAACGTTTGTAAATTCTGGCCTTAGGGCACATGCAACAGCCATGTTTTTAGACAACAGACCCTCTACCCTGGCCGTGAGAAAGTGGTTCCACAAACTAATTATAATTTAAATAACAGGTAACAAGCCTGTACTTCCTTGTTTGATTTATCTCGCAAGATTATTAATTTGCAAATATAGGACGGTTATTCAACCGGACCCGATCTTCAGGTCGGGTTGGTAAACATCACGATATTCTCTGCCAAAGTCCGGGACAGACTATCAGTAATTACCCTGCATCAAGCGGGGCAGGACAGGAAAATAACACAACATACTGAATAACCCCCTCCACTGCATACTCTATTTCAAAAAAGTAAGCTTTATAATTTATATTCTCATCTCCAAACTCCGGTTATGCCAAGCATTCTAATCACATAAATTTGTTTCTCTGAAAAAAAGGCATCAATTTTGTCGGATGTGGCAGGAGGATACAAACCGATTCAGAATGCATGTAACAAAAAATTCGGAATAATGAAAAAAATATATTTCCTTTCTCTGTTTACGATTGCATTTTTTCTGACATTCCAGTCTCTTGCCAAAGACAAGGACAAAGGCTCCCGCATAGAGGTAAAGATCCCTCATCTGGCCGATAAGGCCGTTTATCTGGGATATCACTTTGCCGACAAGAATTATGTGGAGGACACCATTCAACTGGACGGCAAAGGCCGCGCGGTAATTACGGGAGACTCCCTGCCGGGCGGTGTTTATCTGCTGGTGATGCCCAATATGCGCTTTGTAGAGTTTCTGGTGGATGAGAACAATCAGTGTTTTACAATCGAAGCCGATACTACCGATTTTTTCAAGACGCTTAAGTTCATAGGATCCAAAGACAATACGGATTTTCTGCATTTCCAGAAACAGTTGTACCAGCTCAATATGAAGCTCCGTGACTTACATCAACGGTTGTCTAAAAACAAGGACAATGCCGATTCAATCGCGGTTTTGCAGAAGCAGATTAATGCTGTCAATCAACAAACAAAAGAACTGAACCGAAAGATAATCCAATCCCATAAAGGCACTTTCCTGGCTCATCTGGTACAGGCTATGACCCCGCCAGATGTCCCTGATTTCCACCTCCCCGAAGACACCCCCGCCAGGGACTCCCTGCTTTGGGTGAAGAGGTACAACTGGCTGCGGGATCATTATTTTGACGGCGTGAACTTTAGTGACGAACGACTGTTGCGGTCGCCTGTTCTTCAAAGCCGTCTGAACCAGTATTTCAACCGGATACTGATACAACGGCCCGACTCTCTTATCCCCCAGATTGACAAAATCATTGCCCGTGCGGAGAAAAATGATAAAGTGTATCAATACGTGGTTATCTACCTGATGAATAATTTTCAGAAAAGCACAATCATGGGACTGGACGAAGTATATGTCCATATCGCTGAAAGATACTATCTCTCCGGGAAAACTCCATGGTCGGACTCCACATTCCTGGCCGGGCTGAAAGACCGGATCGCCCACATAAAACCCAACCTCATCGGACGGAAAGCCCCCGACCTCAGGATGGAAACCCTCAATGGAGAGTGGGTTGATCTGTGGGAATTGCAGTCACCTTACACAGTGCTGTTTTTCTGGGAACCCAACTGCGGATTCTGCAAAAAATCAATCATTAAATTATGGAGCCTTTATCAGCAGTACAAACCCAAGGTCCTGACGGTGATGGCTATATATATTTATGATAAAAAAGATGAATGGAAAAAGTTCGTCGAAGAACATAATTATGTTGACGATCACTGGATCAATACGTGGGATCCTCATCAACTGACTAACTTCAGGGTCAATTATGATGTTTACAGCACCCCGGTGATCTATGTGCTGGATAAAGACAAGAAGATCATCGCCAAACGGCTGGATGTGGATATCCTGAAGCGATTCCTGAAAGCAGAGATGAAATAGTTCCGGCTTTTGACTTCTGTCTGCATCACAAGGCTTCCAATCCTTTTTTTATGATCCTGAGCAAATTGCCGGCAGGTTCTATTCCTACGGAAAGACGTATCATTCCCGGTGTGGGATATTTGTCTCCCCACACGGGCTCGATAGGCAGCAGGATGGTACCGGTATCCCCCAGGGTCGGTACCAACGGAATCTTACCGGACACGGCTGCAATAAAACGGTCTCGCCGCAAACGCTTTTCCTCATCATCTCTCCCCGCCATGTCAAACGTAACCATGCCCCCGAAACCTCTTTTCCCGAAAAGGTTCACGGCTTCGTCATGGGTGGGATGTGTTCCCAGTCCCGGATATAATACTTTTTCCACTGCAGGATGACGGGACAGCTCCCGTGCCACCTTCCCCGCATTATAACAGTGCTGCTGCATGCGCAAAGGGAAGGTAGCGAGATAATCCCCCAGGCGGGCTGCATCATCCGGCGAGAGCATATGACCTGTCAGTTTGCGGTACCGGATCAGATCTTTCATTAAATCCCGGTCATTGCCACAAACCACGCCGGCAGTCAGATTCCCATGGCCGGCCAGGTATTTTGTGGCACTGTGGATCACCATGTCGGCACCGTCCTTCAAAGGTTTCCACAGCCAGGGGGTGGCAAAAGTATTGTCCACAATCACGACACTGCCAGCCTCTTTAGCCTGGCGAATGATCTCCTTTCCGTCCGCCACAATCAGCATGGGGTTGGAAATTGCCTCAAAATATACCATATCCGGGCGCACTTCCTCCAGCATGCGTTTAAAGGCAGCCATATCATGCCGGTCTCCTCCGGTCACAAACCGCCGTATATCCAGACCACGACGTTTTATCAATACCTCATCAATAAAAGAGTTGGTGCCTCCGTATATCTCGCTGAAAAACAGCCAGGGTCTATCCTCTTCTGCCCACTGGAAAACCGATAAGGCCGTATCTATGGCAGCCATGCCAGATTCTGTCAACAGAGCCCATTCAGATCCCTCTACAGCAGCCAGTTGTTCTTCTACAGCTACAACCGTCGGATTCCTGTAACGGGAATAAATAAAATCATCCGGATGATGTGGATGATCCAGCTCCGACCGGAAAGCCATTGCAGCTTTTTCGGCATCCTGCAAATCAAAACCGGCATCACGGTACACCGGAACAAAACGGGTATTGACAGGTTCATTTTTCATGGCTTTCATTTTTATTCTATCCACGTTAAAAGTATAAAAATATGTGCAAAAAATGTCTTTTCAGGGAGGTTAAAAATAGTAATGTGTCTTCAGATTTATGACATATTTCATATCTTCGTAAAAAAGAAGATTATATCTGAACATGTTATTTATCATCAGGAAAGCGACAAGGATAACCTGAAACTGGTACAAATCGTAAGGGATGAACTCACCCGCATCGAACATGGAGTGCTGGCATAAACGTTTACAGGTTATGCAAGTGTAAATATGCCAGGGATCTTTCCGGCAGGAGGGCTAATATAGCGGAAGGCAGATGGAATAGCAAAGGTATCCCCATACTATACACGGCCGGGTCAAGGGCATTAAGTATCTTATAAATTGCTGTTCACACGCACTTGGGCAAAATGCCCTAAAACTATGGCATGGTAACCCTGTAACTTCCGGATGTTCCGGTTCGGAAGATCAATCCGTCATCACTTCCGGAAGATCGGAGATTCCTTCCTCCTTCTGCCTCCACACGGAAGCGGGGTGATCATTTCATTGCCAAAGCCAAGGGTCTAGTATCATAAAAACATTAAGACAAACCTTTTTCCCGTATCATCACAATGGCTTTCTCTGCAGCTTTAACCAATACCGGTTTGGTAGGAGCACTGGTTAATAAAGGATGTGTCCCTATCTGATAAGAGATCAACTCATAAACAGTAATATATTTCTGAATAGCCATACTGATAATATTAATGATTTCAGCTGCTGTGGGTCCTCCCCAGACTTCTCCTCCCAATATTATCCCGTCAGAGGGAGAAAAGACAAGTCGTACTGTTAATGGACGGGCATCAGGCAATGTCCCGGGATGTTTGTCTACATCTGTAAACTCTGCAGTCATAAAATGGACATTCGCATCTTTACCGGTATTCTCATTTACACCTGCAGATGCCATAGTAAGTCCGTTAATTTGTGTTGAAAACACAGCAATTGTCCCCAAAAAGTTTTTCTTGATGCGTATTCCGAACATATTGTATCCCAGTACACGGGCTTCCGCTGTAGCAGTTGAAGCCAGCATAATATTGTCACTCCTGGCCGTTAAAAATCCTATGGTCTGTGAACAATCCCCCACAGCACAAACATCTTTCACGGAGGTTCGTTCATAACTATCCACTTTGATTGCCCCCTTATTATTTAATGGCAATCCAGCTTTGGCAGCCAATTCTGTATTAGGTTTATAACCCACGGAAAGAATAACCGCTTCGGCAGGAATTTCTTCACCTCCTTTGAGTTTTACTTTACTCACTTTTCCATCTTCACCAACAATCTCTTCCACGAGTGAGTCCGTTCTCACCTGCACACCCGTCTTTCTCAGTTGTTCCGTTGCTATCTTACTTAGTTTTTTTGAAAAAGCTTTGGAAAAACATTGCTCTTCGCTTTCGACTAAAATGATTTCCTTATCCGGATTTGCTGCCAACTGTTCAGCTACCTCAGCCCCAATAAAACCGCCTCCGATAACAACAATCCTTTTTATTTCTTTTAATTTATCATATAACTCTTTTATGTATTGATAATTCTTTTTTATGTAAAAAACATTTTCCAGGTCATATCCTTTGATAAATTCGGCTTTTACCGGCGTCGAACCGGTAGCAAAAACAAGCTTGTCATATTGATATGTCTCACCGGATTTCCCATAAACTTCCTTCTTATTCAACCGGACATCCACCACCGGATCTTGTATGACATATCCTCCCAGATCCAGGAAAGGTTTCAATCCCATAACATTTGCATCAACAGAATCCAGCTTATTAAAAACGTATGGAATACCACAAGGCACCAAACCTTTTTTTGCCTCGGTTAAGATCAACACTGATTTTTCTGAAAAATATTTTTTTACTGTAACTCCTGTCACAATACCCGCAGGACCTCCTCCAATAATTACAACATCAAATTTCATAACACTGATATTTTACAAAATAATTTTGAACATTTGTGCAAAATAATACTTTATTAATAAATTATTTTCTGATTTTCATCATATTTTCTGTAAAATAAAGAAGTGTATTTACTTATCTGTCTTTTTCCATCCATATTTCCAAAACGTTTTTTCTCCTCCTTTTAAAACAAAACACCATTTTTTTTACAATAACTTTGTTGGGAAATTGTTCACATTTTTGCAAGTTTGCAAATCGTAAATAAAAACATTCAGCCATGAAGATAGCAATTGCCACTGTTGACGGAGAAACAGTAAGCCAGCATTTCGGACGTTCGCGGTATTATAAAATCTATACCATTGAAGGCAATGATCCGGCAGGTATGGAGATGCGTGAAAGAGGCACCGGTCATTTCGCACAAGGCAAGAATCCTGATCATCATGCTCATCATGAATACACTCACCCGCGAGGGCAGGGACACGGGTACGGCAGGGAAGCTGACAGCAAGCATGCTTCCATGGCCCGGGAGATCGGCGACTGTGATGTTCTGGTAGCCGGAGGCATGGGCATGGGCGCTTACGAAAGCTTTCGCAATGCCGGTCTGGAAGTGATCCTGACCGACCTGCAGGACATCAACGATGTCGTCAATGCTTATGTAAAAGGAGATTTGAAAAATCTGGCCGGGGAAAGAACGGATTAGGGAAAATGGCCGTTGCATGTTGATCGTTAAACGGCAATCAAACCCAAATTCCGCAATAGGAGATTTTTTCGAAATCTCTATTGCGCAAACCGGGATAAACATTTTCTACACATACCTTAATCCCTTGCACCCTGCACCTTTCATTTTGCTTTCCGGGCAATATAACGGCCCGCCAAAAGACTGATCGCAATGGCTGCGAACAGCAGAAAGGCAGCAAGGAGTCCCCGGTTTATATCTCCCAATCTGCTCATTAGTCTTTTGATCCCGTCAAAGAAAAAGATTCCCATTGGATAAAAGACCGAGATAAACAGTGCCATGGAGATGCCCTGTATAAGCAGAAAGCGATGTACTTTTATCCGGGCCATTCCGGCGGCCAGCGGAACCAGGATCCTCAGTTTGGGAACGAAGGTCAGTATAAACACGGTTTTTCCCAGATTCTCCGACATCTGCCGCTGATAAGTTCCCATCCAGACAGGATATTTTTCACTCAGCCATCCTATCAGCCGGGTACGGTTGCGGGAAAGATAAAACAGGATAATATTCCGTGTGTACAAGGCCAGAAAAGAAACAATCCCTCCGGCCCAGAGGTTCATCAGACCACTGTGTGCCAGAGAAGCAATGATGATCAGGGACAATTCATCGGAGATAGGAGATATAAAATCAAAAATTATATAATAAAAGACGATCCCCAGATAAGTATAACCCGTCACTATGTTGTATAATTCGGTATGTTCTACCATTCCGGATCAGGTTTATTCAGACTGGATCTTTTTCCCGGCCGACACATACTGGTTGCTCGTCTCCGGCGAAAATACGGCTTTTTTTCTTTTTTCTCAAAAAACATGAAACATCCATGATCATGGATGGCAGCTATGGTTTATTCATCACCGGAATATTTTATTATTTTTACAGTTATATGTCATCAATAAAATATCCGTTATGAAAAGTCCGGAATTTTCAATCGCCAGAAGATCTTTTTTAATCATTCTTATTCTTCTTATGTCTGCCTATACTTACGCACAGCTCGCCGGGGGTGGTGAAGCTAATCCTTCTCTGCATACCAACCAGCAGGCTTTGCAGCGTTGGCAGAATATGCGCTTCGGGATGTTTATTCACTGGGGACCGGTCAGCCTGCGGGGTACCGAAATAGGATGGTCGCGCGGCACAAAGGTTCCCAGGAGCGATTATGACTCGCTGTATAAAGAATTTGATCCCGTTTTATTCAATGCTTCTGAATGGGTACACATGGCCAAAGAAGCAGGCATGAAATACGTGGTGCTGGTCACCAAACATCACGACGGGTTCTGTCTGTGGCCTTCAGCATACACGGATTATAACATTTCCGCAACACCCTATGGAAAGGACATTGTGCAACAACTGGCAGATGAATGTAAGAAAGCGGGTATCCTTTTCGGCACATACTACTCGATCCTGGACTGGTGGAACCCAATGTATCCCGGAAATCACGGAAAACCTCCCAAGGACAGTACAAAAACGGATATGGCCAAATACACACATTACCTCTACAACCAAGTGGATGAACTGGTAAACAGGTATCATACCAATATCCTGTGGTTTGACGGCCAATGGGAAAACCCATGGACCCATGAAGCCGGAATGAAGTTGTATGCCCATTTACGGAGGCTGAAGGATGATCTGCTGATCAATAACCGGGTAGACAAAGGCGGAAATGGAGAAAAAGGGAAAAGCGGAAAATATGCCGGAGATTTTCTCACCCCCGAACAGAAGATCGGCACATTCGACCTGGTTAACCCGTGGGAATCGTGCATCACAATAGCCCGGCAATGGGCCTGGAAACCCAATGACAATGTCAAAAGCACGAAAGAGATCATTCACACGCTGGCGCGTACTGCCGGTGGCAACGGCAACCTCCTGTTGAATGTAAGTCCTATGCTCGACGGGCGGATAGAGCGACGCCAGCAAAAACGTCTGAAAGAGACAGGTGACTGGCTGAAAAAATATGGAGAATCCATATATGGTACCCTCGGAGGGCCTTACATGCCGGGAGATCATATTACTTCCACCCGGAAAAACAACCGGATCTACCTCCATCTGCTCGAATCACCCGGCAGGCAACTTGTTCTGCCTTCTCCGGGCAAAGCCAAAGTGAAAGAGGTACGGTTTCTGCAAGGGGGAATCCTGAATTATACCCGGAAAAAGGGAGACCTTGTCATTGAGCTACCGGAAACGCTTCCGGACCCTTGGGACAATGTGATCGTACTGGAGCTTAACAAACCGGCCGAAGACATCGCTCCCATCCACATGGGAAAGGAATAAAATCATTTTCTTGTTCTCCGATCTATCAATCTCTCAGTCTCTCTCTTCTCTTCTCTCCTCTCCCTTCTCCCTTCTCCTCTCTCTCTTCTCACTTCTGCCTTTTTACTTCAGCCTTCATTCCTCCCGTAATCCAAATCCCCGGAGCAGGGAGGTTGCCAATGTCCACATAGGAGGTATTGAACAAATTGGAAACATCAAGGAACAGTCGCATTTTCCATACATGACAGGAAAAACGAACGTTGGTCAGGAGATAAGGTTTATAAGGGGTAATTTCTCCTGACGGATAAGTCTGATAACTGCCGGCCCGGTCACGAAGCACGAACTGCCAGAAAGTTTCAATATGCCCGGGCAAGATATGTTTTACATCCAGTATCACCTGATGATGTAAATAATCCATGGCATATTTCGACAGGTACGTCTCGTGCTGTCTGGATGCCGTGGCAAAAGCCCATGCCAGCCGGATTTCTTCCAGCCAGAATCTGTCCCTGCCGGTCATATGCCGTACATTCAAAAGGCTTGAAAGCTCAAAACCTGTAGTCGTCAGGAAGGTATGATTCATGGTATGCCACTTCACGGAATCGGCCGGGCGTATCCAGTCGATCAGATTTTTTCCTTTCCGGATAAAAACGCCGGCCGATCCCGACCAGGCTTTTCCACGATGCCGCCCGCCGGCCTCCAGAGTCAGGGCCTCCTCGGGCTTTAGATGGGGATTGCCCTTATTCACCGGGCTGTGATAATACAGGTCGGTAAACGTAGGATAACGGAGCGACTGGTTAACCGCTGTATAAATTCTCCATTTTGCCCCCAGCCGGTAACCCATATCCAAACCTCCGTATATTTTCCAGTTGTAGTCGCCGGTACGATTCAGGAGAAAACCACCGTTTGCAGCAAAACGCCGGATCCCCACCTGTTGCTCCACAAAGGCCGAAAGGATGTTCCTGTATTTCCTGTGGTCGTACCACACACCTGCTACTCCGGGAACAGCCACGGAGTCGGCTGTTTTCTCTCCCAGTACCGTACTCAGGATACCCTCCCTCCGTAGTTCCAGACCCACATTGGTCCGGCCGAACGATTCCGGAAGGATCATTTTCATCTCTGTTCCGGCCACACCGGTGCGGTGATAGTTGTGCCTTTTATACCAGGCCGGAGCATCATAACGAAACAACCGGAACTCATCACGTGCCCTGCGCCAATACACAGACTGTTCATACCTCACCTTCCGCCCTGTTGTGGTAAAGCGCACAGCTGCCAGAGCGGTTCTGAATTTTTCATACTGATCCGGAAAAGCCGGCGAATAGAAGCCATTAGCTCCAAAGCCTTTGTCCAGCCATCCGGCCAGGACATCCACCGAGGAGCGGGAAGTACGGTATTGACCTCTGAAAAACAGCCGGGAGATCCCGAAATCGGTATTGTCCCGGTAGCCGTTGGAAGCGGTGTGACCCACATCAATCATAGCCCGGAATTTTCCGGCATGCAAGCCTCCGCTCGCTCCGGCATGGTAATAGCCATATTGCCCGAAGGCCACTTCCGTCCCCACATATGAGGTATCCGGCAAACGGGTGATCAGGTTCACGGCTCCGGCAAAAGCATCCGGTCCCAGCACACGGGAAGCACCTCCTTTGAGGACTTCCAAGCGTGTTATGGAGCTCAGGGGCAGGGGCAGATTAAAATTATGGTGACCGGTCTGCGGATCACTGATTTTTACACCATCCACCATCACTAACACCTGATCGAAGGTTCCGCCACGTATGGACACATCCGCCTGTACCCCTTCCGGTCCACGTTGCCGTACATCCACCCCGGGCACGTCAATCAACAGCTCATGCAGTGATGACACAGGCATCATCCGGATGGTCCCGGCCGGGATCAACGTCATCTGCCGGTTGGCATCAGACCGTCTCACAGGCGAACGTTCTGCCGTCACGATCACCTCTTTGAGACGGAGTGTATCCTGCCAGGCCCGGCTCGAAAGAGGAAAAAACAATAATATCGCAACAAAAAAGTATGGTCTCATCAACTCATAATATGACCCCGCTAAAATAGGGAAATATTTCCTTCTTCCTTATCCCTGCAAGAAGACAAGAAATTAACAGACAATAATATTTCTCCTACGTAGGTGCCTACGTAGGATACTATGATTATTTTCAACTAATATTCGATTACGTAAAAAAAATAATATATTCCATTTTTATCAAAATTCGGTTACGTATTATCTTTTTGCTTTAATCTTTTGTCTTATTTGTTAATTTTATTGTCTTTAATTTTAAAAACAGCATGCCATGACCCGGGAAGAAGCCCGCAAGAGAATCGAAAAATTAAGGGAAGAGCTGAACAGGCATAATTATTATTACTATGTTTTATCCAAACCTCTGATCAGTGATTTTGAGTATGATACGTTGATGCATGAGCTGATCGAGCTGGAAAAGCGTTATCCTGAATTTTTCGATTCCAACTCTCCCAGTCAACGGGTAGGCAACGATCTCAACAAGGAGTTTGAACAAGCCGAACATAAATATCCCATGCTGTCGCTGGGGAATACATACTCGCGTGAAGAAGTGATTGATTTCGACCAGAGGATCCGGAAAGAGGTACATGAATTTTTTTCGTACGTCTGCGAACTGAAATATGACGGCACCGCTATCAGTCTGATATACGAACACGGCCGGTTGGTGCGGGCCATCACACGCGGTGACGGGATTCGGGGCGATGTGGTCACCGACAATATTAAGACCATCCGTTCCATCCCTTTGGTATTACAAGGCAGCAATTATCCCGACAGGTTTATCATTCGTGGGGAAGTATTCATGCCCTACGAAGGGTTCAACCATCTTAACCATGAGCGTATTAAAAACGGAGAAGAGCCTTTTGCCAACCCCCGCAATGCCGCTGCAGGCACCTTGAAGATGCAGAACTCATCGCTGGTGGCCAAACGCCCACTGGATTGTTTCCTGTATTATCTTTTAGGAGAATCTCTTCCCACCGACTCTCATTATGAGAATCTTCAGAAAGCCCATACGTGGGGATTCAAGATCCCTGAAGTAATGGAGAGATATGATAGTCTGGAAGATATTTTCCGTTTCATCGACCGGTGGGAGGTGCAGCGTAAAGAGTTACCCTACGCTACCGACGGGGTGGTTATTAAGGTAGATTCGTTGCGGCTGCAGGAACGTCTGGGCAATACGGCCAAAAACCCGCGATGGGCCATTGCCTACAAATTCATGGCTGAGCAGGCTTCTTCTCAACTTCTGTCGGTTACATACCAGGTAGGCCGTACAGGTGCTGTTACCCCTGTGGCCAATTTGACACCCGTTCCCCTGGCGGGAACGGTGGTAAAACGAGCATCACTCCATAATGCCGATATCATTGCGAAGCTGGATCTTCATGAA
>Ga0209834_10001523_pt1 | contig 12977 bp, 15 predicted proteins | sample Mar14236cmmetaG_FD_184134 | JGI IMG/M metagenome (GOLD analysis project Ga0209834, IMG submission 184134) | Marine hydrothermal vent microbial communities from Guaymas Basin, Gulf of California to study Microbial Dark Matter (Phase II) - Marker... ...
GATCAATCATATCGGGATTGCAGTAAAAAATATGGATACTGCCATCGATTTTTATGAAAAATTAGGACTAAAAGTTGAAGCAACTGAAATTGTGGAATCTCAAAAAGTAAGAGTTGCATTTATTCCAATTGGAGAAATCAGGATAGAACTGCTGGAAGCAACATCAGAAGAAAGCCCTATTGCAAAATTCATCGAGAAAAAAGGTGAGGGAATTCATCATCTTGCTTTTAATACAAATGAACTTATCCCGGCTTTGGAAACAGTCGAATCACACAAAATTCAATTAATTGATAAAAAACCAAGAAAAGGTGCACACAACTCAGAGATAGCTTTCCTGCATCCGAAATCTACCAATGGTGTTCTGGTGGAATTGTGCGAAGAGAAGAAGAAATAATTATAATTATCTGTAAAACTTCAAGTTCAATAATCTATATAAAAATGGTATGAATTTCAAAAGAAAAATAAAAAATTAAATAATTTGACAAAGATATTTCCAAAAAAAACATCGCACCCAAAAAAATGAAAGCTCTTAAAAAATCCGACTTGCTTTTGATTCGGGAAAGAGGCTGATTTGAAGATTATAAACTGGCTTGAAACCGGTGCGATAGACGATTTTCTTTTTTATGACAGAGAATTAAACTACTCAAAAGACAAATATATCTAACTAATCGTGAATCCAATAAAACAAAAATTTATAAGTTTTTTAGTAGTTTACATTTTATGAGTGGACTACTTTTTTTATTTGATATATCGCCTTTCCGAAGCTTCCCGCAAAGGAACTCATACATTTTGAGATTCGGAAAGTTTCAGATCATTCATAACCTTCCGAATCTTAATATGAGAAAATGTGGAAGAAAACTTCGGAAGGATTAAACAGGAGACTTTATGAAATACTGGGGAAAGCCATTCGGTAAAGAATTACCGAAAACTCCTACAGGTGAGATCCATATATTAAAAGAAAGATGCAAAGGTTGCGGTTTCTGTGTTGAATATTGTCCGAAAGATGTTCTTGAATTGTCTGATGAGTATAATTCCAAAGGTTATCATCCACCTCAAGCAATAAACAAAGATAACTGTGTGAATTGTGGTCTCTGTGGGATGATTTGCCCTGAATTTGCCATCTGGACAACTTTGAAAGAGGAGGCAGTTCATGAAAACTAACACTCCAGCGATTTTAACCGGAACTCATACTCTCAGTGGTAATGAAGCCTGCATAGAAGGTGCTTTTGCTGCCGGTTGTCGTTTTCTGGCTGCTTACCCGATCATGCCGGCTTTAGAAACAATCGACAGATATTTGCAGAGAAGTTCCGAGGTCGATGCGACTTTTATTCAAATGGAAGATGAAATCTCTGCTTTGGCTGCTGTTATCGGTGCATCCTGGACAGGAAAAAAGTCGATGACCATAACCTCGGGTCCGGGGCTTTCCAATATGATGGAACATCTCGGACTTTCGGTGATGCTGGAAACTCCTTGTGTGATCATCGATGTTCAACGAGCCGGACCTTCTATCGGTATTCCAAATCGTCCGGGACAAGGCGATGTAATGCAGGCAAGGTGGGGTTCTCATGGAGATTATGAATTAATTGTTCTTTCTCCAAGTTCTCCGCAGGAAATGTTCGATTTTACGATCAAAGCGTTTAATTTTTCCGAAAAATATAGATCACCTGTTCTTATTATGGCGGATGAATATGTCGCTCATCAGAAAGGTGAAGTAAAAATTCAACCTGCTAATAAAATTAAGATCGAACCGAGAAAATATTTTAAAGGAGAAAAAGATAAATACCTTCCTTTTAAAAGAGATAAAAATTTTGTGCCGCGCATGGTCGATATCGGAGAAAATTATAAATTTCATGTAACCGGTCTAACCCATGATGATAGAGGTTATCCGGTAATGACCGAGAAATGCCAGGAATACAATGTTCATCCTCTATTATGGAAAATTTTGAATGATAGAGATGAGATTGCGGAATTTAAGGAAAGTAATACAGATGATGCTGAAATTGTGATCATTTCCTATGGAGCATCCTCTAATACTGCCCAAAAAGCAATGAAGCAGGCAAGAGAATTGGGCATTAAAGTCGGAAGTCTCAAACTCGATACTGTTTGGCCCTTTCCGGATAAAAAGATCACCGAACTGGCAGAGAAAGTAAAAACACTGATTGTTCCTGAAATAAATTATGGTCAGATAGTTTTGGAAGTCGAACGCTGCAGTTATGGACAAGCAAATGTGGTCTTTGTCTCACACGGAGAAACGGAAATAGATAATCCAGATAATTTGATCTCGATCATTAAACAAAGTCAGAAAGAAAAGCAGGTAAAGAAGGGAATTATCGAGTATCGGAATGAAACGAGGAGAGGATAAATGGAGTCTAAAGAAATGGCTGAAAAAAATGTTCTTCCCAAAGATGTTCCAACAATGGATGTTCATCCTATGGATGATGTCCTGCGTATGGATAGAATTCCTCATATCTGGTGTCCTGGTTGTGGAATTGGAACTGCTGTTACCGCTTTTGCCGAAGGTCTGAAAAAAGCTGAAATAGATCTGCAAAAAACCTGTATTGTTTCGGGAATCGGCTGCACCGGAAGAGTTGCAGGTTATGTCAAACTGGATTCGTTCCACACAACTCATGGTCGAGGTATCGCTTTTGCCACCGGCATCCAGGTCGCTAATCCGGATCTGAAAGTGATCGTCTTCTCCGGCGATGGCGATATCATGTCTATTGGTGGTAATCATTTTATTCACGCTGCTCGCAGGAATGTTAATATGCTCGTGATCTGCGTTAATAATTTTATTTATGCTATGACCGGAGGGCAGGTCGCACCGACAACTCCTCACGCTGCTTATGCTACAACTTCACCTTTTGGAGCTGTTGAACCTCCCTTCAATATTCCTTATATCGCAGATTCTTCCGGAGCAGTTTATGTAGCGAGATGGACTGTTCTTCAAGTGCGCCGGCTCACGGATTCCATTGCGGAAGCATTGAAAAAACCCGGATTTTCCGTAATCGAAGTTATATCTCCTTGTGCGATGTATTATTCCAGGATCAACAGACTCGGTGACGGACTCGATATGATGAAATTTTATCATGATAATACAGAGATCAGACACGGTGAAGATACGAAAAATCTTGATATCGGATTTCAAACAAAAATTATTGTGGGAAAATTTGTAGATAGAGAAAGACCTACTTATATGGACTCATATAATAAATGGCTTTCCGGAACAGTGAAGGATTAAAAATGAAAGCAAATCCAAGAGATGTAAGAACAGGAACTTATTATATGGATGGCGATATTGCAGCCGGTTATGGAGCATTAGCTGCCGGGTGCAGATTTATCGGTGGTTATCCAATCACTCCTTCGACCGAAGCTGCAGAATCATTCGCGCGTATCGCTCCTCAATCAGGAGCCGTATTTGTTCAAATGGAAGACGAACTCGCTTCTGTTGCTTCCATTATGGGTGCAAGTTGGTCCGGCGTCAAAACAATGACAATAACTTCCGGTCCCGGCTACTCGCTGATGATGGAAGCTATTGGTTTAGGAGCAATGATGGAAGCACCTTTTGTCATCCTCAATATCCAGCGAGGTGGTCCTTCGACGGGTGTTCCAACTAAAACTGGTCAGGCAGATATGATGCAGTCCAGATGGGGTTCACACGGAGATTATGAAGTTATTGCGATCTCTCCTGATTCCCCGCAGGAATTATTTGATTTTATGATCAAAGCTTTCAATCTGGCAGAAAAGTATCGTTGTCCCGTGATGGTCATGTCTGACGAATGTGTCGGTCACATGTCGGAAAAAGTGGTCGTTCCTCCGGCAGAAGAGATCGAGCTCGAACCGCGTCGGATTTATACCGGTCCCAAGGAAGAATATTTGCCTTTCAAACCTGATCAGGATCTTGTTCCGAAGATGGTGAAAGCAGGTGATGGTTATAATTTATATGTTTCAGGAGCAAGTCATGATGAAAGAGGTTATCCCATCATCTATCAGAAAGGGAAAAATCAAAGTGATTCAACTGCGAGGAGATTGGTCGATAAGATAAGACTTAATGCAGATAAGATCATTGAATTGCATGAAGAAAAATTAGATGATGCCGAAGTGGTCGTTGTTTCTTACGGAATAACATCGAGAGTTGCTGTCAGGGGAATCGAACTGGCAAGGAAGAAAGGGATAAAAGTTGGGAAACTGCGGCTGGTAACTGTCTGGCCCTTTCCTGATCAGAGAATTTCCGAACTGGCAGCAAAAGTCAAAGCATTTGTAGTTCCTGAAATAAATTACGGACAGGTCGTTTATGATGTTGAACGGTGCAGTCATGGAGAAGCGAATGTGGTGCTTGTTCCTCACGGAGGAGCAGGAGTTCATGATCCTGAAGATATTCTGGAAGCGATCGAATATGCAGCTACGGAAAAGAAGAAGATAAGAAAAGTTATCATCCGGAAAACTCGACTTGAAAAAAAAGTTTTTGGCGGAGGTTTGAAATAAAAAATGAATCCAATTATAACTGCTTTTGCAAATGGCATTAAAAAGTCGGGAATCGAACTTTCCAAGGTGGTAGTTGTCTCGGATATTCCGTTTGATCCCGAAATTATAAAAGAATTAGGAATCGACTTTTTTCACACGACCCGCGGTCGAGCAATTGCTTTTGGCACCGGCTTAAAACTGGGAAATCCGGAATTAAAAGTGGTTGCTTTTATCGGTGATCTGATGACTATCGGCGGGAATCATCTTGTCCATTCCGGAAGAAGAAACATGGAAATGCTGGTTATTTGTGTGAATAATTTTGTGTATAAAGAAATCGCAGGAACACCGTCTCCTTCCGTTACTACCGGATTTTCCGCTTTTTCTACTTTCGAAAAACCTTTCAATGCTCCTCACCTGGCAAATTCCTGTGGAGCAGTATTCACCGCCAGATGGACAGCCCTGCATACAAACGATCTCACAAATTCGATCGCTTATGCTTTACCAAAACCAGGATTTTCCGTGATCGAAGTTCTCTCACCCGGTCCAAATTTTTATCAGGATATTAACAAGATCGAATCTGAACTGCTGAATTTCTATTTTCAAAATTCCATCACCAAAAATAAAGAGGATACCCGCAATGTTGAAATTACTGCGGATGAAAAGATTATCACGGGGGAATTTACAGATAAGAAAAAAACAACATTTATTGACTCTTATAATGCTCAACTTGGTAAAATTTTAGGTGATAAATTTATCCCTCTCGGAGGACAAAATGAGTGAGATTAGATTTGCCGGTTATGGTGGACAGGGTATTATCAGGTCAGGAATTATTGTGGGCAAAGGTGCTTCTATTTTTGATAATAAATACGCCACGATGAATCAGTCATTTGGTCCGGAAGCAAGAGGTGGAGCGTGTAGTTCCCAGGTTGTTTTGTCCGACACGAAAGTACTTTATCCTTATGTTACGGTTTCAGATGTTCTGGTGGCAATGTCTCAAGAAGGTTATGATGTATTTGAACCGGAATTAAGCGAGCAGGGATTACTTCTCATAGATGAAGATCTGGTAAAATTAAAACCGATTAGAGGTAAAATTAAAATGTTTTCTATTCCTTCAACCAGATTGGCAGAAGAATTAGGAAACAGGATCTTTGCCAATGTGGTTATGCTGGGCTTTTTTACTGCTGTGACCAAACTGGTTTCCAAAGAAGGAATGGAAAAAGCAGTTGCGGATTCTGTTCCGGAAAGGTTTGTTAAACAAAACTTGAGAGCGTTTCAGAAGGGTTTTGATTATTTTAAATAAAGGTTCAGAGGTTCTGGGTTCAAAGGTTCAGAAGTCCTGGGTTCAGAGGTTCTGGGTTGCATCGTTCCCAATCCCCTGATTGGAAATGCAACAAACTAAACTATAGATGGTGAAGAAATGAGAATCGAACGATTTGAGGATATTGACGCTTGGAAGTTGGCACGAGAATTAACTCGTAAGGTTTATGTTCTCACAAAGAAGGATAAATTTTCTCATGACTTCGGTTTGAAAGGACAAATTCAAGCAGCAGCAGGTTCATCTATGCATAATATTGCGGAAGGATTCGATGCAGAGACAAATCCGGAGTTCATTCGTTTTCTCAGGTATGCAAAACGATCTTGCACCGAAGTCCAGAGCGAACTTTACGCAGCTTTGGATCAGGAATATATAACGAAAATGGAGTTTCAGGACGGATATGATCATGCGGGACGCACTCGCGTCGCCATTATACGATCAAAGAAAAAAAGGTAACCTTTGAACCCTGAACCTCTGAACCAAAAGGAAAAATTATGAGCTACCAAATTTCAAGAGATATCATTAAAAATGAACTTGTTCAAAAAATAGAAGAACTTTCCGGGCAAACTGTTTTTGACTGCTACCAATGTGGAATGTGTTCAGCCGGTTGTCCGGTTGTCGAGTATATGGACATTATGCCTAATCAGATTATGCGTCTTGCTCAATTCGGAGCAACAGCCGATGTTCTCAATTCCGAGACTATCTGGATTTGTTCTGCCTGTCTGCAATGTTCGACGAGATGTCCAAAAGGGATAGAAGTTGCTAAAGTTATGGAAGCTCTTCGTTCTATTAATCTTCGGGAAAGGATCGGAACTCTTGATCCAAATATGATCGAGACCGAAGATCTCCAAAATTTACCTCCAATTGCTCTTGTAGGTGCATTCAGGAAATTGACTGGGTAAAAAGGTTCAAAGGTTTGATGAAAGAAACGAAAGAATCAATAGTCCCGTTCTTTAGGGCGGGGAATCAGATGAATGAAAGAATGGTTCAAGGTTAAAAACGAAAAAATGGATCAGAAAACAAGAAAAGTAGTAACCGAGTTGAAAAATAATATTTCTCACAAATATGATTTGGAAGAAATGTATTTATTCGGTTCTGCAGCGAGAGGAGATAACTCGCCTGATTCCGATATTGATATTTTCGTTTGTCTTTCAAAAGTTAATAGAACGATCGAAGAAGATATATTTGATACCACTTTTGAATTAGAAATGAAATATGACTGTGTAATTGATATATTTGTTTTTGATAAAAAAATTCAGAGCGGTGTTTATGCTCAAATACCTTTTTATAAAAATGTTCTTAAAGATGGAATTCAAGTATGAAAAAAGAATATAAAAAAACATTGATTTCTTACAGATTGGAAAGGGCAAATGAATTTCTGCTTGTTACTTGTTCCCAAACTCCTATTTGGGAACAATATCGATTTAAAAAACTCTGTTTTGTTTTGAGTCCTAATGAATTTTGAAACGGAGTTTCAGAACTATCATGTTCCCAAACAGGAGTTTGGGAACGAGAAGAAATTAACTGAATATATAAAAATTCAAGAGGATAGTTTATAAAAGAGGTTTCAATATGAATTTACCTTATTATCCGGGTTGTACTTTAAAATCGCACGCCAAGAACTTTGAAGATTCTGCGATCAAGGTCATGAAAATTTTGGAAAATCCTCTCGTCGAGATGGACGATTGGGTGTGTTGCGGAACCGTATTTTCAATGACTTCTGATGATCTGATGCTGCAATTAGCATCGATTCGTAATTTGCTGCGAGCAGAAGAACAGAATTTGGACGAACTGGTTGTCCTTTGCAGTATGTGTTATAATACTCTGCAGAGAGCAAAACAGTTCATCACTGCGGATGAAGAAAATTTGAATAAGGTCAATGACCTGATGTATAAAGAGAACATTCGTTACCAGGGTTCTGTCGATGTTACTCACCTTTTATCTGTGATCAAAGACAGGATCACTTTTGAAAAAATCAAAGAGAAAGTAGTCAAACCTTTGACTTCTTTAAAGATCGGTTCATATTACGGATGTTTATTGTTGAGACCAAAAGAATTTTCTATCGATGATTTTGAAGATCCAGTAATCATTGAAGACCTGCTTACATCTCTCGGAGCAGAAAATATAACCTTCCCGCTTCGTCTGGAATGCTGCGGAGCATATCAAACCATAACCAAAAAAGATGTAACCATCAGAAGAACTTATGAGATCATCAATTCTGCCAGAAGGTCCGGTTGTGAAGCGATTATAACGAGTTGTCCTCTTTGTGCGTTCAACCTTGATCAAAGACAAAAGGAAACAGGTGAAGAATTTATAGATTTTGAGAAAATGCCTGTTTTTTATTTCACGGAATTGATGTCTATTGCTCTGGGAACAGGATGGGATCATAATTGGAGCAAACTGCATTATGTAGATCCGGAACCGTTATTAAAAGAAAAGAAATTGATCTAACTTCAATGTATATACTTTATTATAGAGGAATGTAATGAAAAGAATCGGAGTTTTTATTTGCCATTGCGGTGTGAATATCAAAGGCACTGTCGATGTTGAAAAATTAACGAGAGATATTGCTGCTTATCCCGGTGTTGCTTATATAGAAAATTATATTTTTATGTGTTCCGAGCCGGGACAGAAACTGATCAAAGAAACAGTTATCGAGCATAAACTCGATGGCGTTGTTGTGGCAGCATGTTCACCGACACTTCACGAAATGACTTTCCAGGATGATCTGGTGGAAGTGAACATCAACAGGCATCAATTAGAAGTAGCAAATATTCGTGAGCAGTGCAGTTGGGTTCATAATGATATGGAAGAAGCGACCCGGAAAGCGAATTTGATCATTAAGACAGCAATAGAAAAATTGAGACTTAATGAATCTTTATATCCGATTTCCGCTCCTCTCACGAAAAAAGTTCTTATTATCGGAGGAGGAATTGCCGGCATTCAAGCAGCTCTCGATATTGCGGATGGCGGATATGAAGTAATTTTAGTTGAGAAAAGTCCTTCCATCGGCGGACATATGATCCAGCTTTCGGAAACATTTCCTACTCTGGACTGTTCTCAATGTATTATGACTCCCAAAATGGTAGCAATTAATAAACAGCCGAATATTAAATTATATGTAAATAGTGAAGTTGAATCGATCGAAGGTTTTGTGGGGAATTTCAAAGTGAAGATCAACCGCAAACCTCAATATGTCGATCCGGATAAATGCACCATTTGTGATGATTGTACGGATGTTTGCCCGGTTATAGTTCCCAGCGAATATGACGAAGGTCTTGCCTGGAGAAAGGCTATTTATATTCCGTTTCCACAGTCAATTCCCGCCACCTTTACCATCGATACTGAAAATTGCCTTGGGTTTAATCCGATTGCCTGCACAAAATGCCGCGATATTTGTCAGCCGAATGCAATCGACTATGATAAAAAACCGGAAACTTTTGAAGAAGATATCGGAGCGGTGATCGTTGCTACCGGGTTTGATCTATATCCGGTTGAGAAGATGGCGGAATACGGATACGGAAAATATCCTGATGTGCTGAACGGTCTGCAATTTGAAAGAATCCTTTCCGCAACCGGACCGACCGAGGGAGAAATGCATCGTCCTTCTGACGGAAAAGTTCCTAAAGAAATCGTGTTCATTCAATGTTCAGGTTCCCGAGATCCGGAAAGGCATAATCCGTATTGTTCCCGAATTTGCTGTATGTACACCCTGAAACACGCAAAATTATATAAACATAAAGTTCATGACGGACAGCCCTATATTTTTTATATTGATATTCGTTCCGGCGGAAAACGATATGAGGAGTTTGTCCAGCAGGCGGTAACTGAAGAAGGAATTGTTTATTTTCGGGGTAAAGTTGCGCGCATTTATAAAGAAGCTGATAAAATGATCGTCAGTGGAATCGATACGCTGACAGGTAAGAAAATAGAGATTGAAGCTGATATGGTAGTTCTGGCTCAAGCGATCGTTCCTAATTTTAATGCTGCTAAATTAATAAATACCTTAAAATTAAATACCGACGAAAATGGATTTCTGATCGAAGCACATCCCAAATTAAAACCTGTTGAGAGCGTACAGGCAGGTTTTTACCTGGCAGGGACTGCTCAAGGACCAAAAGATATTCCGGATACAGTTTCACAAGCATCGGGAGCAGCTGCCAAGGTGCTGGCATTACTTTCTAATGATAAGATCTTCCATTCTCCTATTGTCGCGGATGTAAATACGGAACTCTGCTCAGGATGCGGAATTTGCGTGGCAGCCTGTCCTTATGGTGCCAGAGAATTGGATGAACTTGCGAAAGTTGCCATTGTCAATGATGTGCTGTGTGAAGGTTGCGGTTCCTGTATCACTGTTTGTCCTTCGAGTGCGGCTCAACAGAAGAATCTTTCTGATGAACAGGTGCTTAATATGATCCAGATTTATACGAGTTGATAACAAGACCTTACTGATGGTTGAGATTTAATCTTGATATTCTTTCAAAAACTCAATCAAGATTACGAAACCTCCGTAATGGTTGGGAAGTAAAGGTCAACCATTGCGAAGGTTTGCAACCATTCGCAAGGTTTTCAAAGGAAATGAAATTATGAAAGAATTCAAACCCAAAATCGTAAGTTTTCTGTGCAAGTGGTGTACTTCTGCGGGAGCAGATTTAGCCGGCACCAGCAGAATGAAATATCCTGTTTCCATTTTGCCGATAAGAGTTATGTGTTCCAGTAGAGTGGATCCGATGTTCGTTGTAAAAGCCTTTTTGAATGGTGCTGATGGAGTTCTGATCGGTGGTTGTCATCCGGGTGATTGTCATTACCAGGAAGGAAATTATCATACCAGGAGAAGATTCGTCCTCTTAACTAAAGTTTTTGATTCTCTCGGATTAGATACCAAAAGGTTGAAATTATCCTGGATTTCAGCATCGGAAGGACCGAAATTTGCCAAAGTCAGTAATGAATATACTGAAGAAATAAAAAGTTTTGGAGAAAATCCAACCAGAACAAATGTGTTCTTATAAAGACCTTACGGATGGTTGAGGAACGAATCCTCCGTAATGGTCGGGAAGTAAGGTCAACCATTGCGAAGGTCTATTAGTTAGAATTTCTCTGTATGTAACCATTCGCAAGGTTTTAGTTCAATATAAATGTGTGAGGAATAATGAAAGAAGAATTTACTCCTAAAATAGTAGGTTTTCTTTGTAACTGGTGTTCATATGCCGGAGCTGATCTGGCAGGTGCTGCCAAGTTGGAAATTCAACCATCGATAACAGTGGTCAGGGTTATGTGTACAAGCAGGATCGATCCGAATTTGGTTTTAACGACTTTTTTAATGGGAGCAGACGGAATCCTGATTGCCGGTTGTCATCCTGGTGATTGTCATTATGAAGAAGGAAATTATTATGCCCGTAGAAGATTTGCTTTAATGAAAAAAGTGGTTGAAACTCTGAAAATAGATCCGGAAAGATTACAGTTATCCTGGGTATCTGCTTCCGAAGGAAAACGCTATGCGGAAGTAGTAAACAAGTTCACGGAAAAAATTAAAAAGATGGGTCCAAATCCTGTCCGGACTAATCCATATCTATAATGTTCTAAAAAAACAAGGAAGGAAATGTGGATAACAATAATGTTTTAGTAATTGGAGCTGGTGTTGCCGGAATAGAAGCAAGTTTGCTGCTGGCAAATGCCGGTAAAAAGGTATATCTAATCGAGAAAGATCTGATTATTGGTGGAAATGTTATCAAATATGAGGAAGTTTTTGCCAATATGGAATGCTCGACTTGTATGATAGCTCCCAAACAGCAGGAAGTTCTGCAAAACGAGAACATCGAACTTTTATCACTTTCCGAAGTGGAAAAAGTGCAAGGTGAATCAGGAAATTTCACGGTTACTATAAATAAGAAAGCACGATATGTAAGTCTTACTGCTTGTATCGGTTGTGGAATGTGTTATGATCCCTGTCCTGTAAGTTTGAAAAATGAATTTGAACAGAATCTTTCCGATAAAAAAGCGATTTATGTTCCTTGTGCTGGTTCCCTGCCAAATGTTCCTGCTATCGATCCTGAATATTGCCTCCAACTTTCCGGCAAGAAAACCTGTAATATTTGTGTGGAAGCCTGTATGTTCGGAGCCATCGATCTCACTGAAAAAGATGAAAAAGTGGATTTGAGTGTAGAAACGATCATTGTAGCAACCGGTTTTGATATTCTCGATCCGAACGGATTTTCTCAATTTGGATACGGAAAACATCCGAATGTGTTTACTGCAATGGAATTGGAAAGATTGTACGCTTCCAATGGACCGACCGAAGGAAAAATTACTCTTCGCAAAGGAGACAAACCTCCGAAATCCATCGCCATCATTCAATGCGTCGGTCGTGAGCAGCAAGGTTATTGTTCCAGCATCTGTTGTATGTATTCTCTCAAAATTGCTCATTATTTGAGGGATAAATTACCGGATGCAAAGATCTATAATTTCCATTCCGACTTATGTATTCCTGGAAAATATAATCAAAAATTTTACCGGGAAGTAAAGGAAGAAAAAGTCGATTTCATTTATGCTGCGGTCGATAAGATCAAAGTAGAAGGAAATGATAAAGATATTACGATCGAATATATGAATGGTAAAGACAAAAAAGAGAAACTCTCCGCAGAAATGGTGGTGCTTTCATTAGCAATGATCCCGGGAAAAGACAATGCTTCTCTTGCCGAAATTCTGGGAATCGAACTAGATAAGAAGGGTTTTCTTCAGGCTCAAACCAATCAACTCGGTTTTGCGGATACTTCCCAACCGGGAATATTTCTTGCCGGTTGCGTTGAAGGTCCTAAAGATATTCAGCATTCGATCGCTCAAGCCGAAGCTGCGGTTGGTAAAGTGATGAATATGGTTCAAGGTTCAGAGGTTCTAGGTTAGTGAATGTTAAAGAAAAAGGTAACTCTGAATACACAATAAATTAATTTAAATGAGATAAAGCAAAGGTGATAAAATGAGTGAGAAAATTGGAGTTTTTGTATGTGAATGCGGTCCTAATATTGCCGATAAAGTAAAAATCGATGAGATATTATCAGAGATTTCTGCTCTTAACGAATCGCCTGATAAAACTATTATTGCGAAGAAACATAAACTTCTTTGCTCCCAGGAAGGTCAGGATTTCCTGGTCGAGGAGATCAAAAAGAACGAGCTTTCACATCTCGTTATCGCAGCTTGTTCTCCT
>Ga0209834_10001524_pt1 | contig 12971 bp, 10 predicted proteins | sample Mar14236cmmetaG_FD_184134 | JGI IMG/M metagenome (GOLD analysis project Ga0209834, IMG submission 184134) | Marine hydrothermal vent microbial communities from Guaymas Basin, Gulf of California to study Microbial Dark Matter (Phase II) - Marker... ...
CATATTATACACCAAGTCTCCCTGTGAAAAATAATACTAAAAAACTGGTGACAGTTCACCCATTTACCCTATTTCTATTAAGCTAGAGTCAAGTAAAAAAAAGGTGACAGTCACAAATTGGGGTGCTGTCTGAAATTTTTCACTCTCTGCTTGGCATGAAATAAGTCACGATTTGTGTCTAATTTATAGGCTGTCCTGTTGGTTGTCGTTTCGATGGCGGTGGTTGCCATTTATCATCATCGATATTATTGGACAAATTTAAGTTTGATAAATTATCAATTAAAAAAGTCTAAAGAGAAAAGAGAGCGGAAATTAAAGCTGAGATTCCACTAATAAATTATCTAACCAAAATAAAATTGATAATTTAAGAAAAATAAAGTTAAATTAAGGATGAAAGGAGGGATCGATGGCATCCAAAAAATCACTGCGGTCAAAGGGCTCCTTAATACTCGGCTTAATAGTAAGTTTTCTGCTCATCCTAAATCTTCCCGCCCCGCCTAATCAACCGGGTAACGCTACCCCCAGTAAATCCACTTACCAACCTTCTCCCGAGAATTTAAAAATGCGGGAGTGGTTCCAGGACGCAAAATTCGGACTCTTTGTCCACTGGGGAATATATTCAATCTTGGGAGATGGTGAATGGGTGATGAATAACCAGGGGATTCCTGCCAAAGATTATGAAAAGCTGGCTTCCTTCTTTTACTCTGTTTATTTTGACCCGGCCGAATGGGTTTCTTTAGTGAAAAAGGCAGGGATGAAATACATTGTTATCACTTCCCGTCATCATGATGGCTTCAGCATGTTTAAAACCAAGGCTTCTGATTATAATATCGTCCAGGCCACTCCCTATGGCCGAGACGTTCTCAAGATGCTCGCCGAAGAATGTCAGCGGCAAGGTGTTAAATTGGGCTTTTACTATTCACTTCTTGACTGGCATCACCCTGATTACTTCCCCCGCGGAGCTACTGGTCACCGAACTGGCCGCCCAAATCAAGGCCAATGGGAAAACTACATTCAATTTATGAAAATCCAACTGGGTGAACTTTTAACCAACTACGGCGACATTTTATCCATCTGGCTCGATGGCTATTGGGACAAGCGGGAAGCCAATTGGCATTTGGATGAAATTTATGACCTAATTCACTCTTTACAACCAGCGACTTTAATCGGTAACAATCACCACCAGATGCCTTTTCCTGGAGAAGATTTTCAGATGTTTGAGAAAGATTTACCCGGGCAGGCCACTCAGGCTTTTAACGTTGGCCAAGAAGTAAGCACTCTGCCCTTAGAAATGTGCGAGACGATTAACCACTCCTGGGGTTTTGATCTTCAGGACAGGAATTACAAAACTCCCCGGGAGCTAATCCAGCTTTTAATTAAAGCAGCCGGCTACAACACCAATCTCTTACTTAATGTCGGGCCAATGCCTAATGGCCGGATTCAGCCTGAGTGTGTGGAAAGACTAGAAGCCATGGGAGAGTGGCTCCAAAAAAATGGAGAGAGTATTTACGGGACTCGGGGAGGTCCGGTAGCTCCCCGGCCTTGGGGAGTTACTACCCAAAAAGGAAAAACTGTTTATGTTCACATTCTCAATTACCAGGATCAAGCTCTTTTCCTCCCGGGTTTCAAGTTGAAAGTTCATCAAGCGTCAATTTTTCCCGGAGGAAGCAAAATCCGCTTCCAAAAACTTAAAGAAGGCCTGCTTCTGGATCTATCTTCTATTAAATTGAACGAGATAGATACGATAATCAAACTTGATTTGAAATAAAGCCACTCCCGCGGCTAAGCCCGGAGTTTCAGCCCTCGAACATAATCATGCTCTGGAATATTGGGGTGTTACGAATATATTTCTTGGCAATCTCCTCCCTCACTTGGCCTATTGCCTGGGCAAAGCGCATGTCCGCCTCACGAGTTTCCCTTACAAAAATTCCTCAAGCTTTGATTTATCTTTTTGGACTAGGCGGATTGCCCCTCCTTTAATTAATCTTTCCTGCTTATAAGACTAAGTTATACTCATTCCTTCACAGGGATTAAGCCCATCTCTTCTGCCTTGAGCCGCAGTAAAGGAATGGTAATTACCTCCTCCAACAAGGCATCTGAAATTAACTCCCAGACCTCAGCAGCTCCCATGGTATCAATTACCGCCTCAGTGCTTGTATCAGTATCACCATCAGCGTCTTTAAAAAGATAAAGAATTTTGGTTCGGCCGGAGGCCTTATAATCTGGCCCTTCTACCCAGCCATCGCCATCGTTATCGTAATAGGGATCATTAGCCAAGATGGAGGACAAATTCCAATAGGGGGCCGTTTTGCCCTCCTCCTTCAACACGGAGTTATTAAGCTCTTCAAGAATCAAGTTGGCAATGTGAGCATGGACAGTATGGCTGGGGTGGACTCCATCCAAAGAAAAAGCTCCTCCCCTACTCCACTCGCGGGTAAGATGAGCCGCGCCTACCCAAAGCCCCGAATCAAAAAGACTATTCAGCTTACTACCAATATCAAGTAAGTGGACATTAGAAGGTAAGGAAAGGCTTTTTAAATATCCGTTAAAATCATTGATCCGATTCCTAATTTGCAGGCGTTTACCTCCTGACATGACAAGACCCTCATTAATAGAATCTGGATAAATTCCGCTTTTTACTAGGGCATAAAGGCTGATAAAGGTCAACAATGAAATTCGCCCACCATTAAGAGAAAAACCGCCCTCAAAATAATACTCAAGATCCTCCTCACCAAAAAAATAACCTGGTTCGGTATAATAAGGAAAAGTCAAAAGAAAGAGTTCCACCTGATCATTGCTAATCTCCTCTTCCATTCGGTCTAACAAATGATCATATTGCGCCACAAAATCACCAAGTTTGGTCAAATTACGTTTGATAGCATCTCCAGTATAAGGACTAAAACTTAGCATTCCACGGTTGTATCCATATTCCAAGAGCAATCTAACTCCTAGTTTGAGCTTGTCTTTTATCTGGGCAAATGGAATGGGAAGATACATGGGATTTTCTCCGCCCAACCCCAAAGAAGCCAAAGCCGCATCGTTAGTGCCAACCCACCAAATTACCCAAGCCGGCCCTCGATGATTATTTAAGCGCCAGATTAGAGCATCAAATTGGGAAACAGGCTTTCTTGCCAAGAGATTTATGGGGTAAAGAACTTTATCATGGAGATCAGCAAATAGATAAGGTTGAAGTCGGTCACAAAGATACTTGTCATCGAGATAATTACCCTCGCCCGCGCCAACTCGCGGCCCATACTCATAGCCTTCCACAGAAAAGATGTCTTCCCCATCAACCGCTAGATTTGTCGGCACAGCTAGAGGATTGATTCTATGTTCATTTTCATTCAGGTAAGGCTGAACGAACTTGAACCGTAACCCTGTTTCCTTCAACTTTTTGTAAACTAGTTGAAGATAAGCGTTCTTCGTGTTGAATTCATTGTTGGTTGCATCTCGAGTTCCGTGAGTCATGCTATTGCCCACGCCAACCAACATTATGCGTGGACTCCACCACCAAGATGTTTTGGCGTGAGGTGATCTTTGTTGACCCACCGCAGCCATAGTTAATGAAACCAACAAAAAAAGCCCAAATAAACAACCAAAAACACGTTTAATCCACTTCATTTTCCCCCTCCTATTATGTGGAATTAAACCGTTTCAGTTAAAAATATTAATGTAAAATAATAAGCTAATTAAGGTCATAATAAATTAATCTGTTAAGGGAAAAAGGAAATGCTCCCCCCGAAAATTTCCACCTCCTGAGTAGATAAAAATATGTTTTTTCCCTGCTTTCTCTTTTTTTCTCCGTCTTTGGAAACACTACAGCTTCAAAAAAAATATCATTAATTAATATTTTAAGCCTTTGCCCCTTCTACCAAGCTATCTCCCCTTCCTGTATTTTTGCTTCCTTTTTATAAAATTTAAGTCGCAAAAATAATTTTGTCAACCCCATATTTACTTCATAAATGTCAACATTTTAATATTCTTTATCATTTATTAAACCGGTACTTGATAATCTATTATGAATATTTCCGTTCCTTGTAATCAGACTTCCTTGTTTCCTGAAGCGGACCCCAAATCTTTGCGGCTGGCCACAGCTCCGTAGAACACGACCTGGATGAGCGCTGTCTGGGAATCGGACATGCTCATGATGCGCTTGAAAGCAGCCAGCAGGGTGTCGGTCATGTTGTTGGCCAGGCCCCACCAGGCGAATAAGCTGGTCAGGAGGATGAAGGGCCAGACCAGGTCCCGCGGCACTAGAGGCTGGCGTACTTTTTCTTTGGATTGTGAAGCAGATTTCGGCATTCTATTCCTCCGGCTTTGGCGGGTAAGGCTGGATAGATCTGAATGAAATTTTCTCTATTAGCTGCTTAAATCGAAAAGTAAGGTCCATAATGCGCGGCTCAGGCCCAAGTATTTTCCAAAAAGAGATATTCATAGGGAATTGCTTTTCTGTTGAGTAAGCTGGAGATACTGATCTTATTCCTGGTTTCCCCATCAACCAAATTTAAATCCTAAAATGTAAATCCTATTCCCACTAAGTATCTTATCCCTCCCAAGTCGACTACCTCCTCAAACGGCTTGACCTCTAAGGGAATATATTTAAATTCTCCACTTATAAATAGATATTTCACTGGATATATCTTTAGCCCCACTCCCGCTGTCCAGGTCGATTTTTTGTGGTCAACTTTATAATCAGTTGCATAAGGGCTATCAATTGATTGCTTATAAGAGAAGCGGCCACAGCCGATTTTTAGATAAGGGTAAAATTTATCTATTTTAAATTGGTAGCCAAGAAAAGCCTCAAATCCAGTAACCTCAAGGGAAGCAGATTCCCCATAGATTCCGATTTTCCCTTCTTTGGAATACCCTCTCTCATAAGCTACCCCAACAATTAATTCAAGCGAGCCAAAACTGGCAAAGGCCCAACATGAACCACAATTCCCTTGATCCCTAACCGGCGGCAGCTTTTCCCAATCACGTAAGTCAAAGGAAGATGGTAAGCCAGCAATTTTAACTTGAGGAAGAACATGAAAAGGCAAAACCTCTCGGGGGCTTGGAATTAGGCCCAGAGGATGACCGTCATCAGAAATATTTTTCCATTTCCGCATTTCCTGACCTTTAAGAAATTCTAAAAAGCTTTTACTGAGGGGAGCTGCCTGGGGACTTTGGTCTTCTTGGGCAAAAATACCTAGAGAAACAAAAGATAAAAACCCACTAATTATTAAGATAAAGAAAAGAACTAAAGAGACATATTTTAAAAGCGCAGCCCTTTTTTTCTTAATATTCATCTAGTCGTCCTCACTTAAGCGGGGGAAGGCATTCATATGTCTTAGGGACTTGATTTATGCTTTGGTAATTGTTCCGGTTTTCCCTTAGCCTCTCCTCTCCCCTCCTCTTTCCACCTTTTATATTTACCTTTTGTATAATTTCCCTTCCATCTCTATTGTCTTTCGCCCTGTAGTAGGATGCCTCTAAGAGACTTTCCACCTTTGGCCTTCCTACTTTCAGCTTTCTTTACTTTTCCTTAGTCTTCTTTAGTTTCAATTTATATTGTTAGCAATTTTAATTTATTTTATGGAGGTAATCAAATTTTAACCCAGGATTCTGGCTTAAGGGAAGTTCAGGGTTCAGGGTTCATTTAAACTTTGAAATCAGGGCCTTCATATTTAGCGTTACCATATTCATTTTGTTATTTATCAACAACAACATTAAAAATGAAAATTCTCACCTTCAATATTTCAATATTTATTAACCTGGTCTATTCATAAATTAAAAAATATTGATCCAAGAACAGCCAAAAATCTTAGCGGGTGATTGGTCCAATCTTTTTTGGTTGTTCCCTCTCTCTTCTTTTTCTAACGTATTATATATCAATACGTTATGAAGGAAAACATCTCTTTTTATGAATTATCCAGGTTAAAAAATCATTCCAACTCAGATGCATAAATTATCTGGTTAAGCCTTCAATGTTTCCAATTTCCCCCTTTTCTTTCCCCTTTTCTTTAGGATGATTTTTGTCAACTGTATCAATATAATTTCTTATCACCTAATTTAGGCCAATGAATTCTGTTCCCTTTCCCTTTTGTTGACAAAAGAAAGGATGTGTTGCTTCTGATTTATTAAGTAGTTATCATGTAAGGAGAAGAATGAGCTGGTACCAGTTAAGCGTCAAGGAAACATTCAAGAAGCTTAAAACCTCAGAGAGCGGATTATCCGATCCTGAGGTTAAGAAGCGCCTTTTACAGTTTGGTCCAAACAGATTCCTTGAAGAAGAGAAAACAAAAAGGCTGAAAATACTTATCCGCCAGTTTGCCAGTCCCCTTATTTATATCCTGCTCATCGCCGGGATAGTAACCATCATTCTTAAGGAGTACATAGACTCGGGAGTAATCTTTGTTGTTGTAATACTGAATGCAGTTATCGGGTATGTCCAGGAATATAAGGCAGAAGAGAGTGTCAGGGCTCTGAAAAAGATGGTCGTGCCCAAAGCCAAGGTCCTGAGAGAGGGAAAAGAAAAGGAAATTAATAGTGAAGATCTTGTGCCCGGAGATATTGTTTTACTTGCCTCAGGAGTAAAAGTTCCATCTGACCTAAGGTTATTCGAGACAATCGAATTCAGAGTTGATGAAGCACTGCTGACAGGAGAATCAGTCCCGGTCGAAAAAAATTCCCATCAAATACAAGAAGATAATTTAATTCCCGGTGATCAGAAAAATATGGCCTTTATGGGAACAATTGTTGTCAGCGGGAGGGCAAAAGGCATTGTTGTTGAAACAGGTCATCATACGGTTTTGGGACAGATTGCTACCAAAGTTAGGGAAATATCGCCGCTGAAAACTCCCCTTCAGTTTAAGCTTATGCGGTTTGCCAAATTAATAGGCATTCTCGTCATAGCCTTTTCGGCCCTCGTCTTTGGAGCCGGAATGCTGATTGGAGAAAAAGCTTCCGAGATGTTTTTAATTGCCGTGGCCACTGCCGTCTCAGCAATTCCCGAAGGGCTTCCGGTGGCGGTAACAATAACTATGGCTATCGGTGTGGCGAGGATGGCCAGGCGAAATGCCATTATAAGAAAATTACCTGCCGTGGAAACACTGGGAAGCACAACCCTTATCGGGTCAGACAAGACAGGTACCCTCACCAAGAACGAGATGACCGTAAAGGTAGTGTACGATGGGGAAAAGGCATACCGAATAAGCGGGGTTGGTTATGAACCAAAGGGCGAAATTCTCTATGAAGTGGAACCAGTTGACATCAAGGACAAGGAATCTGAGCACCTGTTAATGGTCTTTAGGATAGGCATGCTCTGCAATGAATCTCATATTTATGAGGAAGAAGGTGAGTATAAGGTAGATGGTGACCCGACAGAAGGGGCATTAATAGTTTCGGCAATGAAAGCAGGTCTTAACCTTATAGATGAAAGGAGACACTATCATCAAATAGCAATAATACCGTTTGAGTCTGAGCAGGGATACATGGCGACCCTCCACAGGCATGGCAGAAAAAAAATTATTTTTGTTAAAGGCGCCCCAGAAAAAATACTCGATATGTGTACTAAATGTCTAGTAAAGGATAAGTTTGAGAAAAGAGCAATACTGAATACAGCCAGCCTTTTTGCCAAAGAAGGCATGAGAGTCCTGGCCATGGCCTACAAGGAAGTTCCTTATGATATCAATGAAATAACCCACCATGATGTGGAGGAAAATCTTATTTTCGTTGGGTTACAGGGAATGATCGACCCACCGAGAACGGATGTTATGGATGCAGTGAGAGGCTGTAAGAAAGCTGGTATTAAGGTGGTGATGATCACGGGAGACCATGCGGCTACAGCCTTAGCCATAGCCAAGATGCTCGGCATAGCAGGTGATGAATCCAGGGTTATGACCGGCCAAGAGATAGAAACAATGAGTGATGATGAACTCTCCAATAAGGTCAAAGATATTTCTGTTTTTGCCCGGGTTTCACCCAAGCATAAACTCAGGATAGTTGAGCAGCTGATTAAATACGGAGAGATTGTTGCCGTGACGGGAGATGGAGTAAATGATGCTCCGGCCCTCAGGGCAGCCCATATAGGAATAGCGATGGGAAAGTCGGGAACCGATGTTGCCAAAGAAGCATCAGATATGGTTCTGGCTGATGACAACTTTGCCAATATTTTTGCTGCCGTCAAAGAGGGAAGAGTTGTATATGACAACATAAAGAAGGTGACCCTTTTCCTCATATCATGTGGTTTTGGAGAACTGATGGCTATCATCGGAACAATATTCATGGGATACCCTATCCCCTATATCCCAGCCCAGATTCTCTGGCTCAATCTTGTAACAAATGGCCTGCAAGATGTTGCTCTTGCCTTTGAGCCAGCAGAAAAAGGTGTATTGCGCAGGCATCCAAGGAATCCAAAGGAAGGCATTTTATCAGGCCTTATGATCCAAAGAACATTATTAATGGGAGTAACACTGGCGGCGGGAACACTGTTTTTATTTATCTCGAGCCTTAAAGCAGGAGTGCCTCTCGAAAGGGCGCGGACAATTGCCCTCACCACAATGGTATTTTTCCAATTCTATCAGGCCTTCAACTGTCGTTCAGAGACACGATCCGTTTTACGAATGAGTCCCATAAGCAATCCATTATTGTTTATTAGCATGATTGCTGCCTTTCTTGCTCAACTATCGGTGATTTATGTTCCCGCTTTCCAGTGGGTCTTCAGAACAGTGCCAATTACCGTCATCGAGTGGGTGAAAATACTTGTGGTCTCCACCACAATTTTACTTATAGTTGAAATGGATAAATGGATAAGGGGAAGAAAAACGAAGCACTAGTTTTCCGGCCACGATTAGCTCGATAACCGAAAACCTTAGTTAGTTGATTGTCAAGTTTATCGAGGAGGTTTCTACTTTTTTTTATGCCTTAGTAAAAAATTTAGGGCAAGAGAATCCGCACGATCCCGGAGATCCCTTCTAATGATATGTCCTTGGTCTTTAACTTCGCAAAGGACAACTTCTATGCCGGCTGCATTGGAGTATGTGTACAGAACGATCTCTTCCCCTATTTTCTCAACAACGGGATTGGGGTCGCAATGGTTAAACCGGCGCCAGATATCGATACGCTCCCTTGCTGAATACATGGTTATTTTTTCGTTAGATGATCCGTTGTAGCTCTTGTCTTTAGTGCCAATAACTTGCATGATCGGAATAGGTTTTGTCTTTTCGTCTGGATCATGCGCTCCCTTCGCCATGCCACAGCTCATAGGAGACACCGCAGCAAACAAGTCTGTTTCTTTAGCTAACCGATAGCAAAACAGTCCCCCACTAGAGTGCCCAGTCGCATAAATAGCTTTAGGATCGGCTACCTTCTGCTTAATCAGAAGTTCAACTACTTTAGTAATAAATCCGACATCATCATAATTAACAGCATGAAAATTATCCATGAAGTTCCATTTGGCAAGAGATTGGACAGCTTCGGCGCTGATGACAATTAGACCGTGCTTATCAACGTGGGGACTCCACCTTTTACTTTGGCCATCGGCTTTCCCGCCGGCGCCATGGAAGCAAAATAAGACTGGATAGAGGCGTTGGCGATTAAATGTCTTCGGGGTAGTAATGATTAGTCTTCTGGTTTGACCATCGTGTTCAATATAGACTTCATTCTTTCCCGGAGAAAGTGATAAGGCATCAGAAGCAAGAATTGCTTGTGTGGTAAGGATCAACATGGTGGCCAACATTAGTAGCGGCTTTGTTTTCATTTAGTCCTCCTCTTCATTTATTTTATAGCCACATAACATTATATTAGGCAAATATTTTATTGGGACAAACATGGCATTTATTGCTTCTTATGGCAGTATCCTGATTGAGTAAACAAGTGAGTAATGTATTGAATATTAATAGCTTTGATTTCATCAGCATCTTTTCATCCGGAAAAGATAGGCAGCTAATATTGCCACCTCCACTTGTACTAGGCTAGTGTGCAATTTTGTTCGCAATTTGATTGTGGGAAGGAGCCATCGTCAGGTCTTTTCGAATAAGAAAGAAAAACCATTCGAAAGGAGGAATTACTCACGATGGCCCCAAGAAATTATAAAAAAGTTTCAAAGGAGATGCTAGTGGAATTTACTTGACAAATATCTTCACCCTCAGCGATGGTGGAAGGCGGCTTCAGCCAATAATGTAAATCGAAGCCGAAAGTAAAGAGAACCTCAAGAAAGACTAGAAAATTCAGCCGGTAACTCTCAGGTTTTCACCTTTCACTTTTGAAAAAAAAAGAAGCCTAGAAAAATGCGTATTTTCATATTTCATTGTTTGAACAAAAGGGAAGGGAAAAGTGTATAAGGACACATGAATAACTTTTCTAATTGAAAAGTTTCAATCAAGTTCTTTTGTCTTTTGCAATTTATGAATAGGTCGGGCTAATTAATATCAGACCGGGCAGTTTTCTCTTCCCTTCGATACGATCTCAATACTCAAATCCAAACCCAATTCCCGCTGTCCAGCCGCCAATATCTAAATCTCTCTGGTCAAACTTCATTGGGCAGGAGCCATAATTCAAATAAAGATCAAACAATAATACCTTTAATATTCCTTTAAAGGGCCTCAAATAGACTCCGCCTTGAAATTCATAGCCAATTTCATATTTTGTTGTTTTTGCCAAATCATTTGTTTCCTTAAATCGGTTGTAATTAAGACCCATCCCCACGTAAGGAAAGATAATTTGATGATAGACATCAATTTTATACCGAGCCCCTATTCCCCAGGTTAGTATTTCCAAGTCAGTGTTTTCTTTGGTATATGTTAACTCTCCATTCCGGCTAAAAGATTTGCCCAATGCATATACCTCAAGGCCATGGTTTTTACCAAAATTCCCAGTTAAGCCAAATTCAAAAGAATAAATCCACCCTTTATCATAAACTTTTTTAATCAAACTTTCCTGCGGCGAAAAATAGCCGGATCGATACTCAAACTTTAAATTCTGAGCCTCGGCCAAAGAACAAAAAAGTAGTAAGATTATTACCATATATAGACTAAATAGCCATTTTTTCATTTTTTTTCTCTCCTTTAATAAATTAAAATATGGCCACGATTGCTTTGCCGCTCTCCCTCTTTTTTTCGTCCACAGCCGTGATGTAGTAATAATATTTTCTGTCTTTCTGCACGTTTCGATGTTCGTACTTAAACGTATCACCACTTACTTCCGCCAAAAAAGTACCAGCAAAATAAATTCTATAGCAGATAATATTTAGTCCTCTTTCGGTATTGACTGGATTTGGATCCCAGGTTAGAACATCTATATATTCACTTCCTGTAGCGGCTTTATTCTCAACTCTTGTTCCTGAAAAATTAATTGGTGGTTTAGGAGGATAATAGGGAATGATGTTAATAAGTGCATGTTGGGAATCAACATAAGGATAAAATATAATATCATCAAGACTATAGTAAGCATCGTAGTTTCCTCTCCATCCCATATTGATGTGAACCATTTTTGAGTTATCAATTATCAAATAACCATCTACAACAACAGCATGTCCACCTCCTGGTCCATAGATAGCCAGTTCTGCCGGGCGAGCCATATTTCTTTGTTCTTTAAAGATCTCAAACCAATCATCAGGGTCAGGATAATTATATCTCCACTCAATCTTAGCTTCCTTTTTGTACTTAAAAAAAGTTTCCAGGGCCTTCTCTACATCTTTTATATAAGCACTCGAACTTTCCGCGGAATACTGCATATTTACCGCAACGCCGGCTTCAAAACAAAGCTCGGCTACAGCTATAATTTCTTCCAATGAGTCGATCCCGCCTTTAGTGTTTCTCATGTATGCCCAATCATATTTATCTCGAAAATCAGCTGATATCCATTTTCTCAAATAGGGATAATAATATTTATGATAACCTTTACCTCTTGGCGGCCATTTATAGTATTTCATGATTTGAGCAGTGGCAATGGCCACACATCCTGCCCAAGTCTTTTCAAGCCCACTCTCAAGAGGACAGAAGTAATTAAAAGGTAAGCTCTGGTCCCATCTAGTTTTAAGAAGAGGATCAGCAAGAATTGATTTAATCTGCAAGTCTCCTGGTCCCTTAAGTAAAAAATTACGGATTTTATTATCTAAATTTTTTGCGCGAGGAAGAATTTCTTCAACAGAAAGTTGGTTTACGTTCAATTCGAGGCCCCTTTTCCATTCTATTTTATTTTTTTCTATTATCTGGCTAACTTCTTTTAGCTGCTTTTTATTAGCTTCTTCGAGAAGTTCGATTTGAGTTTTCAATTCTTTTATAACGGCTTTTTCATAACCATCTGAGGAAGGATTAAAGTTAGAAACCACTGAAAATGATTTAACGGGCACAAGTTCTTTGTAACAGGAAATTAGAATATGGCCTTTGGGGTATAGATGATAAACATCACAAATAGGTTTTCCCTCCTCAAAAATTGTTTCTTTTCTAATTAACTGTACTTCAGCTTTATTACCTCTTATCGGCAATTTGTTGAGATACTGCAACCAGTTAGAAGCGATTTTACTAGACTCAAACTGGGAAACTTGAGTTAAATGATAACCAAAGACCAACCCGTAAAGAAGAAAAAACAATCCAATGAAAAATAGATGTTTTTTCATGTTTCCCCCCTTTAAAGATTGATAATGTAAGGCAGTTTGCCACATCCCACCTTTTGGAAATAACTGTATATATTATATAATAATTTACTTAATGTGTCAACAAGAAAATGACTAGCTGTGGTTACTATTTTAGGATGGCCTAGGTAATTACTAATTTGAAATGTCACCAACAGTCACTAGATAAACTCTTAAGTGCCGAGGGCCGGACTCGATAAAGTAAAAATAACGGGTATGATTGGGGCGATAGCTGTGCCTAGAGCAAAGATGAGGCGAAATTCTCCCTAGAAAGAAAAACCCCTCGAAGGATTCGAAGGATTATGCTGCGGAGAGAAAAATTTATAACCAATATAACCAACTTTGAGGAGGCAGCTAA
>Ga0209834_10001526_pt1 | contig 12952 bp, 10 predicted proteins | sample Mar14236cmmetaG_FD_184134 | JGI IMG/M metagenome (GOLD analysis project Ga0209834, IMG submission 184134) | Marine hydrothermal vent microbial communities from Guaymas Basin, Gulf of California to study Microbial Dark Matter (Phase II) - Marker... ...
TTGTATACTTCCGCCAGCAGGGCATTGTATGTGTATCCATCAGGCCCTCTTTTACCTTTTGAAACATTGTCCTGCGGCACAAATCCTGTAAAAAATCATTTACAGGCTCCAGCCCTTTCAGAAAGTCCTGGCTTACAAATCCCTCGGCCAGAGCCAATTTACGTAGCTCAGTGGCTACCCTGCTGAATCGTATTCCCTGGGGGCAGACAAAGTAACAGGAGTTGCAGAGACAGCAGAACCAGATCAGGTCGGATGAAAGGACCTGCTCCCTCAATCCCAGGACGATCATGTGTATGATACGCCGCGGATCAAAATCGTCTATGACCTCGTGCACCGGACATACACCTGTGCATGAACCACAGGAATAGCAGGGATTAATTACCTCCAGGCCTATTTTTTCAGCTATCTCGTGTTTGAAGTTGGGATCTGCCTTATCTAAAAAGACGGTCTCCATGGAGATCTCCATTCCACATCTTGTGAGCGTTCACAGGTTCACAGGTTCAGGGTTACCCTTCTTCCGTTGACCTTGCGAGTTAGGTCTCGGGCCAACTGCCATGCTTCAATATCTTCAAACCGTTCAATTTTCATCGCTCTCTAACCTTGAACCCCTGAACTCTGAACCCGCGAACGGTTGCCACATCTTTTTCTTTCTCAGGGTCTCTACGCAGGACGCGGCTTGATCTACAGAAACGCCCAGCAGTTCCGCCAGTTCCGAAGCAGGACGTTCCCTTTCCTGTAAATACAACAGCGTCTCATACAGGGTTGTTTCATCCTGTATAGTGGTTGACAGTTTTTCTCTCGAAGGGAACTCGCCATACGTCCCGTGCTTTTTCATCTTCTTTGACTCCCTTGCAAGGGCCATCCGCACCTTTCTTCCTTCCAGAGCGATTTTGGCTGCCCTTATCTTGTGCATCAAGGTCTGGCGATCCAGACCCTCGCTGTGTCCTATGGGGCCAAGATCCCGGATACGTGCATCAAATTCCGTTATCACCTGTACGAAACGAGGGGCCTCGGCAGCAGAGACCCATTCCAGGGCGCATCTGTCCGTCTCGATTCCGAGGTTTTCCAGAATCATCTTGATAAAGGCGATTTTGTTTATGGCTTCATAATTACCGGACCGGTAATGACACTCTCCGAGGTGTCACCCGCCGACGAATATTCCGTCCGCCCCATGGAGAAATCCCTCCAGGATAAACAGAGGATCTATCCTGCCGGTGCACATCACTCTGATTACCCTGATATGAGGCGGATATTGGAACCGGGCCACGCCTGCCGCATCTGCCGCAGCATAGCAACACCAGTGGCACAAAAACCCGAGAATTCTTGGTTTACTCGCCATAATATCGTCCCTCAATTCCTCCCAAACGCCTCGATTTGGGCAAGAATCTGCTCATCTGTAAACCTCCCCATGCTGATGGCCCTGGCCGGACAATAGGAAGCACAGACCCCGCATCCCTTGCAAGCGGCAACGATGACCTCGGCTTTTTTGAGCTTGCCCTTCTTTGTCATCTTGATCGCATTGTAAGGGCAGAAATACTCACAGATACCGCAGCCGATACACTTATCCGGATCACAGGACGATACTATCGGCTCAACCCTGACATGGCCCCTTGCCAGCAGTATACCCGCTTTGGACGCCGCTGCCTTGGCCTGGGCAATAGATTCGTCGATCGGCTTAGGAAAATGCGCCATGCCGCATATGAAGATCCCGTCAATGTATGAATCCACAGGCTTCAACTGGACGTGTGACTCTAATAAAAATCCGTCTGCTGAGCGCGGCATTGCCAGTACACGCTCCAAGGTATCGTCCCGCTGTGGAACGATCGCCGTGCTTAAAGCCAGCAGATCGGCATGAATTACGACATCATTGTCAATGAGCAGGTCCTTGATGGTTATGCGCAACCTTCCATCAACTTCGGCAACTTCAGGCTTTTTGTCCCTGTCATACCGGATGAATACAACCCCCTGCTCCCTGGCCCGTGTGTAATATGCTTCATGAAATCCATATGTCCCCATATCCCGGTAAAGGACATACACATTGGCAGAAGGATTGATTTCCTTTATCTTCAGCGCGTTCTTGATTGCCATGCTGCAGCAGATACTGCTGCAATACATATGGCTGTCATCCCTGGAGCCGACACATTGAATCATTACAATCGTATCATCCCCGGTTGGAACAAAACTGCCGGAGGCCAGTCTTTCTTCCAATTCATGCTGCAATATTACGTGCCCGCTTTTCCCGTAGAGATATTCATCCGGCCTGAAGGCCATAGCACCGGTGGCCAGAATGATGGCCCCGTGTTGAAGCTCTACGGTCTTTTTTTCAGGACCCCGCCCGGATTTTACCACTGTCTGAAAATTGCCCACAAATCCATTGACACTCTCTATCTCAGCTTCCATAAAGACATGAATAAGCCCGTGGTTTCTGACCCGATCAACAATCGTTTTAAGATAGTCCTGCGGATTTTCTCCCTCCAGGGTGTAATGGATATTATGGAGATTGCCCCCCAGCTTGGCTGTTTTTTCAACCAGGTAACATTCAAGCCCCTGCCCGGCCAGTGACAGCGCGGCGGTCATACCGGCAAGTCCGCCGCCGATAACCAGGCCCCTTGGAATAACGTCTATGACCGGTTCATCCAAAGACCGGATCAACCTGGCCTTTGCAACAGCCATGCGAATCAGGTCTTTTGACTTTTGTGTGGCCTCCTCTTTTTCATGGGCATGCACCCATGAACACTGGTCGCGGATATTTACCATTTCCACGAGGCACCTGTTCAGTCCAGCCTCTCTGATGGTTTCCTGAAACAGCGGCTCATGGGTCCTGGGAGTGCATGCAGCCACAACAACCCGGTTGAGCTTTTCATTGACAACGGTTTCCTTGATCAAGACCTGTGTATCTTCAGAACATGAATAGAGGTTGTCAGTGCTGACAACCACATCGGGGAGAGTGGCAGCATACTTTTTTACATCCTCCACGTCCACTACACCTGCTATATTCTTGCCGCAATTGCACACAAACACGCCGATCCTCAAAGGCTCCTGTTCCACAGGACGTTCTTCAATAAAGGTCTTTTCAGATATGAGTGTACCGCGGGCCGGGGCAAGGAGCTCGGTCACGCACGCAGCGGTCCCGCTGGCCTGCATGACACTGTCAGGAAGGGGCATCGGTCCCCGGAATCCACCTGCAACATAGATCCCTTCTCTTGACGTAAAAAGCGGATCAAACAGCCCTGTCCGGCAAAAACCATGGTGGTTAAGTTCTACGGCTGCGGCCTTTGCCAGGGTAAAATTGCCTTCAGGGGCCTCCAGACCCATGGGGAGCACAACCAGATTAAATATGTCCTGGTGCAAGGAGCCGTCCTCAGTGACATACTTCAGGATCAGGTCTTCTGTTTGTGGATCACGTCTTACCTCGGAGACCCTGGACCGGATAAAATGTATTCCCGATTCCTTTGCACGTTCATAGAAACTCTCCAGTCCCTTGCCGTGCATCCGCATATCCATGAAAAATATCGTGATGTCCAGATCAGGCTCATGCTCCAGGGCCACAATGGCGTCTTTAACAGCATATTTGCAACACACGGACGAGCAATAACTGTTGCCTGATGCACTGCCACGGGAACCTGCACATTGAATAAAGGCGATTCTCCCGGGTTTTTCCGAATCCGAAGGTCTCAGGATTTTCCCCATATAGGGACCGGAAGCGCTTGATATGCGCTCAAATTCCAGACCTGTAACGATATTGGGAGAGTCCTTGCATCGGTAGGCCTTTATGCGGGCCGGGTCGGACTGCTTGAAGCCGGCAGACAGGATAACCGCACCGACATGGTATACGGCGACCTCCGGCTTCTGGTCAAAATCAATGGCCCCTGTCTGACAGGCACGGGTACATTGCTTACACTCCTGTCTGTTCAGGAACAGACAATAATCAGGATTAACGAAATATTTGGAAGGTATGGCTTGCGTATAAAGGATATCAATAGCCTTTTTGGGGGATAAGTACTGGTTATGGGGATCGGGCAGGGTAACCGGGCAGTATTGCGAGCAGACCCCGCAACCGGTACATTTGGCTTCATCCACATAACGGGGGCGTCGCAACACCTTGACACTGAAATTCCCGGCGGTGCCCGAGATTTCCTGAATATCGGCGTTTGTAATGATTTCTATATTAGGAGACCGACCGGCCTCTACCAGCTTGGGCGCCAGAATTCAGATGGCACAGTCGTTGGTTGGAAAGGTCTTGTCCAGGCCCGCCATGATACCGCCTATGGCTGATGACCTTTCGATCAGGTAGACATAAAACCCGGCATCAGCCAGGTCCATGGCAGCCTGGATTCCGGCGATTCCGCCTCCGACAACCATTGCAGCGCCGACCAGATCCTCCCTGGAGGCATCAATTTTCATTGGAATACTCTCTCCTAATCTTCCACCAGTTCCAGTGCACCGGTGTTGCACCAGCGCACACACGACGGGTTCGGCGGTATGCCGCAAAAATCACATTTCAAGGGAATACCGGTCTCGGCCTCTATGAAATAGGGTTTCTGCGGACACGATGCCCTGCACAAAGCGCACATGTCATAGGTCTGGTCACCTATTACTATGGTCTGTTTTGACGTACAGGCAGCATCTACAAAAGGACCTGCTATCACAGGAAAATACTGATCCCCTTCTTTCATCACCCGTATGCGGGCGCGTCTTGGATTCACGGTATTTGCTACATGATTCAGGGAGCACGCGGTCTCACAATGCCTGCAGCCGGTGCACTTGGTATGATCAATTTTTATCCTCGGCATTACTCATCCTCCAGTTCCAATGCCTTCAGGGTCTCCGGCGGGGGCTCGCCTTTCTCGTTCCACCCTCTAAGATGATAATATTCCGGAATCATTTCGCTTATCCGGCTGATCTGTCCTTCAGCAGGCCCGTCGGAAATGGGTTCTTTGGTGAACCTGTCAGGAAGGGTATCGTGTGAACTGTTGAATCCTGCGCTCAGATTAAACAGCCTTTCCAGGTTCCATATCCTCTCCCCGATAAGGAGCAGATCCTCTGCCTTGTAACTTGTTCCAAGACAACTGTTTACAAGTGGGACATAATTATTTAATTTCAGTCCCTTCAAAAGCTTGCTGCACAGGCCCAGGGAATCCATGACGGCAGTCGTGTCCTGATGCAGTTTGACCAATGCCGGCTTTCCCTCAATTTCCCACGGATCTGAGTTCTCGTGTACGTTGAGCAGCTCATCAATATAGGTATAGGCGTATAGGTAATGAGGTCCATAGTTGCTCGTGGCAAAATGGAGTCCCATTCCCTGAATGGCGCGAGGATCAAACGGTGCCAGAGAAAGGCCCTTTACGCCCATAAAAAGATCCGGCCTCCCGGATGATTCGGCCAGGGCCTTCCCGCCCTGTCCCAGGCGTTTGGCATACCCTTTTTTCGTGGCGATCAAGCGAAGCGCCTGTATCAGCGTCTCGGCATTACCAAACCCGAGATCAATCTTGAGTTCCTCCGGTGAAAGCACCTTCTTTTCCACCAATTCCATGGCAGTGGCAAGGGCTCCTCCTGTTGCGACCGGATCGAGGCCCATTTCAGCACACAGCATGCTCGCCATACCGATTGCCGGGAGATCGCTGATCCCGCAGTTTACCCCGAGGGCACCGATTGCCAGATAGCTGGGCACCATACCCTTTCCTCGATACATAGGGTGCTTGACAACTGATTTCTTAATACATGCAACAGGACACGCAAAACACCCGCGACTTTTCAGGATAAAAGCGCTGTTTAACGCCTCTGTACCTATGTTTTTCAACGAAAGGGCCGCCCAGCGGAAATTGTTTTGGGGCAGCATCCCCTTTTGATAACTCAAGCCCACCAGAAAAGCGGTTCCCCACTGGGACATGGATTGAGAGACAAAAGGTGCGCTATTCAGCTTGTTGATCAGGGTATTGACTACCTTCACAAACCGACTGCCGTCTGCCACGTACAGGGAATGCCGGCCTTTCACGGCTACGGCCTTGAGATTCTTGGATCCCATAACCGCGCCTGTACCGGCTCCTCCTGCAGAGAGAAAACGGTCGTTAACAACATTGGCCAATGGGAGTAACCGTTCGCCTGCAGGGCCGATCGATATCAGAAATGTCTCCCGCGCGATCCATTGATCACCAAGGTTCTTTTTAAACAGGTCTTCAGTCTCGGCAGTAGAACGTCCCCAGTATTCCAGAGCAGGAAGTATTCTGACTTTGTCGTCAATAATTGAGAGAATGACCGGAGTTTCTGCCTTGCCCTCTATAATGACCATGTCGAATCCGGCGAACTTGAGCTCAGCGCCGAAATGCCCGCGGATCTTGGCGCAGGCCAGGGTCCCGGTTAATGAAGACCTGGTTATGACATTGCAGGATGCCCCTGTTATGGCCCCTGTTCCGACCAGTGGACCCGAGGAAAAAATGAGCTTGTTGTCCGGAGAAAGAGGGTCTGTCCGAGGATCGACCTCATCTGTAAAGACCTTTACTCCGAGACCGCGTCCGCCCAAAAATTTCTTAAGGAGTCTCGGATCGATCTCCTCTATACTATGTTTTCCCTTGGTCAGATTCACCCTCAGACAACGACCGATACATCCATCCATTTCCTATTCTCCCGGCTTTGCCATTGTATGAGACCGCCAAGCGCCCACAAGCAGGCATGGTTGACCGCAGGGACTCTGTTTGCCTCCTTATAAGCGCTAAGTTGTTTTGAAAGATGAACATCGAACATCCAACATCGAATGAAAAACAAATATCCAATACCGAATATTTACACATTTTTTAGTAAGCCCATCCGGTGAAAATAACTTGGCGCTTATGCCCCTCATGCCTGCTTTTCTGTACACTTATACATTATGCCTCGCCCTTGAGCCACTCTACGGTCTTGTCTTTCAGTGCTTCATCACGAGAAAATGTGATGCACACTGTCCGGCAACAACCACAGCCGATGCACTTGTCAGTATCTACATAAATAGAGCCTTGCTGATCAATTATTGCACCTAGCGCGCATACCGGCAACGCAAAGCAGGATGCGCAGTTATGCTTACATATCGAATTAATCATGATTTATTGACCCCCTTTAACAAGTATGATCATGCATATCAATCGTGTAAATTACGAATGGATACTATCCCAGAATCTTGTCTACCTCTTCTGCATCTGCGTCCATGACATGGGAAATCCCGGAAACTTCCGCAGATTCTTTGGTCAGGGCCATCAGATCGTTACGGTCAATATACTGGACGGCGAATTTCCTTGCCCCTGCCATAAGCTGCTGAAGGCCCTGTTTCAACCTGTCGATGTAAGAATACATGCCGATGGCCCCGGCAGGGAGCTTGCCAAAATCTTTCCCGAAGCGCTCCTTTAATTGGGCGCCAACTGCAAAGAGACGCATATAGCCGTCTTCGATATCCTCCCCTTCCAGTTCCATTTTTTCAGCCATCAGTTTCCCATGAGTCTTGCCTACCATGGCGGCAGTGAAAATGGCCCGGCCAAGGCAGATGGCCTTTACATAGGGTGCCCCAAGGGCAATGGCCTTAAAGATATGGTCTTCCAGGGACAGGCCGCCGGCAATGGCGATCGGCGGGATATAGGCCCCTTTGGAAGCCAACCGTTGGCACATCTGATAGGCCAGGCATTCCAGTTGTACTGTCGGGATGCCCCATTCATTCATCATGCGCCAGGGGCTCATGCCGGTTCCACCTCCTGCCCCGTCTATGGTAAGGAGATCGATCTTTGCATCCGAGGAATATTTTATGGCCCTGGCCAGGTCGGCAGGACGATATGCACCTGTCTTGAGAGTCACATATTTTGCGCCTACTGAACGCAGGTGATTAACCGAATTGTGAAAGGCCTCTTCTTCCACCATGCCGAGGCGTGAGTGACGTTCAAACTCTGTGATGCCACCTGCCCTGAAGGCTTCCTGCACAGCCGGATTGGTCGGATCCGGCAACACGATATAACCCCTGTTTTTGAGTTCCGTGGCCCTCTCGATCGAATGCAGCTTGACCTCGCCCCCGATATCCTTGGCGCCCTGGCCCCATTTAAGCTCAAAAATCTCAATTCCCAATTTTTCAATTACATATTCAGGCACGCCCAATCTGGTATCTTCCACATTCGCCTGAATAATGATGCCTCCGGTACCGTCATACCACTGATTGAAGGCATTGATGCGGCGTTCCATCTCCGGCGACCTGGAAATCTTTCCATTTTGGAATTCCGCCTTCGAATCCATACCGCAGATATTTTCGCCAGCTACGACTATTACCCCGGATATGGCCGCACCTATGGCCACGTCTTCCCAATTAATGCGGGCAATATCAGTTGACCCCACCGCGCCGGTAAAGACAGGGAAGTTCAGCTTGATACTGCCATCAGCGCCGACAGCCGTAGTAGTATCTACGGCCGGAAATGTGGCTTTATCCGAATCGGCTTCAATGCCGACCGCACCTACGGCCGTCCCCTGAATGTTGAAATGGGAGAAATCTACAGGGTAATCCTTTTCAGAACCAGCCGTGATCGTACCAAAGGGTGTCGGGTAGATGACTTCCCTTCCTTTAAGGGCGGACCTGCCTATCTCGCAAGGCCCCTCGCAACCGTCAACACAGGTCACGCAGATCCCTGATATGGGAGCCGGTGTCATACGTGTTGTTGTCAGCGTGGCAGCACTGTAATTGGGTTTGCTAAATGACATAACAGAAAATCCTCCTAATTTAGAAATTGACTGTAGAGTTTAAGCAGAACTGTAGTTTCCGCTGCAAAAAAAACGTCCGCCACCCATAAGGGAGGCGGACGCCTTTGTCAGCCATGTGCTTTAAAACGGCTTCCTACGCCTTTGTACGAAACCTTACAAATCTGTAACAACCGGGACATATTTAAGGCTACTAATCCATCTTGTCAAGACCTTTCTACTCCAGTTCCTCCGAAAGCAGAACTGCCTCTGCCACATGCCGCATGGATTTGCGGGAGTCCATGCTCCGTTTTTGAATCCAGCGAAAAGCCTCATCCCCGTCCATTTTGCGTCTGCGCATAAGGATTTCCTTAGCCCGCTCCACCAGCTTTCGGGTCTCCAGTTCCTCCCTGATCACCTTGGTTTTCACCATGAGCTCTGTGTTGAGAATTGCGACCGCCGCCTGATTGGCGACTGCTGTAATGAGGTTTACCTCTGTTTCTGAAAATTCATAGGGTTCTGCTGTAAAGCAGTTGAGCACCCCGATTACCTTTTCATCCTTTACCTGAAGCGGCACGCTGACCATGGATACCAGGCCAAGCTTTTTGGCCATCTCCTTTTCCTTGAACCTGGGATCTGTTGACACGTCTCTGATAATAAGTGGTTGGTTGTGGGCAGCCACAAAACCGACCACTCCTTCGTCCATGGTCAAAGATCTGTCCTTCAGATAATCCGGGGCTATGGCCTGCGTCGCTTTCAGCCGGATCTTTTTCGGATCGACACTTTCGTCTATGAGCCACAACGAACAGATCTCAACACCTGTTACCTTTGCCGTTACCATTACGATCAGCTTCAGAATATCTTCAAGATACTGGGCTGAGGTAATGGCACGGCTGATATCCGTGAGCGCTTTTATATATTTGTCATAGGTTTCAGGCTTGTTTTCTTCCATTTGTTATGCCGCTTTTTAGAAATATCTCAACATAAAGGATAATATCCTGCAGGTCGTTCTTCTCATCGTAATATCTACCCGATATCCCCATGGTATCTCTGAAGCGACTTCACCCGACCATGCCCCCTCCGGCAGGCTGCGATTCCCCTGGCGGCGGCAACGGCCGCAGCCGTAGTGGTTATATACGGTACCTTATATTTGATTGCCGCCTTTCGGATGTAGGAATCGTCGTACTTGCTCAGTCTGCCGCTGGGTGTGTTGATGATCAGTTGAATCTCATTGTTTTTTATCCCGTCAACAATATTTGGGCGCCCTTCGTGCATCTTGCGGATCAGCTCGGATTGAATTCCGTGGTCTGCCAGGAATCTGCGAGTCCCTTCAGTCGCCTTGATCTTAAAGCCAAGCCTGTCAAACTGCTTCGCCGCCTCCAGGGCAGCATGCTTGTCTCTCTCTGACACTGTGATAAGCACGGTCCCCTCAGAAGGAAGGCTTTGTTGAGTCGCCTCCTGGGCCTTGTAAAAGGCCAGGCCGAAAGAGTCCGCCAGCCCCAGCACCTCCCCTGTGGATCGCATCTCAGGACCGAGGAGCGGGTCGACCTCCGGGAACATGTTAAAGGGAAAAACCGCCTCCTTGACCCCAAAGTGAGGGATCGATACGGGCCTGATATTCAGGTCTGCAAGCTTTTTGCCCAGCATGAGCTGCGTGGCCAGGCGGACCATGGAAATGTTGCAGACCTTTGAAACAAGAGGCACGGTCCTGGATGCGCGCGGATTGGCCTCAAGTATGTATACCATATCGCCGGCAATAGCGTACTGGATATTCATCAGGCCGACCACACCGAGTTCCACTGCGATCCTTTTTGTATATTCGCAGATGGTATCAATGTGTCTGGCAGGAATACTGATGGGCGGTATCACACAGGCCGAGTCACCCGAGTGGACCCCTGCCAGCTCGATATGTTCCATCACAGCAGGCACAAAGGCATCAGTGCCGTCGGAAATGGCATCTGCTTCAGCCTCAATGGCGTTTTCAAGGAACTTGTCGATCAAGATCGGCCGTTCCGGCGATACATCCACGGCTGCGGCCATATAATGCTTTAGCATCCCCTCGTCATGGACAACCTCCATGCCCCGCCCCCCAAGCACATAGGAGGGCCGGACCATGAGGGGGTAGCCGATTCTTTCAGCCACGCCAATAGCCTCTTCCAGTGTACTGGCCATACCCGATTCGGGCTCAGGAATACCGAGCTTTCTCATCATCTTCCGGAAACGGTCCCGGTCCTCGGCCAGGTCTATGGTCTCAGGTGAAGTGCCGATGATTTTGACACCGGCCTCAGCCAGCTCATTGGCAATATTCAAAGGGGTCTGCCCGCCAAACTGGACGATCACCGCTTCGGGTTTTTCCTTTTCGTAGATGCTCAATACGTCTTCGACCGTAAGCGGCTCGAAGTAGAGCTTGTCTGAAGTGTCGTAATCGGTTGAGACGGTCTCTGGGTTGCAGTTTACCATAATCGACTCAAATCCCCCGTCACGCAATGCAAAAGCAGCGTGAACACAGCAGTAGTCAAACTCGATCCCCTGCCCTATACGGTTAGGCCCGCCACCCAATACCATTATCTTGCGCCTGTTGCTCGTTTTCACCTTGTCAGTGGCATTGTAGGTGGAGAAATAATAGGCTGCATCCTCGACGCCGCTTACCGGCACAGGCTCCCACGCCTCTGTCAAGCCCAGAGAGGTGCGCCGATGCCGGATATCTTTTTCAGGGATTTCAAGGATCTCAGACAGGTACCGGTCTGAAAACCCGTCTTTCTTGGCCTGTTCCAGCAGATCGTCGGGCACTGCAGTCCCCTTGTATTGCAGGATCTTTTCCTCAAGCTCCACCAATTCCTTCATCTGCTCAATAAACCATGGCTTGATAAAGGTCTTTTCATAGAGCGCTTCCACGCCGGCTCCCTTTCGCAGTGCCTCGTACATGATAAACTGCCGCTCGCTCGATGGCTCGACCAGAAGTTCCATCAATTCATCCAGCGATTTATCATTAAAGTCCTTGGCAAAGCCGAGTCCGTAGCGGCCGTTTTCCAGGGAGCGAATCGATTTCTGAAAGGCCTCCTTGTAATTCTTGCCGATGCTCATGACCTCGCCCACGGCACGCATCTGTGTGCCCAGCTTATCTTCAGAGCCCTCAAACTTCTCAAAGGCCCACCGGGCAAACTTCACTACCACATAGTCACCCCAGGGTGTGTACCTGTCCAGGGTCCCCTCTCGCCAGTAAGGAATTTCGTCCAGCGTCAAGCCCCCTGCCAGCATGGCGGAAATAAGCGCGATGGGGAAACCGGTCGCCTTGGAAGCCAGGGCGGAGGAACGGGAGGTCCTGGGGTTGATTTCGATCACCACCACGCGGCCGGTCTTGGGGTCATGGGCAAACTGGATGTTGGTGCCGCCTATGACCTTTATGGCCTCGACAATGTCGTACGACCATTTTTGAAGCTGTTTTTGCAGTTCCGGGTCGATAGTGAGCATGGGGGCCGTACAATAGGAATCGCCCGTGTGCACGCCCATGGCGTCCACATTCTCGATAAAACAGACAGTGATCATCTGGTTCTTGGCGTCGCGCACGACTTCCAGTTCCAGTTCCTCCCATCCCAGGACAGACTCCTCCACCAGCACCTGGCCCACCATGCTCGCCGAGATACCGCGGCTGGCAATGGTTCGCAGTTCTTCCACGTTATATACGAGGCCGCCGCCCGTTCCTCCCATGGTATAGGCAGGCCTGATGACCACAGGGTAGTCGAGTTCAGCGGCAATTTCCTCGGCCTCCTCTACACTGAAGGCCGGTTTACTCCTTGGCATCTCTATGCCGAGGCTGTCCATGGTCTCCTTGAATGCGATCCGGTCCTCGCCGCGCTTGATGGCATCGACCTCAACGCCGATTATCTTGACACCGTATTTATCCAGCACGCCCGTTCGGGCCAGCTCTGAAGAAAGGTTCAGGCCGGTCTGGCCGCCCAGGTTTGGAAGAAGGGCATCCGGCCTTTCCACTTCTATGATTTCCTCCATGGCCTGGAGATTCAAAGGCTCGATATAGGTCACGTCTGCCATTCCGGGGTCTGTCATAATGGTTGCAGGGTTGGAATTGACCAGCACTATCTCATAACCGAGTTTGCGAAGGGCCTTGCAGGCCTGGGTGCCGGAATAGTCGAACTCGCAAGCCTGGCCTATAATAATTGGCCCGGAGCTTATAATCATGACTTTCTTGATGTCATCACGTCTTGGCATTAAATTATCCTTTCATTAGAAATCATTATTCAACCATCAAAACTTC
>Ga0209834_10001528_pt1 | contig 12937 bp, 18 predicted proteins | sample Mar14236cmmetaG_FD_184134 | JGI IMG/M metagenome (GOLD analysis project Ga0209834, IMG submission 184134) | Marine hydrothermal vent microbial communities from Guaymas Basin, Gulf of California to study Microbial Dark Matter (Phase II) - Marker... ...
GAATACCGCCAGAGTGGTCCTGCTCAGTATGGTGTGAAATGATATAATCTATTCTTTCTATATCCATTTTCTCAAGCTCTTCCATGAGTTCATCTTCTTTTGAGGGATCAACAGTATCTATTAAAGCAACTTTTTCATCTTTTATGAGATATGCATTGTAGCTTGTTCCGTCTGGCAGCGGAATGAGCTCATCGAATAAACGGCGCTCCCAGTGCATTGCCCCCATAAAATAAACACCATCAACAATTTCCTTCACAATCATGTTCTCACAACCATAAAATAAAAAGAAGATATAAATAATTGAGGATGCATTTTATCATTTAAAAGAAAAAGAGGAAAAAATTACGGGAGAGAATAATAGCATCTTTTTGGCACAATGAGTTTTCCTTCCTCTTTAAGTTTCTTTATTATTTTCGATACCTCCTTTTTGTCTATGCCTGTCATCTCTGCAACATCTCCAGGGCGTAAAGGCTTTCCAGCCTTTTTAAATGCCTCTAAAACTTTTTTCTCCTTTTCCTCCATTTCATCCCTCCTAAAACTTCACAAAAGTTTCTTTCGGCGCTCCGCAAACCGGGCAATTCGCAGGTGGCTCACCTTCATGTGTGTATCCGCATACCGGACAGACGTATATTTCCTTTATTTCAACATCCTTTCCCTGCTTCGCCATCTCCTCTGCCTTTCTGTACATTTCCGCATGTATTTTCTCCGCTTCTACAGCATAATGTATTGATTTTTTCGCTCCTTCCTCTCCCTGCAATTCTGCTATGGCGTTGTATGCAGGATACATTTCTTCTACCTCAAAAGTCTCGCCCTCTATAGCTGCTTTTATATTTTCAACAACATCGCCAACAATACCAATCTCTTTTGCATGATTCCTTGCATGAACAAATTCGGCGTATGCTATTGCCTTAAAAAGCCTAGCCAGGTTTTTGTATCCTTTTTTCTCCGCTTCCTCACTAAATATCAGATATTTCATATGAGCCATGCTCTCTCCAGCAAAAGCCTCCTGCAAAGCTTTCTCAGTCATTTTTTTCATATTATCACCTCCTATCTCAACACTTCATAAAATTCTTCGTATGGCATCTGAGAAAGTAAGGCAGGCATTTTCTCAAAAGCCTTTCTAAATATCTCGCTCATATGAGATTCATCATGCGTCTCCTTGCTTTCCCAGTAAGTCAGAATTATATATTTTGTTGGTTTCACCTCCTCATTTCTCAATTCGCCTGGCAAACCACTTCCTATGGCAGAGATACCATTAACCTTGAGCAGCTTGGAGCCAAGAAAGCCAGGCATTTCATCTGTTGCCCTGCAAAGCTCTTCAACACTCTCCTCAAATTCTTTTTCCTTGCCACCCCTTACAGAAACAAAATTCACAGCACATATTATGCCTTTCCCCTCCTTTTCATATTCCTTTACTTCCTCCTCGCCAATCATCGCTGCATTTATTCCCCTTTCCTTCAATTTTCTTGCCGCAATCTCCGCCCGCCGCCCAGTGTCGCAATAGAGAAGAACCTCCCTTTCTATCAAAAAAGGTATATAGAAATCAATATCGTATAGAGGTATGTTTATTGCTCCCTTTATATGCTCCTTGACAAATTCTTCCCTCGTCCTTACATCCACGATTACTTTTTCCTTCATATTTTACCCACCAGATCCAGACTTATTTTAAGGGTTTCCTTTCCCGGTTCCCAGCTCGCCGGACATACCTCGCCAGGATGCTCTCTCGTGTATTTTGCAGCCTGCAATTTCCTTAAAATTTCCTTTGCACTTCTTCCCATACTGTTATCATGCAAATCCATTGCCACCACTTTTCCATCCGGATCTATGATGAAAGTTGCCCTTGTTGAAACACCTTCCTCCTCAATATATGTATCGAAAGCTCTGCAAAGCTTCGCTGCTGGATCTGCAACCATTGGAAATTTTATTTTTCCTATGGCTTTCGATGCATCATGCCATGCTTTATGAACATATGCAGTATCAGTGCTTATACTGAGTATCTCTGCGTCTAATTTCTTAAATTCATCATAATATTCTGCCAGCTCCTCAAGCTCGGTTGGGCAAACAAAGGTAAAGTCGGCAGGATAAAATGCCAAGACAAGCCACTTTCCTTTGTAATCCTGTAATTTTATTTTCTTTATTTGCTCTTCGTGATATGCCTCCGCCTCTATATCCGGAATTTCCTCTCCTATCTTCATTATATCTCCTTTGCCCATAAACCATGTATGGTGCAATACTCTCTTGCCATTTTTATATTTGTAACATTGAACTCCGCCACAGGCTCATCTCCTGGCTTAAGATATTTTCTTAACACCTTGCCATCTTCAGTTATTACTTCAATCATTTCTATAAAATGCTCTTCTTCCATTGGATGCGGCACGTTTCCAACCTTAACAACTACGCTACCTTCTTTTTGTTCAATTACTGGCAGATGCTTTTCATATCCCTGTTCCTCTTTCTTTTCTTCCATCAATTTCATTGGTTGCCCGCAGCAAAATAGCTGCCCTTTTCCACCATGCAGCACCTCAACAACATTCCCGCATATCTCACATTTATATACTTCATATCTTTCCGCCATTTAAACCACCTCCTTTATATCTCCTCTTTCTGAGGAGGAACAAACACTCTTTTTCCCAACTCTCTATCCAGCATCAAAATGCCCCTTCCATCCTCGCCTATTAAACGGAGTTGCTGCCTTATTTCATCTGCACTCGCCTCCTCCTCCACCTGCTCCGCAACGAACCACTGGAGCATGTTGTATGTTGCATGGTCTTTCTCTTCCATTGCCATATTTACCAAATCATTTATCATTCTGGTAACCTTCTGCTCATGTTCATATGTTGCTTCAAAGACATGAAGGGGTGAGTCCCATTCATTTGGCGGTTTTTCTATTGCCTCCAGTTTCACTCTCCCTCCCCTCTCGTTTATATAATCAAAGAACTTCATTGCATGTGTAAGCTCTTCCTGAGCCTGAACTTTCATCCAGTTTGCAAAGCCCTTCAGATTTATGGATTCAAAGTATGCAGCCATTGAAAGATAGAGATAGGCAGAATAAAGCTCAGCATTCACCTGCCTGTTAAGGGCATTTAGCATTCTTTCGCTCAACATTTACTCCTCCAGTTTTTTATGGCAGAACCACCAGTCGTAGCATTCGATCTCTCCTTTCTCCTTTGCCATCTCCCTTTCCTTTATTGCATCTTTTGTTCCAGCAGGTGGAATGATAACGTTGTTTCCAACGAGCTCGTTCTCAGGCCATTTGTGTGGCAAGGCAACTCCATGCTTATCGCTTATCTGCAGCGCCTTCAATGCTCTCAAAATTTCATCAACATCTCTTCCAACCTCTGCAGGATAATAAATTATTGCTCTTATCGTTGCGTTGGGATCGACAATAAAAACAGCTCTTGCTGTTGTTGTAGCCCCAGAGGGTATCATGCCCAGCTTTTCTGCCAGATCCCCTCTATCGTCGGCTATCACAGGAAATTCTATTTCCACACCAAGCTTTTCTTTAATCCATTCAATCCATTTCAGATGGCTGAATACCTGGTCAACACTCAACCCTATCAATTCTGCTCCAAGCTCTCTGAATTTCTCATATCTCTGCCGAAATGCATAGAATTCAGTTGTGCAAACTGGTGTAAAGTCGGCAGGATGGCTGAACAAAACAAACCACTTGCCTTTGAAAGCATCGGGCAATTTCATTTTTCCATGCGTTGTATTTATTTCCACTTCTGGAAATTTTTCCCCTATTACCACCATTTACATCACCTCAATGTATAATATGATTCGAATATTTAAGTTTTTTGTTCGAAATTTTTAAAAAATTTTACGATTAAGATAATAAAATGGAAAAAATCGGGTTTCAGAGTTTAAAATTCAATATGAATTTGGCCATAACATTTGCATCCTTCCAAAACTATATATACTACGATTATATTACCTTTCATTACGATAAATGATAAAATGTTAGACGAAATTGATAAAAAAATACTTGAAATATTGCAAAAGAATGCCAGAACACCATATACCCAGATTGCAAAAGATGTTGGATTGAGCGAGGGAGCAATAAGGAAAAGAATAGAATCGCTGGAGAAAAGGGGAATAATTAAAAGATATGTTGCAATTATAGATCCGAGAAAGATAGGATATAATAGCATAACATTGCTGGGCTTGGATGCGGAGCCAACAAAATTGCTTGAGATAGCGAATGAAATAGCAGGTATAGAAGAGGCAAGAAATGTTTATCTTACTACAGGAGATCACATGATTATGGCTGAGATATGGGCGAGGGATGGAAAAGAATTGTCGGAGATACTTGCAAATAAGGTGAGTAAAATAGAAGGGATTAAAAGAATATGTCCGGCAATAGTGCTTGAGAAAATTAAGGAGGGATAAAATGGAGGAAGTTAAAATAGCTTTGCAGTTGGAAAAAGATGGTTATGCGTATTATAAAAAGGCTGCCGAACTTTGCCCAAATGAATACGGCAAAAAAATGTTTGAAAAGCTCGCAAAGGATGAAATAGAACATCTCGAAACCTTCCGCCACCTGGCGCAAGAAATTTTTGGAAAAGTTGATGAAGGCGAGGGGGAACATCTCGACATCTTTGAGGAAATTGATTTTTCTACGAAGGCAGGAGAATATGCAGCACTTGACCATGCGATAAAGTTTGAGGAGAGGGCAAAGAAGTTTTTTGAAGAAGCGGCAAGAAAGGCGACGGATAACAAGGTGAAGGAATTATTTGAAAAAATAGCAAAGGAAGAAGAGATGCATAAACAGTTGCTTGAAGCAGAAAAAGGATATTTGCAAAAATCAGGTATATGGTTTGATTATCAGGAATTCAGGATGGATGGCTTATAGCATGCTTTTGAGTAGCAACATTTTCCCAAAATCGAAATAAATAAATATTTTATCCCACTATATTTTGCGGAAGGATAGGCTGGTAGCGAAAGGCATCCCATCCCCTCCCAAGTAAGGTGCTTTTTTTATCCGGCCTATCCTTCCATATTTTGTTTTTTAGCTTGAAAAAAGTGAAAGAAATAAATAGGAAGAGACATTTATAAGTGAATGCCAGAAGAAGTATTTTTAAATCCAAATGAACCAAATCCAAATTTCATGGTGTATAAGGAAGAGGCAAGAAAAATTATACTCAAATCTCTTGCTGGCAAAAGCCATATATTCTGGCTCCTGGGTAAAACAGGCATTGGAAAAACCACATTTTTACTCTGGATAAAGGAATTTGCACCTCTTTACAAGGTTAAGCCAATATATGTTCATGGCGGAGATGATTTTTCTTTTGAGGAGTTTAAAGAAACATTTGAAAAGGAAACAAAACCCTCATTTTTCTCCAGAGTATTCCTCAGAAAAAAATATGTTGAGATTCCAGTAATTTTAATGATAGATGATGTTGATTTTCTTAAAGAAGACAAGGTGTTTAAATTTGTTGTGAGCAAACTCGATGAAGAGGCCATTCATTTATCTGTAATTTTTGCATCTGTCGAAATGCCAGAACATGTTAAGGAATATTTGAAGGGAAGAGATATAGAAAAAATACTCCTTCAGATGCCCCCCGTCGATATTGTAATGGAAATGATTAGAAAAAGGATAGAGGCAGGCGGCGGCGAAGATTATCAGCCGTTTGGCAAACAGCTAATAAAGGATGTTATAGAGTCATCTAATACAATAAGGGAAGTGCTTATCAAACTGCAGGAGGCGTTATGATGAAGAAGAAAATACTTATAGCAGATGATGAGCCCGAGATAGTTGATATAGTGAAAAGAATGCTCGAGGAAAAGTATGAGGTTATAACAGCCTATGATGGCGAAGAATGTATTGAAAAGGCGAAAAAAGAAAAACCAGATTTGATACTCCTCGATATCCTTATGCCCAAGCTCGACGGCTGGGAAACCTTGAAAAGACTGAAGGAAGATAAGGAGACGAGGGACATTCCTGTATCCATGCTTACTGCTCTCCCATTAACGCCCGATGACACGAGAGATAAGCCAATAGACAAAATAGAGAATTATATTGTAAAGCCTTTTAAGAAGGAAACACTCATAAAGAAAATAGAGGACATTTTTGAGAGAGAAACGGAGGCAAAAAGAATTTACGAAGAACTTAAGAGAGAAGTTGGAGAAGAAGAAGCGGAGGAATACCTTCGCCTTGTCAAGGCGATTAACAGGCATCGCCGCCTCATTGGCGTGATAATCGAATCTGCTACTGAAGAATTCAAACAATCTGTTAGAAATCTCATACTGAGTCAGAAAAGGCTCATAGAGACCATGAATAAAAGGGCAGAGCAACTCGAGAAATTACTGGAAGAAAGAAAGAAGAAAAAATAGGATATCACCGAAAATAAAGGAAATTATGTAGCCAGCAAATATAAAGACAAGAAAAGGCAATTTTGGTGTAACCCATATTTTTTTATTGCCAGCCGCCTCGAAATCAAAATCTTTTACCGGCATTATACTCTTCTTACCATTCTGCTCCATACTCCATACAAATTTGTTTTTTGCCTCCATAGCCCGCATTTTATAGCCAAAGAGACAGTAAGGAAATTCGAGATCCCCTTTTCTAACATTATAAAACAGGAAAAAAACAGGAAGAAACACAATGAGCAGGAGAGAGTTTATAAGAACAGTGAGCGGAAAAATAAAGAATGGCGGAGAATAATAGGCGGTGGATGGCGGTAGAGGAGCAAGCAATGCAATTGCCCACATTGCCTTTACATCTGCACCTCCCATTCCGAATAGATATAACAGAAAGGAAAAAGGTATGGTTACAGCCATCGAAATGGCAACCAGGGTGGCGTTGGGCTTTTCGATGAGGAGTAAAATAATACCAATGCTCCCCATCACAAGCCAGAGTTTATTACTCGCTTCTCTTATTTTTATATCCGTATATGCTGCGTATCCAAGTATTGCGATGCCAACAAAGAGCCTGATTAAATCAATCATTTCCTGCTTCTTTTTCTGAGAAGCATCATTGCTGCAATGCCAATAATGAAAAGTGTAAATGTAAATGATGGCATTCCATCTCCCTTATGAATTACAATTTCTATTTCTTCCACATTACTTTCTATACCTTCGTCGCATACAGCCTTTACTTTTATTGTTTTTGTTCCCGCCGTTACATTTCCTCCAAGTTTCGGCACCTTCACTTTAATAAGAATCTTCTTTTCCTCTCCATGCTTTACTGTAATTGGAGGGGATGTCTGATTAACTGTGAGATTTTCATCTTCCACCACCACAATCCTAACATTGGTGGCCGTGAAATTATAACAATAAACTTCTACGGGTATTGTCCTCTCCTCTCCTTCTTTTATAGGTGCTATATTTGAAACTCCAAGTGTGATAAGAAGGCGAGGATTCTCTCCTTCTCCTACAACCTTTATTTGTATGCTATATGTATTGGTGCTTCCGTTATTATCCTCAACCTCAAGCGTAACGGTATATTCACCTGCCTCATTAAATATATGGGTGGCGTATGGCTGGGTATATTCATTGTCATATGTTCCATCTCCATTCCAGTCCCATCTGTAGAATACTATACTTCCATCGCTGTCATAACTGGATGAAGCGTTAAATGAGACTTCTTCATATGCCACAACTATTGTTTTTGATGCCTCAAATTTTGCAACAGGCGGTATATTGGTTCCCGGAGAATTTACGGTAATATACTTATATATGCTCCTGCTGGCCCCATCGTTGTCTGTCACTGTAAGCGTCACTTTGTATGTGCCAGCTACCGAATAAGCATGCTGAACAACTTCCCCACTCGCCACATTTCCGTCGCCAAAATCCCATTGCCATGAAATAATATTGCCATCGCTATCAAATGATAATGAGGCATCAAACCGAATCTGTTCTCCTTCAATGGGGTTGGCTGGATCATATGAAAATTTGGGCTGCGGGGCAGCATTTATAACTGTTATGTTTTTGCTTATACTATCGCTTCCACTTGTTGTTTGGATTGTGAGAGTAACAGTATATGTTCCAAGGTTTGTATATTGATGGAGTGGATTTTGTTGATTGCTTGTTGTTCCATCTCCAAAGTCCCATTGCCATGAAACAATATCTCCCGTTGATTTATCATAGAAATGAACAATCTGATTTCTTGTTGGCTGCCGCGGCTGCCATGTAAAGTCGGCATGAGTCGGCTGGGGAGGATTTTCTGCTTTTGCTTCCCATATTTCATCACCATCTGGAGAATACTTCTTTATGCAGAATTTCTCCTCTCCTCCCTCGGTTTTATATCCAGCAACAATTATATTGTCCTGGGAATCGATGGCAATCCTTTTTATCTCGCCCTCCACATTTTCCTGCAATTCCCATTTAACATTTCCATTTTTATCATATTTCAGCAGATACCATCTTTTATGCAATTCAATTGTTCTGTAGCCAGCAACAATTATATTTCCTTTTGAATCTGCTGCAACGGAGAGGGCGTCATCCTTTTCATCGCTAACCTCTTTTCTATCCCATATATCATTGCCATTGTCATCATAAAGCACTGTCTTGAAATCTTCTATGGTAACATTGTTGCTATATTCATTGCCTGTAACAGCAATTTTACCATCTGGAAGAATGGCGGCATCTGAGGCTGTGGCTGCCTTATTTTCATAATAATATTTGACCCATTCTCTATTGAGATTCTGGTTATATTTTATTACACAGAATTTGCTTTCTTTTCCACTCTGAACAGTTCCGGCAACAACAATTTCATTGCCTCTCACATCCATTCCGAATGCTGCATCTAAATCGTAATCAAAAACATCTTCCGCTACCTTTTTCAAATTGGTTGGGCTCACCTTTATCGTCCAGAAATCTATGTTTGAGAGATTTGCAGAGGTAACATCTATATAAAGTGTCATTCCCGTCGCATATATGTAGCCATCAGCATCAACACCCATATCCATAAGGAAGTCGGCAAAGCCATTATCGTATGTTTTATACATTAGCTGATTGCCATTGCTATCATATTTTACAATAACATAATCTGTCGATGGAATGGGTATTCCAGCAACTTCTTTACCAACTATTCCTCCCGCATATATATAGCCATCAGCATCAACTGTAACAGCTTTTCCTATGTTCGTGGAAAATTCATCAAAATCTGTCTGCCATACAATATTTCCGCTATCTCCATCATATTTCTGCACTCTCATAACATATTTATTTCCATCATAATGCTGCCCAACAACAATCACATTGTCATTTCCATCAACAGCCACTCCATATGCTTCATCCTGTGTATCCAAATTCGGAAATCCATAACTTGTATAAGCAGGCAGCAGTAGCATTAACGCTGCAACAAATGCAATTCTCCTCATGTTTTGTGAAAATGCTTTCCATTTATAAAATGTATGGTGCAATCATAAAAATCAGGAGATGTCTCCACACGAGCAATGGACTTCATGTATGGCAGCAAATAAATCCTCGATACCTTCTCCTGTTTTTGCTGAAACGAGGAGTGGGCGTTGAACAATGCTCGTATATTCAATATAGTCAATGAGACCCTTTGCCAGCTTAAGCAAAGCATCCCCTTTTTCTATTTTTTCTTCTATGTATTTTATGTCCATATATTTGAGCAAATCCTCTTTTTTCACCATATCTATTTTATTTATCGCTGTTATGCATGGAATGAGGAGCTTGAGATTTATCATGGCATTCTGAGCCAGCATGGCAAGATAATTTTCTATGCTAGATATTTCCTGAGCATCAACAACAAAAATGCATGAGATTATATCATGCTCTGAAAGTTTTTCAATTATTCTTTTACCGAAGTCGTGATACATGAATATTTCAAGCTGACCGGGAGTGTCAACAACCTTAAACTCATTTTTATCCTCCGGTATCCATTCATCCATGGAAGCAATCAATTCCATACTCTTCAGCAATGCCCCATTTATTCCAAGCCTGTATTTCTCCTGTATCTCCTCAACCTTCACCCATTTTCTTATATCTATCTCCGCCTTAGAAGGTGTGGCAGCATCGAGATTAATTAAAACACCATCTCTTGCCAAAATTTCCGCTATACTGCTTTTTCCTGCTGCTGCAGGACCGATGACAACAACAAACATTTATACAGGATACAAAATTTTCAGGGCAGTTATTACCACAACTGTGGCTATTGTAAATACTATGATGAAGCGAGGGTCTATTTTAACACCAGTCTTCTCCTCTTCAAAATATCTTATCAAACCAGCAGCTGATTGAAAGCCACTTTTACCCTTCTTTGCCATGTATTGAAGAACTCCCTGCCAATATAAACTTTGCGGTAACTTAAAAATCACGATTCCCTCTATTAGCGTGAATGAGTGGGACAAAATAGCAGCGAGCTTTGCCGCCACCCGCCGCCAGCCCTGGGAGGAATGCGTGGAATTTATAGAGGGGATGCATGGAATGGCTGTTGATATTGGCTGCGGGAATGCTCGCCACCTTATTTTGATGACATCTCGATGCAAATTTGTTTTTGGTCTGGATGCATCCCTTAATATGGCGAGGATAGCAAGGGAAAGGCTGCGGGAGGAGGGCATAAAAAATGCAGATGTGGTTTGCGGGAATGCGTGCAACATGCCATTTAAAGATGCATCGTTCGATTTTGCCATTTTTATTGCTGCTCTTCATAATATAAGGGGGAGGGAAAACAGGATAAAGGCATTGAAAGAGTTGCGGAGGATATTGAAACCAGATGGCAGGGCATTGATATCTGTGTGGGCAAAATGGCAGGACAGGTGGCGGTGGTATTTTGTAAAAAAATTTTTTTTGAGGAATGGTGAGCATGGCGACATTTACATTCCATGGAAAAGAGATGGATTGAATGTGCAGCGTTTCTACCACCTTTACAGTATGAGGGAATTGAAAAGAGATGTGAGGCTAGCGGGATTTCATATTGAAAAGGCATGGAGTGTCAGAAAAGTAGCGAGGAGGCATGCAGATAATCATTTTATCATCGTTAGGAAATTCCGAAATCCTTAAATCTTATGCACATTTAAGGACATGCTTCCTGTTGACTTTTATTTAATCACTTTACTTGCTGCTTCCTTTATATCTGTTGTCCTGGCTATTTATGTATGGCATTCAAAATTATCCTTCCGTTATTCCTTTGCCATTTTAATGGCAGCTATAGTCTGCTGGGCAATCGGCTATGCATTTGAGTTAGGAAGCGATGGAATAGATGCAAAAATGTTCTGGGTAAAAATCCAGTATTTTGGCATTGTTTCTGTGCCGCCTGCATGGTTTATGCTTGTACTCCAGTATGCTGGAAGGGAGAGATGGATTACAAAAAGGGTTATTGCGATACTGTGTATTGATCCTGTTGTGACCATTTCTCTTGTATGGACAAATGAATGGCACAAACTTATATGGAAAAGCGCCGCGATAATTGAAAAAGGAGGGCTTTCGTTAATCAATTTCGAATACGGAATATGGGCTTATTTAAGATCGGGCTATGCATACATCCTTATTTTATTTACCGTCGCCATCCTCCTTCATATTTTTCTCAACTCCTATCGCATTTACAGAAGGCAGGCAGCTGTTTTGCTGCTTTTCTCTCTCATTCCTCTCGCTGGAAATGCTTTATATATATTCAAAATCTCCTCAGTGGATTTAACCCCCTTCGGCTTTCTGGCAGGCGGCATTTTTTTGCTGTGGAGTTTTTCCAAATTCCGCCTCCTCGATATAAAACCGCTGGCAATGGCAACACTCATTGAGAGTATGCAGGATGGTGTCGTTGCTTTAGATAGAAACTGCAGGATTGTGGAGATGAATCCGGCAGCATGTCGAATAATGGGTATGGATGAAGAAATGGTTGGAAAGCATGTTGATGTATTAAAGAGATTCCATGTAGATTTACCTAAAATGTGCGGCGTAGAAAATGAAACGATGAAGGAAATAGAGGTGGAGAAAGGAGGCGATATACTATATTACGAGATAAAAATTTCTCCATTGAAAGACAGATATGGGAATCTTATCGGCTATCTTTTTGTCATTCATGATATAACTCAGCGTAAGGAAGCGATTAAAAAAGTGGAAGAAGCCTTGGAAAAGGAAAGAGAATTTAAGCTCAAAACCGCCCACTATTTCTTCAACCCTCTCTGCATAGCGAAAGGTTATCTTGAACTATTGAAAAGAGATTGCAAAAGGGAGGAGATTGACAGAATAATAAAGGCGATAGAGAGAGTGGAAAATGTTGTTAAGAATATTGTGACTAAAGGAAAAATTGAGGAATAAGTCATTTCATCCTTTTCTTTAAATAATAAATGCGGAGGAGAATTGTATAAGCTGACATGCATGATATGATTATCAAACCATAATATAGGGCATCGAAGGCGAAAGATACCAAAAGCACAATAAGTCTTCCGGCTCTGCTTCCTATTCCTGTATATTTCACGCTTTTTTCCCATGCTGCCACATAACTTGTAAGATATGAAAGAATTAGGGTGAGAAAACTTAAAGGGGCGAGGTTTTCATAGGCGATTGCAATGGAAAAATAGACGCATCCCTCGACGATTCTATCTGCAAATGCATCATAAAAAGCTCCAAATTTTGTTGCCATTTTGGCATTTGCCGCCACAGCACCATCGAGAGCATCGAGAAAAGAAACGAGAGCGAATATGGCAAGGAAAAGCCATTTTTCGTTTATTATTAGGAGATAACAGGTGGGAAAAATCAGAATGATTGAAAGGGAAGTGATTACATTCGGTGTTATGCCCGCCCTGCTTAAAAATTTTGAAACTGGATAAAGTAATTTATGCACCCTATTTCTCAAATTTTGCACAAGGATAAATGATATCGTGTATAATTTTTTTATGCTTCATTAATACAGGGTAACAGCCTCAACCTTTATGCTGTAAAGGCGGCAATAGATGAAGCAATCAGATGTAGAGAGAGTGGGGAAGAAAAGACAATATGCTTCGTAAATAGCGGACATGGACATTTTGAC
>Ga0209834_10001532_pt1 | contig 12899 bp, 10 predicted proteins | sample Mar14236cmmetaG_FD_184134 | JGI IMG/M metagenome (GOLD analysis project Ga0209834, IMG submission 184134) | Marine hydrothermal vent microbial communities from Guaymas Basin, Gulf of California to study Microbial Dark Matter (Phase II) - Marker... ...
CAGCGGGCATAGTGGCTGGTATAGTGATACCTCTGCTTTTATTTGCGTTTTTCAACAACCACATACTAGCTGGTTTTATCTCAGGAATGCTTGTGATGATCATAGTTTTTCTAATAGCATCATCTTTCTTTCAACATGGTCTGCTTGGTATACATACATTAATAGTTTCATTGGTTTCATCAGCTAGCGTATATTTACTTCTTTATTCTCTTAGAGGAAAAGAATAATTTTTTTTATTTGGTAAGGTGCTTTTTATGATAGCCATATTAAGAATAGGTCATAGGCCTTTTAGAGACAAACGAATAACAACACATGTGGCCTTAGTTGCACGTGCCTTTGGTGCTGACAAGATCTTTGTAGATACTAGGGACACTAAATTGGAGAGCACGATTTCGTCTGTTGTTGATAGATTTGGCGGTGATTTCAAGATAGAGACTGGTGTTGATTGGAAAAAAATTATTAAAACTTGGAATGGTGTAAAAATCCATCTTACCATGTATGGTTTACCGTTGGATCATGTTATACCAGAGATTAAAAAACATAGAGATGTGCTTATTATTGTTGGTTCAGAAAAAGTGCCAGCTGAGTTATTTGAGCTAGCAGATTATAATATTGCAGTTGGAAATCAACCTCATTCTGAAGTTGCAGCAGTTGCACTTTTTTTAGACCGATATCTGGAAGGAAAATGGGCAGAGAGAGTATTTGATGGAAAAGTAAAAATTGTTCCCAGTGAAAAAGGGAAAAAAGTAATTTCAAAATAGAAAAGATATTTAACCCTATTTTTTGTTTTCCAGTAATACTATGAGCATTCCCTCAGCAGAAGAGTGTATAGACCTACTGAGAAAAGTTGGTTGTTCTGAGGAAGTAATAAAGCATTCTTTACTTGTTAGAGATATCGCTGTTGAGATAGCAAAATGCGCTAATGCAGATGTTAAGCTTGTAGAGGCTGGTGCATTGCTACACGATATAGGTAGATCAAAAACACATGGCATAATGCATGGTGTAGAAGGTGCAAAAATCGCTAGAAAACTTGGCCTGCCAAAGGCAATTGTGGACATCATAGAACATCATCTAGGCGCTGGGATATCCTTAGAAGAAGCTAAAAAACTGGGGTTGCCGCCAAAGGATTATACTCCAAAAACTCTAGAAGAAAAGATTGTTGCACATGCAGATAATTTAACAGAAGGATCGAGGAAACAGAGCATTAAAGAGGCTATTGAAAAGGAGATAAAGAGGGGTAAATCAGAACTGGCGAAAAAGATGCTAAGGTTACATGAAGAGCTAAGTAACTATTGTGGAGTAGATATTGATGAAATAGAATTAAAACAATAGAAATATTTATAATGGAATTTACTTTCTCAGTTTTTGAAGGAGGATTTAAATATGCCAGCCGTGGTTGATCCAGATAAATGTGTTGCCTGTGGAGCTTGTGAAAGCGAATGTAGTGTTGGTGCAATTACAATAGAAGACGTTGCTGTTATAGATGCTAATAAATGTGTGGAATGTGGTGCCTGCGTAGATGCTTGCCCACAGGGTGCAATAACCCTAGAATAAAACATCTGCTTTTTAAATCTCTTTTACATCTTCATTTTTTGCAAAAAGTTTATTTTTGTCAAATATTAATCTATATAATGATGCAGGGGTAGCCAAGCCAGGTCAAAGGCGGCAGACTCAAGATCTGCTCCCGAAGGGGTTCAGGAGTTCAAATCTCCTCCCCTGCATTTTTGAATGGTTGAATGATGTTTATGAAAATTATAATATTTGGAGCAGGTGCAATCGGTTCACTTTTTGGTGCCTACCTCTCTAAGACAGAAGATGTTACTCTAGTTGCTAGGAAACCACATGTGGATGCAATAAAAAGCAAAGGATTAGTGGTGATCGAGGGAAGCAAAAAAATCATTTTCAACCCAAAAGCGGTTTGTTCTGTAGAAGAAATAGATTTTATACCAGATTTGGTGATGTTAACAGTAAAATCTTATGATACCTTAAATGCCATAAGAGAGATTAAGAAGAAAATTGATGATGGCACCATTGTTTTGTCTTTGCAAAATGGTCTTGACAATATAGAGAAAATAAAAACAGAACTTGGAAAAGATGAAAACATCATCGCAGGGGTAACAATGCATGGAGTAACTTTTCTACAACCAGGACTTATAGATCATACTGGAGTAGGTGAAACCATCGTCGGAGAGCTCAATGGAAAAATCACAGATAGAGTAAGTATGATATCTACAATGTTTAGTAAAAGCAATTTAGCTACCAAGGTTAGCAGCAATATTTTTAGTGTTATTTGGGAAAAAGCAATAATAAACTCTGCAATAAACCCTCTAACCGCAATATTCCAATGTAGAAATGGTTACCTTTTAGAAAATCCATTTCTAGAAAAACTTCTAGAAGGAATCTGTAAAGAATCTTCAAACATTGGCAGATATGTAGGAGTAGAATTACCATCTACACGTGATATAATTAGAAAAGCCAAAAAAGTAGCAAGAGATACTGCGAGGAATTTCTCCTCAATGTTGCAGAGTATCCAGCAGGGTAAAAAAACAGAAATTGAGTCGATAAATGGTGTGATGATAAAAATTGCTATTGAGAAAAAATTACCCTATACATTAAATAATATTCTATTCAAGCTAATTACAGAACACCACTAGTTTAATTTTAATGATATTTCGTATTCTTCTACTCCTATATCTGTTATTTCAAATCCAAATTTTTTACTAACTTGTAGTGCTCTATAGTTGTTTTTCAGCACCCTGCTATGCAACTTTAAAATGCCCTTATCCTTAGCTATCTTTATTATATACTCTGTTAATATAGTGCCCAATCCTTTTCCCTGCCAGGGATCCCCAACTACAACTGCAAATTCTGCTTTTTTCTTATCATTTTTATCCCTAAGAAATCTTGCTACACCTATAATTCTTATTCTTTTATTTTCTCTGGATTCTGCAACTATAGCAAATTCATTATCATAATCAATGTTACAGTATCTTTCAAGATCTTCATAAGTCATTTCTCTTATTGGGATAAAGAATCGGAATCTGATAGTTTCAGTTGAAAATGTTTTAAATAACTCCAGCATAAAGGGTTTGTCCTCTGGTTTTATCGGCCTTAGCTTCACTGTAGTGCCATCTCTAAGTTTTACTATTTTTATGTACCTCTCCAACTCTTTTATGCATTTCATCAATCTGAATAATTTAAAATTGAATTATAATTTTTTGCTATTGTCGTAAATTTTTTTAAGAACAATGGTATATAGGATAACTCTCTAGGTTCCTTGGAAAAATGTAGGGGGATAAAAACTGGTTTCGATAGAAAAATTTAAAAGAGAATATCCAAAGAAGTTTGTTACACCAGAGAAGGCCTTTAGAAGTATTCATAGAGGAGATAGAATATTCGTTGGCACCGGCTGTGGAGAGCCTGTTTATCTTGTTAAAGAGCTGATATCGTTTATCGAGAAATCACCTAAGGCATTTGTTGACGCTGAGGTGTTGCATATTTGGACGCTTGGTGTCGCACCTTATACAGATCAAAAATTCAAATATAATTTCAGACATAATGCATTCTTTGTTGGAAATAACACTAGGAAAGCAGTGAATGAAGGGCTAGCTGATTATACGCCAATTTTCCTATCTCAAGTGCCCGATTTGTTTTATAGAAAAATTATTCCTATTGATGTTGCATTGGTACAGCTTTCCTATCCAGATAAGAGAGGTTATATGAGTCTTGGTATAAGTGTTGATGTGGTTAGAGGAGCTATAGCAAATGCGGATTTGGTGATAGCGCAGGTTAACAAGAACATGCCACGTGTACATGGTGATACATTTATACATATAGAGGATGTGGATTTTGTGATACCACATGATGAGCCTTTACTAGAGTATACACATGAAGCTCCAACAGAGATATCACATAGAATTGGTAGATACGTTGCTAGACTAGTGGAGGATGGTGCTACGATCCAGGTAGGTTACGGGAGTCTACCAGATGCAATTTTATCCAGCTTAGAGGAGAAGAGGGATCTTGGTGTTCATACAGAGTTAATGTCAGATGGGATAGTAGAGTTGATGAAAAAAGGAGTGATTACCAACAGGAAGAAAACGATACATAGACATAAAACAGTAGCCTCTTTCTGTATGGGGTGCAAAAAAACATATAGATATATTGACGATAATCCCGAGATAGAGTTTCACCCAATAGAGTACACAAATAACCCTATGGTAATAGCGAGAAATCATAAGATGACGGCTATAAATGCTGCTCTGCAGATAGATTTAACAGGTCAAGTCACAGCAGAATCTCTAGGTCATGTTTTCTACAGTGGTATCGGTGGTCAGGCTGATTTTATGCGTGGAGCAGCCTTAGCTGAGGGTGGTAAGAGTATAGTGGTTTTACCATCAACTGCGCAAAATGGGAATGTATCCAGGATTGTTCCGTTTCTAGATGAGGGCGCTGGCGTGACTTTAACTAGGGGAGATGTCTGGTATGTCGTAACAGAGTATGGGATAGCATATCTTCATGGTAAAAATGTTAGAGAGCGTGCCATGAGCCTAATAGCAATTGCTCATCCAAAATTTAGACATTGGCTCCTAGAGGAGGCTAAGAAATTTAACCTAATATTCAAAGATCAAGCTTTCATACCAGGGAGCAAAGGACAATACCCAGAAGAATTAGAAACCTATAGAACAACAAAAACTGGTCTAGAAGTTTTCCTAAGACCTGTTAAACTAACTGATGAACCATTATTAAAAGATTTTTTTTATTCTCTTTCAGACCAAACTATCTATAAGAGATTCATCTCAGTTAGAACAGATATGCCCCATGAGAGATTACAAGAATTTGTTGTTATTGATTATAGTAAAGAGATGGTTATATTGGCTATATTACAGAGAGGTGTCAAAGAAGAGGTAATAGGAGTTGGTCAGTATGGTATCGATGAGAGGACGCATACTGCCGAGATTGCACTAGTTGTGAAAGATGAGTACCAAAATAAAGGTGTCGGGAGAGTTCTATTAGAATACTTGACAGAACTCGCAAAAAAACAAGGTTTACTAGGTTTCACCGCAGAGGTCTTAGCAGATAACAAGATCATGTTACACCTCTTCGAAAGCATGGGTTTTGAGATAGAGAAGAGATATGATGAGAGTGGCGTGTACGAGCTAAAGATGAGATTTAGGTGAATAAAAGAAATGCCAAAAAAAAGACCAGATATGAAATATCTCTTCAATCCACGTTCAGTTGCAGTTATAGGAGCATCTTCTCACCCAGAGAAGATAGGTTACAAGGTTCTGAATAATATCATTCTATCAGGCTACAAGGGAACAATATACCCGATAAATGTAAAAGGTGGTAATATCCTAGGTTTACAGGTATATAAGAATATTGCAGATGTTAATGAGGAAATAGATCTTGTTGTTATATGTGTTCCATCTAAATTTGTTTACGAAGAGGTCAAAAAATGTAGCAAAGTATCAGCCAAGTTTATAATTATAATATCCTCTGGTTTCTCCGAGATTGGAAATCATGCTGAGGAAGAAAAAATAGTAAATTATGCAAGAAACCATGGAATGCGAATATTGGGTCCAAACGTTTTCGGTATGTTCTCAGCCATTGCACCAATTAATGCATCATTTGGTCCAACATACATCCCTCAAGGTAAAATAGCAATAATTTCACAGAGTGGCGCGCTAGGTGGTGCTATGATTGGTAAGACAGCCACTCAGCACATGGGTTTATCAGCAATAATATCTGTTGGAAACAAAGCGGATATAGATGAGGCGGATTTGTTAGAGTACTTTAAGAATGACAAAAATACAAATGTAATATTACTTTACATTGAAGGGGTAAAAAATGGAGAAAGATTGATAAAAGTAATCAAAGCAATGCCATCCAATAAACATATTGTTGTTATAAAATCAGGTCGGTCTAAGAAAGGTGCGTTAGCTGCTGCCTCCCATACAGGTTCACTTGCTGGTTCAGATAACATTTTTAATGGAATCGCCGAACAATGTGGCATATTAAGAGCAGAGAGCGTAGACGAGGCTTTTAATTGGATAAGAACTTTATCAGAAAATCCAGTGCCAAAGGGCAAAGAAAATCTCATCATAACAAATGGTGGCGGACTAGGTGTAATGTGCGCAGATGCCTGCGAAAAATATAACGTCCCATTGACTGATGATATAGATGTTCTAAAAAAAATTTTTAGAGATATAGTACCATCATTTGGATCAATTAGAAACCCAGTGGATTTAACAGGACAAGCTACACATATAGAGTACCAAAAAGCACTTCAAAATATTTTAAAATCAAACAAGCTAAATGCTGTTATAGCATTATATTGTGAAACAGCACTATTTGACTCGAGTAAAATGTTTGACATAATAATAGAGGCCTATGATAAGTTTAAAGGGAAGAAACCTATAGTTTTTTCACTGTTTGGTGGAGAAAAAATAGATGAAATAATTGAAAAATTAAAAGAGAAAAACATACCTGTGTTTGAAGATGTTTATGATGCAGCATCTGCCATGGGAGCACTGTATAAAAGATATAGTTACTTCTTGGATATAGAAGAGCAGGTAGAGGAACAATTTGAGGAGAAAAAATTAGATATAAAAATAGATGAAATCCGGGGAATTATAAAAAATGCGCTACGCCGTGGTAGAAAATTGCTATTGCCAGAAGAAGCTAGGTTGGTGTTGGATTTAGCAGGGATACCGCAGCCTAAATGGAGAATAGCACGCAATCTAGAAGAGGCTGTCAACTGCGCAGAAGAGATAGGATACCCAGTTGTTTTAAAAGTAATTTCAGAGGACATTATCCATAAAAGTGACATAGGAGGAGTCGCACTAGAGCTAGACAATAGAGAGGAAGTTGTAGATGCTTATCAAGCAATAATTAGAAATTGCAAAAAACGTCATCCTAGGGCAAAGATAAGAGGTGTTGAAGTATCAGAGATGCTACCTAAGGGGGTCGAGGTTATAATAGGTGGCACAAGAGATCCATCCTTCGGACCTGTTGTAATGTTCGGCTTAGGTGGAATATATGTAGAGATCTTGAAAGATATCTCATTTAGAGCCGCTCCTCTTTCTAGGCTGGATGCAGAAAAGATGATAAGTTCCATAAATGCATATCCAATATTATTAGGTGCAAGAGGAGAAAAAAGGAAGGATATAGAGAGTATAGTAGATATTATAATGCGAATAGGCATACTTATTTCAAAATGTAAAGAAATATCAGATATTGAGATTAACCCACTGTTGGTTTATGAGTATGGAATGGGTGCAAAAGCTGTTGATATAAGAATATTGTTGAAAGCACAAAAGGGTGAGAAGTAGAATGAAACCTTTGTTTGTAACCTCAACAAACCCTAATGCTGGAAAAACAACTTTAATAATAGGTCTAGCCAAAAATCTTTCGAATAAAAAAATTGGGTACATGAAACCATTTGGTGAGAGAATAGTTTACAAGAAAAAACGTTTATGGGATTACGATGCAGCATCTATTGTAAAGATATTCAAACTAGATGAGGTACCAGAGAATCTGAGCATAGGCTTTGATCATTCCAAAATCATGTACATGTACAATGAAGAACAGCTTAGGGAAAAAATTCTAGAGGCATTAGATAGGGTAGGAGAGGGTAAAGACATCGTGTTTGTAGAAGACGGCAGGGAGTTATCTTATGGCGCCTCCGTTGGTTTAGATGGTTTTAATATTGCCTCAACACTACGAAGTGATGTTGTGCTGGTAGCATCAGGTGAGGATTATGAAATACTAGATACACTTGCATTCCTAAAGAAAACTGTAAACATTGATAAAAAAATTAATCTTAGAGGAGTTGTAATAAATAAGATAGACTCCATGGAGAACTGGGAGGAGATATATAAACCAATTGTGGAGAAAATTGGAATAAAAGTGATTGGGTTGATTCCAAGAAGAAAGGAGTTAGAGGTCATCACACCAAGGATACTAGCAGACCAACTTTTCGCTAAGATCGTAGTTGGAGAAGAATGGTTAGACAGAGAAATAGAAAACACATTCATAGGTGCAATGTCAGCATCTGCAGCAGCTAAAAGTCCACTGTTCTCCAGAGAAAATAAGTTGATCATTACAAGCGGTGACAGAACAGATTTAATCCTAGTTTCAATAGAAAACAACACCTCCTGTATAATCTTGACAAATAATATTCTTCCACCTTCTCATATAATCGAAAAGGCTAGGAAGAAGAAAGTTCCTTTGCTTTTGGTTCCTTGGGACACATTCCAGACAGCCAAATATGTAGAGGGTATAAAAATACTGGTAACCGAGAGAGATGAAAAGAAGATAAAAATTATAGAGGAGCTAATTAGAAATCACACAGAGTTGTTGGAGATGGAGATTTTATAATTTACTTTGGAACTTTTTTCCAGTCTTCCAAAAATCTTTTAATTCCCACATCAGTGAGCGAATGTTTTATCATTTTCCTTATAACTTGTGGGGGTACAGTTGCTATATCTGCTCCTATCCTAGCAGCTTCTATAACATGCAACGGATGTCTCACACTAGCAACTATTACCTTTGTCTTAATATCATAGTTTCTAAAAATTTGTACAATATCTCTAACAACCTGCATACCATCATGACCTATGTCGTCAAGTCTTCCTACAAAGGGGCTTACATAGGTTGCACCTGCTTTAGCAGCAAGTAAAGCCTGATTTGCTGAGAAAACCAGTGTAACATTTGTTTTAACTCCTTCTCCGCTTAATTGTTTAACAGCTTTAAGTCCTTCTTCGTTCATTGGAATTTTCACTACAACGTTTTTATGAATTCGAGAAAGCTCTCTCGCTTCCTTTACTATATCTTCTGCTTTTGTACTCACAGCTTCTAGACTAATGGGTCCATCTACTAGGTCAAAAATCTTGTTTACTATATCTTTGAATGACAACCCTGTTTTTGCTACCAGTGTTGGATTTGTTGTAACACCATCTATCACACCCCAGGATGCAAGTTCCTCTATCTCTTTCAGATCAGCTGTATCAACAAATATTTTCAATTATCCATGCCCCCTTTTGCCGTGAAAAATTGAAATAGGTTATCGTAAAATAAACTTTTGTTTTTTTACACGTTTCAGAGCACTTTTCATAAAAATTTTAATACGCCCCCAAAATCTTGCGATAACCAATATAAATATTTTTCTAAATTTTTGAGAAAATTTGCACGTATAAAATTTACAAAAATGAATTTTTATATTATTATTTAAAAATATTACAAATTATACGTTTTTCTAAGAAAATTTTATATATCACGTGATAGATGTTATCATTGAGCGTGGGGGATATGATAGAAAAAAACATGCAAAAAATAATAGTAGTTTTGATTCTAATCTCACTATTATCAATTTGTTTTAGCCCACTTGCAGATAGTCTAAACATCAAGAAAAACTCTGTTGTTGTAAACAAGACCCGGGATAAAACAATCTCTTTTGTTGAAAAGGTAAAAAACAACTTGGGTAAAAGCAAAAGATCTAATGTTTTCCCACACTTAATAGATAATGGAAAACTATTTGGTGCATGGATACATATAAAATATAATGATTTTGAAGATGAAGAGGAAATAAAGATTACTCCAAGAGACATTAGAGGTCATCTTGGAAATCCAGATTATAGGACAAAGATACAGTTTAACATAGATGATGACTCAGAAGATGATGTCGAAGCAAGTTTTGGTTTATATAGATCAAGTATCGATGATGGTAGTAATGAGGTAGCATCCTTGGAAACAGCTTTTGGTTTTGAAATTATACACGAAGGAGTATCAGATATAAAAGGTGAGATGGAAGTTTGGCTAGAATTACATATAAATCTCTCTGTACTAAAGAAAACAAACAATAAAAACCAGCCCCACGCTCATTTTTTGAATATACTAAAACATCTAGGAATATTCAATAAACTATTCCCATGGGCTACTTTCTATGATCCACCATCTGAAGATTATTTTATAGTTAGACTTGGTTATAGATCCCCTCAAGGTAAGAAAATACCATTTAATACAGAAATGTTTTTTGCATTTGCCAATGCTTCTATCTTCAAACCCACAATATTTAAGCACGAAATGAACCCACATGATTTAGTAGGAGAAGAGGAGTTAGAGCTTCTATTTGGTTATCAAGCATATAAAGAAGGGTATGAAGAACCCTCATATGATATAACATTCTCAGTATCATTTGAACCAGCAATTTATCTTATAACAAAGTTTACACCAAGATTAGGAAAAATCGTCTACTACTTTGAAAACCCAACTTATAGAGAAACAAGAGTGACATTTGAATGCACAACTTTAAAAGGCGGCGATACTGGAACATCTGTAACATTGGTACTGGATAGAATAACGGAGAAACTAGCAGCTAGAGGAAGCTGGATCAGCTTGGATTTGGATCTAATTGGAGATGGTGGCAGTTTCCGTTATGCTGCAAGTGATAAATTTGACATAACATTGTTAGTAGAATCTCCATATTTTGAAAGCGAGGAAGGCGGAAATGGCTACGTAGTTTTCAAAAAAGTACCCGAAAGAATAGATATTTCTTGGGATATAGATTTATCCATACTAGGCAAGTTTGTTTCAGGTTTTCTAAGTCTAGATATGAGCGAGAATATGGATAGAATACTTGTTTACACGCCAAACTATGATGAAAAACCTGTTATAGATGTAACGAATATTCCCAGAAGAGCTAGTATAAGAGGTTCTTTAGACTGGGGGTCAATAACAGGCTTCCTTAGAGCTGAAAAAGAAGGAGGAGATACAAATATTGTCGTTAATTTCCAATATAGTAAATGGCTTGTACGCGATAAACTAACAATCCAAGATGGTTACATAGATTTTTCATTTAATTTAGACAAAAATGGTTACATAGGATTAGATACAAGCAATGAGATGTTTGATAATGAATTAACACTTTTAGGAAACGATGGAAACGATGAAATATACATCTCCACCGAGCGCTTACATGCAGACAACTTTATGATGACATGGAGTCTAGATACTTCTGGGAGTAAACCAACTATAAAAAATCTATGGTTTTCTGGTCTATTGAGATCACTTAGAAATGTGAAGATAGATATAAAATATAAAGGAAAGAAGACCACTATCCAAGGAAGTTGGACACTTGGCAAAAAAGGCAATTTTTGGTTCCAGTTAGATCAAAAAAATGATATCTCATATAACTTTGATCTAAGTGGCAGTGAATATGTTTTAACAGGAAAAATAGTTGTTCCAGGAAATCTAAAAATCGATCTAAGCTGGAATTGGATTCAAGGAGAAGATGAGTATCATCCAGGGTATATCTACATAAACAAGGAAACAGATCAACCACTTATCAAGCTATTCAGTCTATACTTCACCTATAACAACCAATATGGTATTGATGTTACAATAGAAAACCTTTGCCTCTACTTAAACCTACAATGGTGGAGGGCAAACAATGGTAAACTATATTGGTGGCTTGACTATGAAATCAACGGAGACTTCTCTTTAGACTTGTTATGGAACAGTGAATGGTATCATATATGGGGGTGAAAAGGTTGAACAAAAAAACACTAATAATATTAATGGTAACCCTTTTCCTTTTCTCCACCATATCTAATGCTTTGCCAGTTTATAACTCATCAAAAAAATCAATCAAAATTAGTAAATTAGTATTTACCACAAACCTCAACGATGGCCCCTACTTTGTATGGGAAGATGATTTTAACGATATGTCAAAAATAGATCTAAACCCACCTGGTCAAGGGAAAACAGAGAATTTTATTCTAGAGGATGGAAAAGTAAAGATTAAGGATACCTACCCGGCATGGACTGATCCAAGTTGGACGAGAATGAAACCTATAACCATAAGAAATAAGGCTAACAAGGATTTAACACAATATGCTGTTAAGTTGATTGTGGAATACGATCAGGATATGAAAGATGATTATTCTGATCTTCGTTTCAAATATGAAAACGAGGACTACTGGTTAAACTATTGGATAGAGAGCAGAGACCCTGACCCAAATAATAGATATGCAATTATATGGGTTAAAGTACCCAGTATACCAAAAGATAGCACCGTACATCTTTACATGTTCTATGGCAATAGTGATGCAGAAGACATGAGCAATTTCTGGAGTGTATTTAACGAGGATAGTTGGAATAAGAAATGGGCACATGATGAGCGTGTAACACAGCATGCAGAATCAGAGGGTGCATGGGACCCAGATGTAGCATATGGCAATGGCAGATTCCTAGTTGCATGGGAGGAAGGAACTGCTATACCAATATATCAGGAGATAAGAGGCCAGATATATAACTCAAAAGGTGATATCCTAGTAAGAGACTTCGAAATTGGAAACCAGGAAGGAAATGTTGTTCATCAAGAAAACCCAAGTGTTGCATATGGCAACGGCAAATTTTTTGTCGCCTGGCAACAGTGCATGGTGCCTGGTGTTGTAAGTACCACAGACATCTACGGGGCAATTATTGATACAAATGGAAACGTGTTGAAGAAATTTGTAATATGCAATGAGGACAACTGTCAAGCAGATCCATGTGTAGCATTTGATAGTAGCAACAACCATTTCTTCGTAGTTTGGGAGGATGCAAGAAATGAAATGGATAATTATAACGTATATGGTAAGATATTTGACATAAATGGGAACCAAGTTGAAAGTGAAAAAGCTATTTGCACTGATGCAAACAGTCAAACAGAACCATGGATTGCATTTGACAATGTCAACAATCATTTCCTAATCGTTTGGGAGGAGGGAATAACAGCAGATAAGGGTCCATTTAGCTTGTATGCAAGATTATTTGATACCAGTGGAAACCCTATTGGAAGTAAAATAACAGTTGCTATAGGAAGCAACAGCATCGATTATAATTTCCCATGTGTA
>Ga0209834_10001534_pt1 | contig 12887 bp, 6 predicted proteins | sample Mar14236cmmetaG_FD_184134 | JGI IMG/M metagenome (GOLD analysis project Ga0209834, IMG submission 184134) | Marine hydrothermal vent microbial communities from Guaymas Basin, Gulf of California to study Microbial Dark Matter (Phase II) - Marker... ...
GTACCCGGATTTTATTACGTTGAATATGTAAAAGAAAAAGATTTTAGTTGCAAACAGAATGTTCTCTGTGAATCCTTAAAAAAAGCCAAAGAGCAGCCATATAACTGGATGATCAGATTTACTCCTGATGAAACAGGAAGATGGGAATATGTTATTATTGGAAAAGACAAAAATGGACGTAGCACTTTTCCGGAAAAGAAGAAAGGAAGCTTTAACTGCATTAAATCAAACCGCACAGGATTTATTACTAAAAACAATAACCGTTATCTGAAAAAAGGTGATAAGCCAGTATTCATGGTTGGCACTAATATAGCCTGGTATGGAAGAGACTCGTATTACGATATACCTGTCAAAGAATCAGGCACTAATGACTATAAACGATATATTCATTTGCTTGCCCAAAACAATGCGAACTTTATGCGGTTATGGGTTAATCATTCTGCCGGTATTTCACTCATTGGCAGAGAATGGACTACCGGAGAAATGTACTCTTTTGATAATTACAACCAAAAAGATGCCTGGCAACTTGACCAAATAATAAGCGAAGCTGACAATAATAATATTAATATTGTTCTAAGTCTGTTACAACAAAATGCTTTTGTCAACTCATATGGTATCAATAATTGGAAAGATAACAATGCTTTCAATAAAACTGTTAGGGGAAGCAAAAATGCAAGTCTTCAAAACCCATTTGACATATTCAGCAATAAAGAAGCTATTCATCAAACAAAAAACCTTTTTCGCTACATAATTGCAAGGTGGGGGTATGCCACAAATATTATATCGTGGGAACTATGGAATGAAGTTGAACAATTAGAAAAAATCTGGCAAAAAGCAAATGTTCCAATTCCAGATAACTATTACGAGATTATTATCAGGTGGCATGATCAAATGGCTGAGTTTATGCGCAAAACAGACCCGTTCGGACACTTGGTTTCTACATCAAGTCCTAACAAGTATACGGATGGGGGAAAATTATTTCCTGATATCTGGTATAAAATGGACCTGACGGTTTCGCATGATTACAAATCATATAAATCCATCGTCAGGATGAAACAGTTCGAAACACATATGTTAAAAGCAGCAACCAATTATATCGAAACCCCCAGATTGACTGATAAACCTTATATGTCACAGGAATGGGGATTTTCAACAGGAAAAGAAATGGTTAAATACGACCCGAACGGGTACGAATTTCATTGTTGTTTATGGTCGAGCAGTATGAGCGGGGCTTTTGGTTCTATGGCCCCCTGGTGGTGGGATAGTTATCTGCTGAAAAAGCATTTATTTAAAGAACTCCAACCTGTGTCTTTTTTTATGAATTCAGTCGTCGAACATCTGAATGGTAGTACAAAAGGATATAAAGTACAAATACACGGACTGACCGTTTTCTATGCTACCACGGAAAAGGAAGACATTTTCATCGGCTGGTGTCAGGATGACAATTATGATTTCTCGGTAGTTAAAAATACGAGATATATAAAAAACCTTAGGTCGTCAAAACCCCGGCCTGCCGGAAGAAAAAGTATTATTAAATTACGGGTAAACAAGAACAAGCAGACCTATACCATCCGGTGGTACGACACGCAGAATGCTGAAATGGTGCAGGAAGAAACCGTCAGCAGCAAAGGGTATAAAATAAAATTTACGATGCCGCAAGATTTACGTACAAGCACTTTTGGCGATGGTGCTTTTATAATCACCACGGGAAAACCAACGGTACGAACTGAAGAGTCGTCAACAGGTACTGCTTCCAAACACATAAAATTATAAGAGTACTTCTCCCGGGTTACTTTATTTCAGTCCTGATTATTTAGTGTAATATGCTAAGGGATACAGCACCTTATCAAATACATAATACTGCATCAGTACAAAATCTTCCCCATCGTTGATCAGTGCATAGAACCTGTCATGATCAATAGGGACCAGCTTATCAACAAAATCATAATGTTCAGCCACTTCATCGGGAAGGCTCAGTTTATGGAACATAAGCACTTCCGTTGTGTCGGCATCCCGGTCCACCAACACCATTTCATACAATGGCTGCGAATGAATGATCGAATCGATCTTCATGCGCGTCATCAGCTTGTTCATGCGTGTTTCGTAACGCAAATCTCTGAAGGAGGTTAAGAAATTAAGCAGCTTCAGTGTATCGTAGTTTTCCAGCACAGCACCATCCGAAAGGCGGGTCAGTGTATAATTTCCCCGGGCATCGTTTACATCCACTCTGAAACTATTTTCCGGTTCTTCATTAAACTTCAGACTGATGCTCTCAATATCAGCCAGTTTTGTGCTGAATACCGCGTGGCTCTTCCAGTCGTCAGGTTCAGACGAGAAACGCGTATATAAAAAGCCCCTGAAACCCGGAATAAACACAATATACGGGTTGTCGGCATCTTCTATAAGCATGTAGGTACCCATGTTATCCTGCGTGGCATCGCCAACATAAAATACTTTGGTTCGCTTCTCATGCTTAAAGAATTTATACCTGTTGAACAAATTGATGCGGTAAACCTCCTGGTAAATTTCCACTTTGGTTCCTATACTGGCAATCCGCGAAATTACACTGTTGCGCATGGCCAGCGGCACGGGAGTTTTCACCCGCAGCCTTTTCATGGTATTCAGTAAAAAGTCAACAACTTTTGTGTTAGCCCTGTAGGTCCCGTTTATCATCCACCCCGGCCCGCTTCTTTCAAGCAGCACACTGTTCTCTTTTTTATCTGCAATAAAAATTCGGGTAATCGAGGCAGTATCCCGCACAGCAAAATCCGATTCTTTTTCGGTTAGCGTACTGTATTGGTTTCGTGCCAGCAAAAAAGCCACAATAACAAACAGTATGACAGTTATCAGCAGAATGATTTTGTTTCGTTGCATAATTTCTCAGTTATCGTGCGTATTTTCTCTTTCTTAACCAAACAAGTAACATACCGGCAAGCAAAACGGCCAGTACCGGAAGCAACGTATTGATCAACTGTAATTTCAGCCGGTTGTGATCAATTTTTGTTTTATCAAGTAAACGAAGTTTCAGTTCACGTGAACGAATGGAGATCAGCCCCGGGCCGTCCGTCAGGTAATTCAATGCGTTTAAAATAAACGCTTTATTGCCAAACGTTTCTTTGGTAAACTGGTCGTAACCCAGCGGCAAGGGATATCCATCAGGGATGTGGAACTGGTTTCGGATCACATCACCATCAGAAACAACGATCATGCTGGTCTTGTCGCTGTACTCTTTAAACCCGATCTCTCTGGCATCGGCCAGCGAAGGTGGTACGCGGTTACGAAAATAGGACTCGAACACTCCTTCGAGCAATACACACACGGGGCGTGGAGGTCCGTTGTATATTCTTTCGTCTGGTGGTTCGCGCATAATAGCCAGGCTGATCACCGCGGGAACTCCGACAGTACGTGTATAGGGCGAACTTTGAAGCAGAATTGTTTTATGAATATTTTGAACACGCACTGTATCGAGGCTGCTTACGAATTGTGTTTTAACAGCATTCAGATTCCGTACAATCGGGTGTTGTGCTATAGGTGTGATCAGCGGAAAATAGTACCAGGGAAAAAAGTCGATCTGCGGCTGGTTGCCAATCTGCCCTGTACGCACCGGTATGGGCAACGCATTCAAATCCATAATCAGATCCGTATTTAATTTCACACCGTAGGCAAATAACTGATCCTGTAAATTGATGTTGTTTTCCACCGCCACTGTTGATTCTGTCATCTGTATGCTGTCCATGGAAGTCAGAACAGGATCGATCAGCCACATCACTTTTCCCCCGTACATCACATATTGATCAATGATGAATTTGTCTTTTGAAGAAAATACCGAATCCGGTTTGGCAATAATAATAGCTGCATATTTTGGTTTGATAAGATAGTCCATAGTAACCGAATCCATCAGCGAACGGTTCACCAATGCATTTACCTGTCCGTTTATCTGAACGCGCTCCACGATATAGTCGCCCTGAAGAGAAAGAGTGATGTCGTACGTTTCTTTTTTGTTCAGTTCGCCGTGCCCTTCGATAAATGCTATCCTCGGTTTTACTTTCCGCGTAAGTTTATGCAATGCACTGGCAAATTTAAACTCCAGGTTTTGCACCGAATTATTGAGCACCGCTTCAGGGGGCACACCAATCTGCGCATCCAGCAACTCCACCGGCAGTTCCTTGTTGCGGTATGAAACAACGGCACCGGGAAAGATCACCTGCTGTTCGAGGCCCGATTTTGTTTTCACCTGCAGGTTAGTCGGCTGTAATCCCTGTTGTATCAGCAACTGGTACGTAGCATTGCGCTCATCGGCATCCTCACTTTCCGATGGATTGATAAATTCGTATTGTATGTTCTTGTTGTAAGCCCTGAACTCGTCAAGCAGTTCCTTTGTTTCGCGGCGTAAACGCTTAAATCCGGCTGGGAACTCACCTTCCAGATATATTTTGAAGTAGACAATGTCATCCAGATTCCGCAGCAAATCTTTGGTGGCATCCGAAAGTGTGTAACGTTTCTCGCTGGTTAGATCGAATCGTGTATATACCCGCGAACTGATAATGTTCACTGCTATAACGATCAGAAGCGTCAGCATGAATCCGCTGATGTACCTGGCTTTGATATTTCGTTTACCTTTTTTCATACACTTACCACTTTCTGCGTGCTAACGATAATTTTGTGAGAAACAAAAAGACTGCAATAACACTCAGGAAATAAACCACATCCCGTGTATCGATAACTCCCTTGCTGACGGAACTGTAATGTGCGCTGATGCCTAAAGATCTTATAAACAGGTCAATGGGCCCGAATAACTCCAGCGAATAAATAAACTCAAAACCCAGGTACAGAAAGGCGCTTAAGATAACAGCCAGGATAAAAGCAATGATCTGGTTATCACTCAGCGAGGAGGCAAATATCCCGATACTGACAAAGGTGGCTCCGAGAAACAACAAACCGATGAACGACCCCCAGAAGCCTCCCGCATCAATATTCCCCTGTGGCAGTCCGAGGTACCATACAGAAACAAAGTAAACCAATGTGGGCAGAAGCGAAAAAACAATCAGAACCAGTCCTGCCAGATATTTAGCTGTAATGATCTGCATATCGGTTAATGGCCGTGTCAACAACAATTCCATCGTCCCCGACTTTTTCTCCTCAGAAAAGGAGCGCATCGAAATGGCCGGAACCAGAAAAAGAAATACAAAGGGGGCTATGATAAACAAGCCGTCAACGTTGGCATAACCATAGTCAAGGATATTGAATTCTGTAGGAAATACCCACAGGAACAAGCTCATGATCACCAGAAAGACGATCATTACCATGTATCCTGTCAGCGAACTCAAAAAGCTCCTGATTTCTTTTAGAAACAATGCCCACATAATTTATTCTTCGTTCATGCAAAAGAGAGGCAAAAATAACACTTTTTCGAGTGCCTATTTTATCGTTTGCGAATAAAGGAAAACAAAAAGCAAGAAAGGAAACTTTATTATAAATCAATCGGTTAATCAATGTTCCTTCAGCTAACACACAGGAAACCGGAAACCTAAGTAGTTACAAAACAGTAAGTTTTAAACAACGGGCTGTTCAATATTTTTTTGTTTTCCTTCACCTAATAAAAACACAGAATTTAAATAAATCTTATATTAGCCACCAATAATAACCAAAATTACAAACATGAAAAGATTTACTTTAACATTATTGACTGTATTACTGGCATTTAGCTTCACATATGCCGGTGGGCTGGTGCATAATACCAACCAAAGTACGGCATGGACACGCATGCTGGTGCGGGACGCATCCATTGATATTGATGCTGTATTCTATAACCCTGCAGGTTTGACTAAACTGAAAGATGGATTTCATATTTCCATAAGTAATCAGTCCATTTTTCAAACGAAAACAATCACCAATAATTACCCATACCTGAACAACGATGAGTATGTTGGAAAAATCAGCGCACCGTTGTTTCCTTCCATTTACATGGCTTATAAAACCGGAAGATGGGCCTTTTCCATTGGTTTCAACCCCATTGGCGGAGGTGGTAGTGCCACGTTCGACAAAGGGTTACCTTCGATCGAAACACCTTATGCCCAACTGGCACATAGTTTTGCTCCGTTGGGCGTAACAGGTTACTCGGCTGATTTTTTCTTCGAAGGATCATCTGTTTACTGGGGATTACAGGGTGGTATCAGTTTTGCTATCAGCGATGCTATTTCCATCTATGCCGGTGCACGTTATGTGATGGCTACAAATACGTACGAAGGCCATGTTAAAGACGTAGAATTCGAAACTGCCGGAGGTTCGGTAAGAGCTGATGCCTTTATGCTGGGCGTTGCCGAGCAGGCAGAACAAGGTTCGCAGCAGGCCATCGGTGTTGGTGAGCAGTTACAACCCTTAATAGACCTCAACATGGGTGGTTTAACCATTCCTGAGCTGGTCGGTGGTGGTGTTATTACTCCCGAAGAAGGAGATCTTATTGCAGGTGGCCTGATCCAGTTGGGTTATCCGGCCGATGCAGTTTACGCCATGCCTGTTGAGCAGGTACAAACTACTTATTACGGTGCTGGCGCAGAATTACACCAACAGTCGCTTGAACTTACAGTCGGTGCCAGCCTGATGGGCGACCAGGAAGCGGACGTGAAACAAACAGGTAGCGGAATCACCCCGATTGTGGGCGTTAATCTGGCTTTCCTTGACGATGACCTGACCTTTGGTATTAAATATGAGTTTAAAACCAAAATGGAGCTGACCAATGAAACCGTACCGGGAAAAGGATTTGTTATCGGCATTGACCCCGAAACAGGCGAACCTATCGAAATGTTCCCCAACGGTGCCATAACAAACGCTGACATCCCTGCTTTTCTGTCGATTGGCGGTAGATACCGTATTAACGAAAAGGTAACTGTTCAGGCAGGCTACCATACGTATTTCGACAAAGCTGTTGACTGGACAACTGCAGAAGACGGTACAGAACTCGTTGACCGCAATTTCACAGAATATGCTGTCGGAGCAGAATGGAATGTAAGTAAAAGTTTTCTGCTGAGTGCAGGATATCTGGCAGCTATCACAGGTGTGAATGACAAATATCAGTCGGACCTGAGATACAGTGTGTCCACTTCAACATTCGGACTTGGTGGAGCTATTGCTTTCAGCAAAGCGGTTAAATTACAATTCGGCGGCTACTATACTTTGTATAATGCCCAGACAATAACAAAAACCGACTCTTCCAATCCTCCAATAATTTATGGAGAAACTTATGATAAGTCAACATTGACTCTGTCTGTTGGACTGGATATTGCCATCCTGAGCAAAAAGGATAAATAAACTGATTTAATTATTTAAAGAACCCACGGCATCAGGCTGTGGGTTTTTTATTTGTTTGTACTTTTGATGTACATTAAAACCCTGCCTGTGAAAAATATTGTTGTTCTTCTGATTTCGCTGATCGTATCCGTACCCCTCTTCGCACAAGAGATCATAAAACCTAATTTTGCCTTAGCCACACACCCTCTCAAGGTTGATAAAATCATTATCTCCGACAGCAGTGTTCTGATCACCCTGACCCTGAAAAACCAGATAGAAGGCGGTGAATTCTGCGCTAACGAGATTATCTACATCCAGGAACTTAAACGAAAGAAAAAAGCATACCTTCTGAAGGCGTCGGGCATCCCGATATGTCCGAACACCTATAAATTTGATAAACCGGGCGAAGAGTTAACATTCGATCTGGAATTTTTTGGCTTTTACGAAATCCCTGATTACATCAATGTAATCGAAGACTGTAACGAGAACTGTTTTACAATTTACGGGGTCATTATTGACCAGGAAATGAACCATGACATTGATATGGGGTTTGGTTTCTATAAGTCGGGCAACCCCGAACTTTCGGCAGTTTCTTTTGAAAAAGCAGTAAACGAACATCCCGACTATCCTTTCGGTTATCTGTACGAATACCTCATCGACCTGTATGCTGAAATGGGCGATTACGACCAGGCACGTAAATGGTACCAAAAACTGGAATCATCCGAATTTGTTGACAAAGAACAGGTGATGGAAAAGATTAGCCGGAAAAACTATGCCAACCAGCTTATCCACTGACCATTTTAGTAATTATTTTGTTTTAACAGCTTGTATCTTAACGTTTCTCTTGCCGATTTAAACTGCAACAGGTATATGCCTGCCGGCAATTGTTCGACATTTATTCCGGTGATTTGGCTCTCTTTAAGCTTTCCGTACAACACAGTTTCTCCGTGCAAGTTAATCACTTTGTAGCCGGCTCCTTTCCATTGTTCGTTTTTACTCGAAACATATAGGAATTTTTTTACCGGATTTGGCCATATATGCAGGGAAGGTTCTTTATCATATAACATACCCACCGTTGTAAGATCGACCGTAGTACAAATCGAATCCTTGCAAACTTCACCGGTACCGGTTATTCGCGTAACTTTCATGCATACATCATATTCTTTCGAAAACGGAAAGATATGTGTTACAGTCTGATTACCTGCGCTATAGGCATAGTTCCCGTCCCCGAAATTCCATTCCACACTATCGCACTCAACGTCCAGTGAAACAGGTGTAAAGTCAACTGAATAGCCTGTTATTACATACGTAAAACCTGCTGCCACATCAGCAGCAAGTGTTTCACAACTACATGGAGGTCCTTCATAGATACACGAAACATTTAAAACGTAATTACGGTCATCCGCAGATAAGTCAAAATTTGTTGCTACGGGGGATTGGTTGTTTACCAAAGTGGCTGTTGACGTAACAACGATTGCATCATGATCAAGATTGATACGCGATCTGTAACATGGATTTACATGATTTTGATCGGCTTTGATCATTTCTATATTTGTCAAACCATTTGCGCTATCCGATCGGTAAGCCACATGGAAGTACTGATCGTCATTCTGCAATTTAATACTCATATCAGGATAATAAATCAAAGGCATCTGCGCACTCCAAAAATCAAAATAATCGTTAAAAACAGGGGGTTGACAAACAACATCGTAGTAATAAACATCGCCCACCTGATCTCCCGATGATTTCTGAAACTCGTAAACAAAAGGGATTGTCTGCCCAAACACAAGTACACTGTCCTGGTTTAACACCTGGCCATCTCTGATATAACCAGAAACTACTAGATTCGAGCTGTCCGAAGCCGATTCAAGAACAGAAAAAGCATACCTGTTCAGATTGTTCCAGTCGTAAGCTCTCCATGATCTTGCCAAGTCAATAACACCTGTATTGTCATTCAGGACTGTGATGCCGAAATAGTGAGAATTTGAATAATTGCATAGAAGAAATATTTCATCGGAAGAGGTGTTAAAATAAGCGTCCACGCCCACATCATTTGAGTTACCGTAAACATAGCTTTGTGTCCATACTATATTGCCCGAAAAATCAAATTTTAAACATAAAACAGCTTGTTGCGTTGAAAATGGTACACTTGTTACACTTCCGGTCACAAAATAACCGTCATCGGTTTCAAGAATGTGATTTACCATATCGTAATCCCTTGTGGCATTTTGAAGATTTGTCCATAATTCCCTGCTCCAAATGGGGGTTAAATTATTGTCGGTTTTCAACACGAATCCTGAGGTGAGATCGTTGGTGCCGCTGTTATAATCCATGTTCGTAAATCCACCCACAACAAACCCCTGCTGCGACCGGATAATGTGCAAGCCCTGCGAATGCATTGCACCGGGAACAAGGCTGTCGTAATAAGCTCCACCCATATATGTACCATTCTGGCTTAACTTTGCTATAAAAGCATAGTTCATCCCCGATACAGTTACAGAACCTGTCATTGCAATCATCTGATTTCCATTTTCTTCGTATGTAACAAAATCGAATACCCTTGGGTTCTGGATTGCCGAAGACGGATCGTAATAGATTTTCTGACCTACAACATTTCCGGTTATGTCGTCAATTTTGATCACTTGTATTTCAGGATTCTGCAAGGTGCTGTCGAAAAGGGACCCCACTACAAGAAGGTCCTGACTTGTGTCGTTTAGCTGAGCAGTAAATACCGAATGGAAATAGTGGTTAGGCATTTGAAAATTCTGCTGAAAAAGCTGGGCAGACAGCTGATTTAACATGGCCATAAAAAAGGCAAGCAATAGTAACTTCTTTTTCATCATTTCAATTTTATCAGTAATTATTTTCCGTCAAACTTATAATAATTTTATCGATATGCCTCAATATTAAAGTGTTAAATTATTGTTAAAAATTAGCAACGCCTTCTGCTTCCTGTCCAATCGCACGAAATTTTCTTTAATGGTAAGTTCATTGACAGAACATACAAAAGTGGACTCTTTAAGATTTATTACACATTTGGAAGTTAATCAGCACTGAACCCGAACAGGAATTCATACTGCCATTTTGTATCCGAAATACGGTACGAAACCCGTCCTCCCAGCCTCACATTGACCATAATACTTAGAAAATTCCAGTCGGTATATGCTTCTGCGCCCATTGAGGACAAGTTGGTCGTTTTTTTAAGGGAATATCCTTTCAGGTAATCATAAAACACTTTTGCATAAATGCGTTTCAGGTAGAAAGCGCCAGGCACATTCCAGTCGGGATACGCAATGGGAAAGGCGTAATCGCTGCGCAGGCTGAAATATTCGGGGAAATCGAGGTTTACATAACCCCTGGGTACAGCCACCAGATCGCTGTAACTATAGTTGCCCGTTATAGTTTTCTGGTATCCGCCATAAATTTTAATTCCCTGATGATTTACAAAACCGGGGAAATACAAATAGCCAATCAAGGCAAACTGGCTGCTTACTGAATCGGACCAGGGCGTGTGGCGGTAAATGAGGTTAACAGTCTGTCCCCACTTAGGATACAGATCCCTTACCGACATCTTATGCTGATTGTAGGCATATAATTGATAAACAGGAGAAGTAAGCCTGTCTTCCTTAAACTCATATCCCGCATTTTTGTCCATCCACAAAAATTTCTGATCAACACCAACCGAAGGGTTGAGGCCTTTTATCCATTTGCTGCCGGTCAGATTCAAAGGTACGCTAAACGACAGGGAAAGATTGGTTTCCCTCCATTTCACCTGCGCATTATTCCCTTCACTATCAATAAAGGAAGTTTTACGCCCGCCGTAATCTGCCGTAAACCGGATGACCGGGTACCAGCCGTAATAATCAAAACCAAACTGTACCTTGTGTGTTTCCTCATTGAGATCGTATAAATAGCTCAAAGTAGTTACCATAGTACTCAGCATATTTTGCGACATCAGAGTGGCTCCCGGATTAACGGAATAATTATCGGCATCAAGGGACACCGGCGCCCAGCTGTGCAGGTTGAACAGGTGTCCGGCTTTGCTGTATTTTTTAGCGGGATACTCTTTTTTGGGCACCAGTGTATCGTCCAGGTTAAAATGTGGGGAAGGTGTTATCCTGTCAGCTCTGTAGGCAAAATGCAATTCGTTTATAGAAACCTTTTCCAGTTTCTCAGGAACGAAATCAATGCGGGCCAGACGGTAACCATCAGCTGTGTAATAAGAAAAAATCAGCTGATCACCGTTTTTTGAAAATGCGGCACTTACAGCCCCGAACCGGGGTTCAAACACACGGTACTGCGTTCCTGTTTCCACATTTACAGCGTAAAAACCATCTTTTCCTTCATACGATCCCGTGTAAACGATCCATTGATCATGCATCACAGGCCATTTAATCTCTGTATAAGAAAAAGGCAGAATAAAATCTTCTTCCCATGTTTTCGTATCGACCTTTAGCAGGCTTTTTCCGTCTTTTCCAAGTACAACCGCCACAATATAGCGGTCATCGTCAGACCAGTGAGGTGTCATAAAAAACAGGTTATCGTCTGTTGCTATTTCTTTGATTATTTCACCCGATCCCGCATCAAGAATATGCAGTGAGTACTTCGATTGATTGCTCACATGTACCGTAACAATTCGGCTGCCGTCCGATGACAAATCAGGGGCAAAATACCTGCTTTTGCGTGTCAGTTGTCTTTTCTTTCCTGTCTGTATGTCATACAGTTTGATCACCGAATAGCTTCGCATACTCCAGCGCGGATCGTAGGCTTTCTCATTCCAGCAGATCATATTTCCGGATACCGACAACGATTCGTGAAAGTCGAAGCCCGGAGTGAACAGAATGTTCTCTTTTCCTGTGCTGTCTATGAGCACAAAATGGTTCACATCGTCAATGCCCGTTTTTTCAGCAACAACAGCACCATCTTTCAACGGTTGTGCAAACAGGTAATTTGTGTAATACATGTTTTCGGGTGAAAGATATTCGGCAGCATTATCAACAGCTGGTTTGTCGTCAATCCACCATCCGGTTTTCAGCGATTTCATCACACTGTTGTAATACTGCACTTTAAATTTACCTGTTTGTTTTTTGATGGCTGTTGTAAAGGGCACCAGATAATACAGTCTTCGTGCTACACGGTTCAGTGTGTAATCCCACATTTCTGTTCCGAAGTCTTCAATCCCCTTTGTAACCAACTGGTAACCCAGCGTATAATAATCGGGGACAAAATCGCGGAACGAACCAAACACGGCCTTGTCGTATTTATATATTTTCCTGTCCAGCACCTGGGCTTTCAGGGGATAAATAAACTCAGGCACCCTCCCCCGTCCACTGTGGCTGTATACGGTTTCGGAATAAACAGCATCACCTTCAATAAACCAGAACGGCACCCATAACCCCATGACAAGGGCAATAGCCTGCTGGCCGAAGACATAATAGAGCCCTTTGGTCAGGCCTTGCTGCAGTTTATTCATTTGCACAATGTGCCTGAATTCATGCAGGGCCAGCTGATCCTGCCACAACTGGGGGTACATATCCTGAGCCGGCATCTCAAACAATTCGACACGTATGGGCGCTATAGGCACAACAGCATTGGAGGTG
>Ga0209834_10001544_pt1 | contig 12835 bp, 9 predicted proteins | sample Mar14236cmmetaG_FD_184134 | JGI IMG/M metagenome (GOLD analysis project Ga0209834, IMG submission 184134) | Marine hydrothermal vent microbial communities from Guaymas Basin, Gulf of California to study Microbial Dark Matter (Phase II) - Marker... ...
ATTAGATGCGGGAATTCCCGCATCACTCGAAAGAGCTACGATATATTCTTGCGTAGATTTAAGGCGACGATAATCATTTAACCGTTTACCTGTAGATTGGCACATATCTGTCGAGTTCAAATACCCATCAGAACGCTGGCGGATTGTAGCACCGTGAAAATCACGGCTTATTAATTGTTGGTTGGTCATTTTATAGACTCTCTACAGTAGTTAATTAGGAAGGATTTCACAGACATTTGATAAAAACACTTAGCAGAGTGGCATTCTGTGGTTACCACCTTTTCGGGTAGCTTTCCCTAGCTAAGTGCTAAATTTAGGCTACGCTAAGGGCAAGTGTATTAAGTTTTCGAGGTTGCCCTTAACTTAATGCCATTGACGCTTGCTTATTTTCGGACAAGTCTAATATTCTTAAGGGCAAAAAAAACCTGTCAGGTTTAAGCTCTTTGGCGAATCAAGCGATTTTTGGAAAAGATTTCTAAACGCGTTGAATCCTACTTTTCACTTGAAAGAAAAATGAGGGTGGGTGCAGCGAAGCTCTAGCCACCCTACGCTTGCTCTGCCCTTCCAAATAATAGGCATATTTGAACTATTGAGAGAATCTACTTTAACCCAAGTTGAAAAAGAAAACTCTGTCAAATCTAAACTATCATTATCTGGAACAGTTATTAAACTACCTCCGTCAAGAGCTTTGTATGCTAGATCAAGTTTTCCACTATCAAAAGAACCACCTAATATTGTACCATCATTACTATTAGTGGTGCTATCCAATCCCTTTTTGAAAAAATTTTCTAGGTCAAAAGAAATATTTCTTCAAATTCTATAACTTTAAAGGTTTCAGCCAATATAAAAATATTTTTGTCGGTTCATATTATCAATTGGGAATTAATAATTGCTAATTGAATTAGAAATTAATCTGCCCTACTGATGCTATATCCTTTTTTCGGGTTCCACGCGCCAGCGTCAATGCCATTGAGCCTACGCTTGCTAACCCAACCTACCTGGTAAAAAAATTACAACTCTTAATTCGCATTAACATATCAAAAGCGCCCACTTTAATGTCGCATCAAACCTGACAGGTTTCCAAAACCTATCAGGTTTAGTTGTTGAAGTTATTTTATGCACGTTCCTTATCAAAAATATCAAGTGTTTTTAACTTTTTATTTTTGATGTTTGGGAAATTTGTTCATAATGAGCCAAACAAGCAACAATATTTAACATATTTTGTACTCTGCCCTGAAATAAAGCTCAAATAGATTTATCCCAGGGCTAATTCATAAAAAGAAATACTATTTTTCAAAAAATAGTATTTCTAACACGCTAAGATTGAATAGTTACATTTTAACTCAGTTAATCTTCAGCTACAATAACAATTATAATTATTAATTCAAATGACTTATTAATATAGGAAATCCAATGTCTCATGCTAACGCTTTTAATACCATCCAATCCCTGTTAGAGCAACGTATTTTGATTCTCGACGGTGCGATGGGGACCATGATCCAAAGGCATCAACTGGAAGAAGATGATTATCGGGGGGAACGTTTTAAAAAGTGGGGTTGCGATTTAAAGGGCAATAATGATCTTTTGTCATTAACCCAGCCACAGATTATTCGGGATATTCATAGCCAATATCTTGAGGCGGGTGCTGATTTGATTGAAACGAATACTTTCAGTGCGACACGAACGGCTATGGCAGATTACCAAATGGAAGATTTGGTTTATGAAATTAATGTCGCGGGTGCCAAACTGGCGCGGGAAGCGGCTGATGAAATCGGAACATCTGATTATCCCCGGTTTGTCGCGGGTGTGTTGGGACCGACTAATCGTACTTGTTCCATTTCCCCTGATGTGAATGATCCCAGTTGTCGTAATGTTACTTTTGATGATTTGGTGGAAGCTTATTATGAAGCTACCCAGGGTTTGGTTGATGGCGGTGCTGATTTGATTTTGATTGAAACAATTTTTGATACTTTGAATGCGAAGGCGGCTATTTTTGCGGTACAAAAGTTTTTTGATGATCATCCTAATTCTCCTATTTTACCAGGGCAAGTTGATAATCCTCTTTCAAGGGATGTATTGCCCATTATGATTTCAGGTACGATTACGGATGCTTCCGGGCGTACTTTGTCAGGGCAAAACACTGAGGCTTTTTATAATTCGCTACGTCATGCCAAGCCGCTTTCTATTGGTTTAAATTGCGCCCTGGGGGCTAAGGAATTACGCCAATATATTGCAGAATTGTCAAGGATTTCAGAGACTTACGTTTCAGCGCATCCAAATGCCGGTTTACCTAATGAGTTTGGGGGTTATGATGAAACGCCTGATGATATGGCAACGGATATTGCTGAATGGGCGCAAAGTGGTTTTTTGAATATTATCGGTGGGTGTTGTGGTACGACACCTGATTATATTCGTGCTATCAAAGCGGCTGTTGAAAAATATCCGCCGCGCAAATTGCCTGATATTCCTATTGCTTGTCGCCTTGCCGGTTTGGAACCTTGTACGATTGATGAAGGTTCTTTATTTGTGAATATCGGTGAACGGGCGAATGTTACTGGTTCTGCGCGTTTTAAGCGATTGATTAAGGAGGTAAAATTTGATGAAGCCCTGGAAGTGGCGCGTCAACAGGTGGAAAATGGAGCGCAGATTATTGATGTGAATATGGATGAAGGGCTGCTTGATTCTAAAGCGGTAATGATCAATTTTTTACATAGGGTGGCAACGGAGCCAGATATTGCTAAAGTACCTATTATGGTTGATTCTTCCAAATGGGAGGTGTTAGAAGCTGGGCTTAAATGTATCCAGGGTAAGGGCATTGTCAATTCGATTAGTCTCAAAGAGGGCACCGAAAAATTTTTGAGACAGGCTAAATTGATAAAACGCTATGGTGCTGCGGTTATTATTATGGCGTTTGATGAGCAGGGGCAGGCTGATACTCAGGCGCGTAAGGTGGAAATCTGTCAACGTTGTTACCAGATTTTAACGGAACAAGTCAGTTTTCCGGCTGAAGACATTATTTTTGATCCTAATATTTTTGCGGTGGCAACAGGGATTGAGGAACATAATAATTATGCCGTTGATTTTATTGAAGCGATTCATGAAATTAAACAATCTTTGCCTCATGCCCTGATATCGGGCGGTGTTTCTAATGTTTCGTTTTCATTTCGGGGTAATAATCCGGTACGTGAGGCGATTCATTCGGTTTTTCTTTATCACGCTATCAAAGCGGGTATGGATATGGGCATTGTCAATGCGGGGCAATTAGCCATTTATGAGGATTTACCTGAAGAGCTTCGTGAGCGTGTTGAGGATGTTATTTTAAATCGTCGTGATGATGCGACGGATCGGTTATTGGAGATTGCGGATAAATATAAAACGGGGGGCAGTACCCAGGATAAGAAACAGGAAGCCGCTTGGCGCGATGCACCTGTCGGAAAACGCCTGGCATATGCCCTGGTGAAAGGCATTACTGATTATATTGATGCCGATACAGAAGAAGCGAGATTAGAAGCGGAACGCCCTTTACATGTCATAGAGGGACCTTTAATGGATGGCATGAATACGGTGGGAGATTTATTTGGAGTGGGCAAAATGTTTTTACCGCAAGTGGTGAAATCTGCTCGCGTGATGAAAAGGGCAGTGGCTCACCTCATGCCCTTCATTGAAGCCGAAAAAGGTGAAGATGATGCCGTCACGAGCGCGGGCAAAATATTATTGGCAACGGTTAAGGGCGATGTCCATGATATTGGCAAAAATATTGTGGGTGTGGTTTTACAATGCAATAACTTTGAAATCATTGATGTCGGTGTCATGGTACCGGCAGAGACGATTCTAAAAGAAGCCCGCAAACAGAATTGCGATATGATTGGTTTATCGGGATTAATTACTCCTTCATTAGATGAAATGGTACATATCGCTAAAGAAATGGAACGCCAAGGTTTTGAGATACCGTTAATGATTGGCGGGGCGACGACTTCTAAAGTGCATACCGCCGTTAAAATTGCACCGAATTATAGTCATCCGGCGGTTTATGTGCTTGATGCTTCTCGTGCGGTGGGCGTTGCACAAAAGCTGATTTCTCCTGTATTAAAGACGGAGTATGTCAAACAAATAAGTGCAGAATATGATCAAGTCCGCGATAAACACGCAAGTAAAATGGGAAGCAAACGCCGGACATTCACCTTGCAACAAGCAAGAGCGAATAAGTTAGTCCTCAATTGGGAAGAGTATACGCCCCCTGAGCCTGACTTTTTAGGTGTCAAACTATTTGGAAATTACTCTCTCGCAGAATTGCGTAAGCGTATTGATTGGACACCGTTTTTTAAGACTTGGAGTTTGTCAGGGCGTTATCCCCAAATTTTGGATGATAAAGTCGTCGGCAAGGAGGCGCGTCAACTTTATCAAGATGCACAAGTCCTGTTAGATCGCATTATTCAGGAAGAATGGTTACATGCTCATGCCGTTATGGGCTTGTTCCCGGCTAACAGTGTTAATGATGATGATATTGAAATTTACCCTGAAAACACCCAAGTTAGGGCAACATTACATCACTTACGGCAACAAATGCCCAAAACTCAGGAACAGCATAATCGGTGTCTTGCTGATTTCATTGCCCCTAAAGATAGCGGCGTTGCCGACTATATCGGTGCATTTGCTGTCACGACGGGGGTTGGTATCGAAGAACATCTTGCCCATTTTGAAAAGGTACATGATGATTACAACAGTATCTTATTAAAAGCCCTCGCTGATCGTCTCGCTGAAGCTTTTGCTGAACGGATGCATGAGCGAGTGCGACAAGACTTTTGGGGCTACGCTCCTGATGAGAATTTGACGAATGAAGAACTGATAAAAGAAGCTTATCAGGGTATTCGCCCTGCGCCGGGTTATCCCACTTGTCCAGATCACACTGAAAAGGCAACGCTGTGGTCCCTACTTAAACCCCATAAAGAGGCGGGTATCACGCTAACGGAAAGTTTTGCCATGCTTCCCGCCGCTTCTGTATCTGGCTGGTACTTCTCCCATCCAGAAGCACAATATTTTGGCATCGGTAAAATTGGGAAAGATCAAGTGGAAGATTATGCCAAGCGTAAAGGTATGACAGTGGCTAAGGTGGAAAAATGGTTAGCGCCGATTTTGGGGTATGCCATTTAAAATTTTTGTTGAAATACCAAGTTTTGGAAAAATTAATCATAAATTGTCGGATATTTTGGAATCCAAAGCGGTTGCGAAGGGAACCAGGGCAGCCCCTACAAACCAGCATGTATTCAGGGGCTGTATGGGCGAACTTGCGTGTTCGCCCTTAACGGAGTATGATGGTTGGTATTTAATCTTCATAAGAAGCGTTGATGCCTGGTGATTTAACTCAAGCAGGAACGCTTGACTTGATAATTTGAATTGTATAGTATTAACAGCTAACTTAAATAATAAGAATTGAGTATTCAAAAAATAGATTAAATTATAGATTAACTAATTCGATCTTTAATACTGTCATCACTATTAATGAATTTTGTCTGACAGACTGGTTAGTTGCGAATGTTATTATTTAACTTTCATTAAGAGCACCCATAACATTGTTTTGATATTAAGGAAACTTATGTACAAGCCTGAATTTTACCTACCGGTTCTGATAAAGCAATGAATCACATGTTGAGTCTAGAAATCAGATTTTTCAAAAAATCGGATTTCTTTTAAATTATCAATGTTTTTTTATCGAATTAAAATCCAAAAAGCGGGCATAAGTTTTTATTTCAAAAGGTTATATTTCGACAGGCTAGTATACAACTAAAAATTGACTAAATTATTTCACGTTCCTAAGAACATAACAAAAGAATAAATAATGACGACATCAGTAAAAAAATGGTTAAAGTATCATGCTGCAGAAAAACCTGTAAAACTAGCGTTTTATGTTTTCTGTCTAGCAGCCTTGATTGTCATGACATTATCTGTGCCATTTTACATGGAAAATTTTTGGAATTTTTTAGGAAATATCTTAATAGAAGCTCATGGATTATTATTTGATCTTCTCGTTTTAGGCGTATTCGTTCTATGGCTGCAAAAGCTTGGTAAATTGGAATTGATTGTTAGGAGGTATAGAGAGGAAATAGAGGATTATCTTGGGTGGAATGATGAAAGGGCAATGTATAAAATTCTTGCAAATATCAAAAGACTTAATCGTCATAATATTACTAACATCACTTTGACTGAAGCTTTTCTTAAAAACGCTTATTTGGTAAAAGCTGACTTAATGGAAGCTAACTTAGAGGCAGCTGATTTGAGAGATGCCTACTTGATGGATACAGATTTGACAAATGCTAATTTGATAGGTGCTAATTTGATGGGCGCTAATTTGACAGATTCTAACTTGACGGGTGCTGATTTAAGCAGTGCAGATTTGAGGGGAGCTAAATTGGGAGCTAACCTATCAGATGCTAATTTGAAAAATGCCATATATGATAAGATGACAAAATGGCCAGAAGGCTTTGATTATGAAAAAGCTGGGGCTATATTATATTTTTTGTAGTGTAAAGTTAAGATATTGAACATAATCAGATATTATTTTTGTGATTAAAGACTGAATATCGGCATGGCATGTGTATTTTTATTCAATTTTATTGCTTATCAATGCTGTGGCACTTTTGGCGTTACTGGCATTTATCGTTTTAAACTTACAACAGCAAGCGTAGCATGGTTTTGGTGGGTTTTACTACCCAGCCTACTTTTATACAATAGACTTGTTCCTTAATAAGCGTAAACCCTTGAAAAGAATAAATATAAAAACATTATAAATCAATAACTTAGCTTATTCAGGAACAAGTATAATTATATAAATAAAAAGCCTAATGGTTGTCTTCAGTTGTTTCGTGGGTATGAGGTGGGTGTATGATCCTATCCATAAGTGCAAATAACACCCCAGAAAATACGAAAGTCATGTGGATAACAACTAACCAGAAAACATTTACTTCCCATAAAACTTTGCCTGCCATAAGTTGTTCTGGATCACCCCTTTCGGAAATGCTAATGAAAACTTTTAATAGTTCAATCGAAGAAATGGCGACAATTGAACCTATTACCTTGAGTTTAAGACCTGCATAGTCAACTTTACCCATCCATTCTGGTTTATCAATATGCTCTTCCGCCACCTCAATTTTCGATACAAAATTTTCATAGCCACTAAAAATAATAATCAACAGCAAATTCGCAATTAGGACGATATCAATCAATCCTAATATGTGCAAAATCAAATCCGTGCTGGATATAGAAATAATATCGGGTATGATAACAAAGAGCTTTTTAATGAACTTTATCAATAAAATTACCAGGGATCCAATTAAGCCGATATAAAATGGGGCTAACAGCCAGCGACTTTTAAATAGTAATATTTCAATAAACCCTTCAAGTGTTTGAGTCAATTTTATAGATATTAATTTAACCTTTGACATTAACTTAACCTTTAATAATCAATTTGGATAAGATTCCAATATTTTTTTTAGAACAATGTGTCTTCGTGGTGGGCGTATTGCATAAGGATATATTAGCATATAGCATTTCACGTTTGAATAAACGACATAACAAACCTTAAATAATAACTATGAAATCAAATACCGTTCAAACCTATTTTCAAGCTATTTCCCAAGCCAATACGGAAGCCGCTAAAAAGGAATTATTTCAAACTTTGCTGACTCGGTTATTTGATCATGATGCGGTGGCGACAACTATTATTGATAACCTGAATTTGGGGACGGAAAAAACCATTTTTAATATTCCCCTCAAAAATCGCCTGAAAACCGGTTTAGTTTTTAAATAACTCACCCAAAATAATATACCAGTTAAGGGCAACCATCAAGAATTAACCCTATAATCATTATAGTTATATTTCACTTATTATCGAAGGCGACATTTTTGTATTTTTGACCGACTTTTAACGATGAAACCGGCGCATTTAACGATTTTTCAACCTTATTAAAACCTTGCGACACCAAAACTTTTTCCACTTCCTGCAATTCGCCGGGTATGCTCCCCAATTTTGACCAACCATTAGTATATTGGCTTTCACCAATCAACAGCGCGTAACTCCCTGAATATGAAGACAATATTTGCGAGCCAAGCACTGAAGTAGAAGTAGATGATGATGATTGTCCAGGCTTCACAGGCGTATACGGTACAGATTCATCCGTTAATCCACCAGGATCACGTTGCCCTCCTGGTTTGATCGGAGCGCAAGCCGCTAAGACACTTAATCCAATCATCAATAAAATAAATTACAAAATGTTAAATCAGTTTAACATAAAAAGGGAATGGGGGGTTAAGTCAGGGCGAACATTTATGTTCGCCCTACAGTCCCTGAATACAGGAGATTTTGTAATGGCTTTTTCCTCATACCCACACAGCAAAAATCTCTTTATCTTCAAACTGAATCAGTTCCTCTTTGTAACTTTTGCCCTTGTTAAAATCATAAATGAGTAGATAGCCCTGTTTAAGCGAATAAATGTCCAGATAATCACTTAACTGTTGCAAACCCAGTTGATGATATTTCTGCCCGTACCACCGTTTTAGCTCAATGACATACCGTTTATCTTGATAAGTGATCACGATATCCATGCGTTGTTCATCTGCTACAGTGGGCTCTTTGAACTCAAAGCCTTTACCATTCAAAATGGGTTTGAGAAAGGCTAAAAACAATAATCGCCCTTCTTGTTCCAAAAATTTGACATCCCGATGAGAATAGTTTTCCTGCATAAAGGCTTGAAATCGCTGTAATACCAGCTTAACATCCAAACCTTCAGCGGTATAATATTCAGGTCCGCCGAAACCATTAATGTCCCCATATTGTGTTTGCATGGATTTTGAAAGCATGTAGGCATAAATCCGTTGCTCGAAAATGCGGTTATGGATATGACAGCGTCCCTGCTCTGAGGGTCTCAAGATACCATATAAATGAGCCAAGTTAATCACTGGGTTTGAAATGGTAAACTGGAGACTTTTGCCATTGATGACAATATAGAAAATCAGCTCATACAAGGTTTGATTGTTTTCCAAATTTTTGACTAAACTATCAAATAGTGTCGTCGTGTAGGCATCATCCACAATCATTTTAAAAGCCGCTTCCACATCATCAAGTAACCAATTTTTATTAGCCCGATGGGGGATAATTTCCTCATCGATAAATTTACACAGCTTACTAACCAGGTAGGGATAACCTTCGGTATAGTAATATAATCGCTCCGCAATAGCCGAGATGTCAAGTTGTATCTGCTTATCGATGCTATAATCCTGCAACATTGTATCAATCTCATGCGGCGCAAAACTTAAATCAACCTTAAAGTCAACCGCAATATTCCAAGGGCTGTTGTAGCCTGAAGTTTCATCAGGGCGAATCTTTCGCCTAAGGGTTTTTATATCATGCACCCCGGCTAAAATGATTGATTGGAAAGTATCTTCACCATCGTCTCGAAGCAGGTATTTATTCCGTAACAAACCTAAAAAATCTAGGAATAACTGATTATTACTGCTTTTATCCACTTCATCTATCATCAATACCCACGATTTGGTGGGCATCGTTCCCACCAACTTCGTGATGAAGCGAGATAACGCAGGTAAATTAGTGATCTCCGAGCGATGTTTTTCAACAAATTGGCTGAGAACTGAAAACTTTAAAAACTCAAGCCGATGAGCTATCAAGATTAGAAATTCCATGATAAAGCGTTCTGGGTGCTGATAGGCATCGCTATCTATTCCCTCAAAGCTAATCTTTACCGCCACATAATCATCTCGCAGATTCAGTGCTTTGTCCAGCATAAACAGGGTCGTTGTTTTGCCAAATTGACGCGGTCGATTGATGGTGAAATATTCGCCATATTCCACAAGTTGAATAACTTGCTTAAGTTTGACAGATGTATCAACCATGTAATGTCGATTAGGAATACAGAGCCCTGTATCATTGAATCTTTTTTGCATCATTTTCTCCTTGTTATGTTTGGATTTTTTGTCCTGTAGAAAGATTTTTAATACAGGGAAATTATTTCATTTCTCATTTAAAATTTTGTCGCTTCCAAATCATCCTTTTGAGGGATAACTACTTCAGACGCTAAACTAAGTTTTTGGGGTTTTAACCCCGATTCAGATTGTTTAGGTTCATCATTTATGTTTTGTGTGCTTTGCGACTGACGTTCCCATTTTACTAAAAACAAAAGTTCGAGGGCAATGAAAATGAAAATGATACCTAATAAGGGGCGATAAAATAACCAAGCAAAGGCAATAGTAATAAGAGACAACACGAGTGCTAAAATAAAAGCCATAAAACTGCTGATTAATCCAACGATGTAACCTAAAACGGGTATCACCACCGCTAATATTCCCAATACTCCGAAGATCATCAGTAAACCCAAAAACATCATCGCAAAACCCACAAGACGTAAAATCCATGTCACAACAATATTGTTCCATTGGGCATGTTTAAACAAAGTTTGGACATCCACAACACCATATTCAAACAATTCAATGTCTCCACCTGCTTCAGTCGTATAAGCCGTTAGGTACGATTCAGATTGTTTAGCGACAATACTGATAATTGTAGGTAAAACGACTTCAAATTTGATGCGTAGCTCGCCGATTTGAGGATGAACGGGATTTTCACCAACATAATAATTGCCATAATTTAAACGAATTTTTTTATCCAACAATTTAATTTGCGAAGTATCAAAAGTTTCAGCACTGATAGGCAAATGCTGGTAATTGTTTAAATTTCCAACCAAGTTAGAAGACAGCGTAAATTTTCCGATAGTCACTTGTTCAGCAATAAATATGCTTCCTTCAACGGGCAGAAAAGAGGGATTAACATGACCTTGCGATTGATTAAAATGGTTAGATTCAATCAAGTTTTTTGACCATATTTTATGATAGCTATAAGTTGTGACGGTTTCAGTATCCCCTCCCCACTTTTCCCGTGTTTCAGACTGCTGAATTTCCTGCCACTGGTACATTTCCACCACACGTTGTAATTTAATGACATTGGGCACCGTCACACCAAACATATCATCAATTAAAGTTTCATCAGTTGTTGCTTTACCGCTGAGATAAACGAGTTTGCCTTCATAAAGAGAAGAAATTTGATTGGCATTAATTGGCATCACAATACGAACACCGCCTTCCAAAGTTTGAGCACGTAGCACCGCCCTGCCTTCATTCCAAAATAGCAAAACAAATGCGCCCCAACACAAAAAAAAACCAACCACTGCAGCGAATAATGCATTTTTAAGGTGTCCCCCCCATAACTTTTGAGTGGCAACAGTATAAGAATTCGACATGTTTTAGTTTTCCAAATTGCCATCTTTGAGACCGTCAGTCGGCATTCGTTAACAGTATTAAGGTATAATTTTAGCATACAAATCATGCTCATCAGCCCTTATCACTTTCACATTAACCCATTCTCCTGACACTAAATCCCAATCTTCTTGATTATCAATCATAACCATGCCATCTATTTCAGGGGATTCAGCAGCACTTCGAGCATAAATGACTTCAGGTGTGACCTCATCTACCAGGACCATCACAGTTTGATTGATTCGCTCTTGAAGTTTATTGGCACTAATGGCTTTGAGTGTTTCCATCAAACGCGCTAAACGTTCTTTTTTAATTTCAGCCGGTACCATACCAGGTAATGTATTAGCCGCTGCCCCTTTCACAGGAGAATAAGCAAAAGCGCCCACGCGATCTAAACGAGCCGCCTGGATAAAGGCTAATAACTTTTCAAAATCAGCTTCGGTTTCACCTGGAAAACCAACAATAAAAGTACTACGCAAAGTAATGTCGGGACAAAGCTCGCGCCAATGAGCAATACGGTGCAACAGATTTTCACTATCTGCCGGGCGACGCATCGCTTTAAGAATAGAGGGGCTGCCATGTTGTAGCGGAACATCCAAATAGGGCAAGATTAAATTTTCTGCCATTAATTCAACCAATTGGTCAACGTGAGGATAAGGATAAACATAATGCAAGCGTACCCAGACACCTAAACGCCCTAAATGCCGAGCTAATTCAACAATACGAGTTTTGAGTGGACGACCTTGCCACAAATCCAGGCGGTATTGGGTATCAATACCATAAGCAGCGGTGTCTTGAGAGACGATTAACAATTCCCGTACCCCCGCTTCAACTAGACGTTCTGCCTCATTAAGTATCTCAGCAATCGGGCGGCTGACTAATTTGCCACGCATAGTTGGGATAATGCAAAAAGTACATTTTTGATTACAACCCTCAGCAATTTTAAGGTAAGCATAGTGACGAGGTGTGAGTTTAATACCGCCAGGGGGAACTAAATCACTATAAGGATCAGGCTGTGGCGGTAATTCAGTATGGATCACTGCCATCACTTCATCCAAACTATCCGGTCCAGTCACGGCTAATACTTCTGGATAGCTTGCCTTAATCATATCAGCCCGCGCCCCTAAACAACCGGTAACAATGACTTTGCCATTTTGGCTTAATGCCTCACCAATCGCTTCTAAAGATTCTGCAATAGCATCATCAATAAAACCGCAAGTATTGACGACGACGAGTTTTGCTTCTTCATAGTGAGGCGTAATTAAATAACCTTCAGTACGTAATTGAGTTAGGATACGTTCAGAATCGACTGTCGCTTTTGGACAACCGAGGGAAATAAAACCGATTTTGTGGAGAATAGGGCGCATGTACTTTAAATATTTCTAGTTATCAGTTTTTAAGAAAATTTTTTAAATCTGTTTTTGAAAATCGCTAAAATTTAAAATTGGCGAAGCTATTGTAGAAGAAATAGCATTTTTAAAAAAATAGTATTTCTAATGATTAAATGATATTATAA
>Ga0209834_10001547_pt1 | contig 12826 bp, 11 predicted proteins | sample Mar14236cmmetaG_FD_184134 | JGI IMG/M metagenome (GOLD analysis project Ga0209834, IMG submission 184134) | Marine hydrothermal vent microbial communities from Guaymas Basin, Gulf of California to study Microbial Dark Matter (Phase II) - Marker... ...
ACTCCGAGGGGCACGGGATACTGATCATAACCCACGACATGGATCTGGTTCTGGAGTTAGCGGAGAGGGTTCTCCTGCTGCACGACGGCAGAAAGGTATTCGACGGGCCTGTGGAGGAGTTCTTCTCGCTTGAGCTTCACGACTTCGGGCTTGAAAAGCCGGAGCTCCTCAGGATAAGCGAGCGCGCCGGAGTGGGCTTTGTGAGAAGCGTCCGGGAGCTGGTCGATGCCCTGGCGGGTGGTGCGTTATGATATACCTGTTCTACACCGAGAAGGACTCCGTTCTTCACTCCCTCGACCCCAGGGTCAAGATAATCGGGACCATCGCCGGAATAGCGGCACTCATGCTGTACAACGACCCCAGAATCCTAATACCCCTGTTCTTCGCTTTCCTGGTCGCTGGAAGGCTTCTCGGCAAGATAGAAATGCGGGAGCAACTAAGACTACTCAAACCCCTTCTCCCGATAGTCATCATAACTCTCATTGTGTGGCCTCTCATCTACGAGCCGAGGCTGAAGGGCCTGCTCTTCGGCGTTTCCTTCGCCATGAGGCTGCTCACGTTTGCGCTGATAACGTTCCTCCTGCTGATGACGACGACCCAGCGCGACCTTATACTGGGCTTTGTGAGGCTGGGCATGCCCTACGAGTTCGGCCTGACGATCTCGATAGCCCTCCGCTACATTCCGACGCTCTACATCCTCACGCGGAACATCATGGACGCCCAGAAGAGCCGCGGCTGGGAGATTGAAAAGGGGAACCCCTTAGTAAGGGCGAAGAAGATGACCGCCGTTCTCATCCCCCTGCTCGTTGCATCCCTCAAAACCGCCCATGAGCTGAGCATAGCGCTTGAGAGCAGGGCGCTCGGGGCGGGCAGAAAGAGGACGTTCATCTATGACATCAACATGAAGGGCAGGGACTACGCGGCCGTGGTGGTTATAGTACTCCTCTTTGGGCTGGCGCTCTACGTCCGCTACGGCCTGGGGCTCGGCCACGTGCGGATATACGGCTAGAGAAGAGGTTTGACGAGGGAATCAACGGGTATTGGGTGGTCACCCACGGCCGAGACGTAGTCAGGGGGCGCTTTGAGGACGGTCATGTTTAGCCTGTAGTGCCCGCGGTAGGAGCTGGTTCTCAGAACCGCTAGGGCCTCGAATATTTCCGGCAGGTCGTAAAAGCGCCTGAATTCTCCCGGGAGGTCGAGCTCGTTGAGCTCTATTGTGGTGTGCCCGAGAACCAGAATGAGCCCCTTCCTGTCAACCAGCTTCCGAACCTCCACCAGTCCCTCGGCGGAGCGGTTGAGGAGCGCCGGAAAGAGCGAGACCACAACGAGGGAACCGTCCTCGACGGCGTTGAGTGCTTGAATGAGCTCCCCGACTGAGTAAACGTTGCCTGAGTACAGGTTGGACACGTCCTCTGTGATGCGCTTCAGGACCTTGACGGAAAACGACGCTCCTGGGCCGACATGATAAACGGGGCCGTATTCAAGGGCTTTTGCAACGAGGTGGTACAGAAAAGCCGCCTCCGCCAGCTCATCGGCCGAGATTATCCCGGCTAAGCTCCCCTCACTGAGGCCGAAGGGGAAGTCGTCAAAGGGCTTTATCTCCTTCGATTGGAGCTCAGCCGGTTTGAAGAACATAGGCATCATATAATGTTAGTTGTGAAGATATTTATACCTTACTCAAAAAAGAAAAAGCTCAGAACACCGCAAGTGCACCGAGTGTGAACAGTCCAAGGAACGCAAGGACTATCATAACGAGGACCGCTATGATTCCCGAGAGCAGCCACGCCAGGAACGCCCTGATCCAGTCGGTGTCAAAGACCGCCTTTATGACCCATATGCTGGTTATGAACGCCGCTATGGGTCCGAGGGGTTCCAGAATCGCCCCGACAATACCGCCAACGATGGTTGCAAGTATGCCTCCACCAACTATCGCGATCATCGCCTTCCCTATCGATGCGTTTTCGATGCCGATGAGCTTCGCGGCCATCCACAGGAACAGGGCCGCTATGAAGAGCGCGAACAGCATGCCCAGTATCATCGCGGCACCCATACCAAAAAGTATCGCAGGCCCAGGTGGCATTACATCACCTCACATATCTTTAGAGCCCCTTGTTTATCAGCATTTCTTTTTTGCTCCCAAAAGACCTTTAAACTGGGAGGAAGACTAATTTAGGGGAGAAAAATGATGGAGTCTCTGTGGAACTTTATACACGAGTACTTCTGGGAGCCGATGTTCACGAGAAGCGGATACAATCCGTACAACACCCTCGTCTATGCCATCCTGCTCGGCCTCGGAATCATATACTCATATAAATACATAATCAAACCGCTCAAAATCAAGGTCGACGAGAGGCTTTTCCTTGCTGTAACCCCCATGGTGGTTTTTGGTGCGACGGTCAGGGCGCTGGTCGATGGGGGAGTCCTGCCAAAGCACCCGCTTATCTTAACGCCGGGCATATTCTTCACGGCCTTCATCCTCATAGTTCCCGCCCTCGCCGCGGATGCCAAGCTGAAGACCTACCCGAAGATAACAATCGCATGGGGAAGCGTTCTGGCGCTGTGGGCAAACTACCTGCTCGTAACCAACGCAAAGAGCTGGGAGCCCTACGTGCTTACGCTGATCCACACGGCGGTCAGCTTCATCGCAGTCTTTGCCTTCTACCGCTGGAAGCCCTTCGAAAGGCTCTACCTCTACCCGGTTCTTGCCCACTACTTTGATATGGGCTCGACTGTGGTGGCGATTCACTTCTACGGGTACAGGGAAGTCCACTGGCTGGAGAACATCCTGGTAACCCACCTTGGGGCATACTTCTACTACCCGTGGATAACCTTCATCCTGGCGGTCGTCTACTACGGCCTCAAATACCTTGTTCCGGACGAGGAGGAGCGCCACTTCTGGTACCTGGCCATCTACATCCTCGGGCTGGGCCCGGCGATAAGGGACCCGGCGCAGATGATACTGGAGATTGCGGGTTAATCTTTCTCAGCTTTTCTCCCTCTTAAATTCAGTATTCAAGTGCATATGAGCGAATACGTTGTGCTTGTGCAATACTGGTTTAGTCCAATTTCAGCCTGAGAAACATAAGATCAATCGTAGTAAAACTTATTTGTTGTCTCACCGAAAATATAAGACGAAAAACTTGGGAAATAGTGGGGGAGGCACATGAAAAAAGTCGCAGTATTCCTTGCCACACTAATATTTCTCTCCTCACTCCCCTTAGGGGCGACTCAAGCCCAAGAACCCAAGGTGATAGTGGAAATAAATCCTAATTTAGAGCTTTTTTCAGTCGTTTACATTTTAGCATTTAATGGGAGCGACCCGTTCATAATTGCTCCCCAGGATTACGTTCAGGACGTTCTGACTTACTTCGCTCCCTACAAAGAGCATGAGGCAGTTAAATACGTTAGGAAAGTTTTCAATGATTCTTTACCTTATTATTATGGGGACAACTCAATAGGGGTGCTGAGTAGCAGGTTAGTAATGTTAAGTTACCTGCCGAACGAGACCAACCTCGGAGATTTAAAGCCCTTAGCGGAATTCGCCAACGAGAGCAATTTTATGAAATTTTACAAAGCCCACAGGGAAGATTACCTCGAATACACTTTGAGAGTAACGCCGTACCTGGAAAATGTTCCAGAACTACACAGGAAGTTCTTTGGGTTTACATATCAGGAATACCGTGTTGAGCTGTCTTACTCAGTTAGAATCCATCCCCATACAGTACTTGAGGGGAAGACAGCGTACTGCATTGGATACGCCCTCCCGAGTAAATACAAGGAACCAATGTTCCAGCAGGTCACCACAATATTCCACGAGTTTACACATCCACCTGTTGAGGATTTCCTTGGAGAAAACTTCAAGTTTTTCGAAAACAAGAGCTATTACCTAGATGAGGTCAGAAACCAGATGCCTGTGACCACTTCATACGATTACGATCATTTTGGGTCATTCAGTATGTATCTTGATGAGATTTTAACAGAGAGTCTTGCAGAATACTTTGCTCTAAAAAGTGGAGTTCCAGAGGATTTTGTTGAATTTAGAAGCCTTCAAATGTCCACAGTGTTATACCCTATTCAAGATTTTCTAGGGGAGTATGAGCACTTTGAAGAAACAAGGAAGGAGAACGAAACTCTGTTTGACTACGCCCCAATCATGGCTGAACACATGGGAAAATGGGCGACTCCGGAGAACATCAGCGAATACTTCAAAATGAGAACTCCAATCACGGGAGGTTGGGCAGCGGACAGGATAAAATACATGGGAAAGGTCATCATTGTCTACGGCACTCAAAACCCAGATAAGAGCGGAACAGAATACGATAGGGAGACTGCAGAGGAGTATAAGAGAGACCTTGAGAAATTCTTTATCCTGTACCATGGGAGTGATCCGGAGATAATAGTTAAAGCGGATGTAGATTTGACAGACGATGATTTGAAGGAAAACTTAATTCTCATTGGAGGCCCCGTGGCCAATAAAATCACCAGAGAACTTAATGATAAGCTCCCCATAACTTTCGTTCGGGATGAGAACGGTTGGAGTCTAAAACGGAATCCGGGGGCTGTTAAAGACTTTCATGCTTTCTTAGTCGCGAATGGGGACATTATGAAGATTCCTTTGGACAGCACGATTCCCTATGATGGCTCCATAGGAGCATTGCAGACTATTAGGAACCCGTGGAATGAAAAGAACTTTATTATAGTACTTGCAGGCTTAACAAGATATGGGACAAGGAATATTCTTAGGAACCCGGGCTTTGGAGCTAGCTATATAATCTTTGGAAACAACTACACAGAATTAGGGTTCTATAAACAGTACACCAGGTGAAGTCTATGACGCCTCCCTGTAAACGAAAGCTAAAAGCTAAGGTCAAAAAGAGGGATTATAGCCGAATCGTCTTCACTGCAATCGGAGTTGGTAACGGAGAGTTTTAAGGCTTCAGCTTTCTCCCCTCTTCTATCTCCTTCCTCAGAACTTTGGCTTCCTCCTCGGCGCTCCCCACCCTGAAGACCCTCGCGATTCTCTCCACTGCCTCAAGCTTCCGCACGATGCCGTCGAGCCACGTGAAGACGTCTCCAGGATAGACTATCAGCCCGTAGAGCTTCCTGAAGTGCTCCGCTATCTGGGTCGGGTGCTTCCCGCTCCTGCGGAGCTCGATTATGAGGTTCCCAACGCGCTCCATCGCGTACTCGGTGCAGTCGTCTTCCCCGCACATGAAGAACTCCTGGTAGATTGTGAAGAGCCTCTCTGCCGCGTTGGGGCTGAGCTCCGGGATTACCCTATCGAGCTCTTCGAGGATGGAAGCAAAGCTCGGCGAGAAGACGTTGGCGCTCAGCCTTCCCTTCACGGCTCCCTCAAGCTCCCTCTGGAGCGTCCCGCTCAGGTAGAGGTTCTCGAATGGGAGCAGCTTGACGGCTATCCACTGCGCGGGCTTCTTTCCGATGTTGTTCCGTATGAACGTTGCCTCCTTGGGCAGGAGGAAGCTCATGCCTACTGCCCTTCCGTAGGGGGTGACATCGACGATGGAACCTTTAATCCGGACGAAGTCGAACTCCTCGAGCTTTTCGAGAACCTTTTCCGCGCTCTGGTTGGCGCCAAGGCATTTGGCCTGGACGTTTTCAATGACGTCTAACCTGTTGAAGACGCAGGAGTGGGCCAGGACGTTGTCATGCTCAAGCTCGTCGCTCCACTCGACGATGACCGGCTCGATTGGGGAAGTCAGGAGTTTAAACGCGACCTCGTCCTCCGAACTTTCCATCTGGGCAGAGTACTTCCTCCCCGGCTCGACGATGAGGTAAACCCTGCCCTTCTCGTGGTAGAGCGGCCTTCCAGCGCGACCGAGCATCTGGTGGAACTCCCTGACGGTGAGCCACTTGTTGCCCATGGCGAGACTCTCGAAGATTACCTGGCTCGCGGGGAAGTCAACGCCCGCTCCGAGTGCAGCCGTCGTGACGACGACGTCAAGGCGCTGGGCCAGGAACTCCATCTCCGTGAGCTTCCTCTGCTTGTAGGGCAGTCCGGAGTGGTACGGCTTGGCCTTCAGGCCTTTGCTCGTGAGGTAGGCGGCAAGCTCGTGCGTCCTCTTGCGCGAGAAGGTGAAGACTATCGTCTGTCCCTTGTAGCCCTGCAACGACTTCCTGCTCGCTTCAGCCCGGCAGAGAACCGCTATGTGGCGCCACTTCTCCGACTCGTTTCTCGCTATGATTATGTGCCTCTCAAGGTCAACCGGCCTCTCGTCGTAGAGCACCAGCTTCAGCCCGAGCTCTTTGGCAAGCTCCTCCGGATTGCCTATGGTGGCACTCAGGCCGATGAACTGCGCGTGGGGATACAGCTCCCTCAGCCTCGCAATTAAGCCGTCCAGCCGCGGTCCACGCTCCTCGTCGTCCAGCGTGTGTATCTCGTCAATAACTATAGTTCCGACGTTGCCGATTTTCCTGCCGGCCCTCAGCAGGTAGTCTATACCCTCGTAGGTCCCCACTATGATGTCCGCGTCTATGCCGGTATCAACGACCACAAGCTCGTCCCGGGTCTTTATCCTGCTCATACCGACCCTTATCGCCACGCGGAGGCCGAGCTTGGAATAGCGCCGCTTGAAGTCATCATACTTCTGGTTGGCCAGGGCGACGAGGGGAACGAGGAAGAGCATCTTCCGGCCTTTCATGGCCTTCGGAACTCCAGCCAGCTCGCCGATGAGGGTTTTGCCGCTTGCAGTTGCCGAGACCACGAGGAGGCTCTCTCCATCAAGGAGGCCGTTCTTGACGGCAAGGCTCTGAACCGGGAGCAGCTCGTTAACGCCCTCCGCCTTGAGAACGGACTTGAACTTCCCAGGGAGGTTCAGTTCATCCACCCTGAGCTTCTCGACCCTCACGTGCTTGGCCTTCAGTTCGTCCCACCTGGTTATCTCGGGATTCTTCGTCGGGTCGAAGCGGGGGTCAAAAGCGTAGAGAACTTTGTCGAGGTCTCTAAACCTGTCGAGAAGTTTTTTTGCCTGATCAAACATGGCGATGCTCTTGAACCTGAAGCGGAGCTCCCTCTTCAGCTCGTCCTCGGCACAGCGCTCGCATATGTACTCGCCGTGGTATTTAATGCGGTTGCCCTCGGTGAGGACCGTCACCCTGCCCTCGAGCAGGCAGAGGCGGCAGAGTTCGGCCTTCTCGACCCTCTTGTTCTGGAGCCTCACCTTGAAGTATTCCTCCCACTCGTCGGCGTTCACGAGGACAATCCTCGCCTGACGGAGGAGCTTTTCAATCTCCTTCGGGTTCCGGTACTGGCTTCCCTCAAGGACCTTGAAGAGCCTCCCCTCGCGCATTATGAAGCGGTATATCCTGTCAGCCTTCAGGTTCTTCATTGCTGAGAGCTTCTCGGGCTCGTTCTCGATGAAGAACGCCTCAAGCTCGTTCTTTTTTCTCCCTGGCCTTACAACGAAGAGCATCCTCACTCCCTCACCAAGCAGTTAGCGTTTTCTATTCTCACAGGCCACCCAGTTCTCCTTGAAGGTGTCTATGATAAGAGTGACCTCCACCCGTTCGAGGTTTTTACCGAAGAGCCGCTTGAGCTTCCCCGCGAAGGCCTTGACCTCGTCGGTGTCGTGGAAGCTCGCCCTCACGAGTATCTGCCTCTCACCGCTGCGCCGGTGGAGGCTCTGAACGTTCTCAAACCTCGCTATCTCCCTCAAGATTTGGTCTATCGTGTGGTCATCGATCGCCAGTCGAAGTTCAAAAAACGCCTGGACGTATTCATCAAGGAAAGCCGGGTCAACGATCGCAGAATAGCCCTTAATTGCCCCGAGCTTCTCCAGTTTTTCCACCCTGTTCTTCACGCTCGCCGGGGATAGACCGACCCTCCGCCCTAGCTCTGTGAGGGTTATCCTCCCCTCCTTGCGGAGGATTCTGAGTATCTCCTTGTCTTTCTCGTCTATTCCCGGCATCGGCCCCACCAGCTAAAAGGAAAGAGGGTTCAGCGGGTGATCTTTATCTCCCTCATCAGCTCCAGCGGCTCCGGGTGCTTCTCAAAGTAGTCTCTGACCGGCTTGAGGAGATCTATGAGGTACTCAGCCACGGCGTTCTTGAGGTCGAGCGGGTGGAGCTTGCCCTCGGCGAAGTCCCTCTTGAGCTCCTCGAAGGTCGTGTAGGTGACGTCGCCGCCGAACTTGGCCGGGCGGTGGATTGTGAACTCCGTCGGCTCCTCGCGGAAGATTATGTACTCGGCCCAGTCGAGGACGGGGTTGTACTTGACCTCCCCAGCGGGGCAGAAGGCCTTCCTGAGCTTCCCCTTTATCTCCTGGGGGCTATCATGGATGAATACTGCCGAGTAGGGCTTGCTCTTGCTCATCTTCATCTGGGTCTTCAGCTCTTTGAACTGCTCCTCGCTCTCAATTGGCCAGACAGGCGGCTCCTGGAGGCCGAGGAGGAGGTGGTGGTGAAGCGCTACCGGTTTGAGCTTCTCGCCCTTCCATTCGAGGGCGTGGTACTTGAGCTTCTGGGCCACTTCGATGGCTATGACGTGAGCCTTCCTCTGGTCCATTCCGGCGTGGGCAATGGTAACGCCCTGGTAGAAGATGTCCGCGACCTGCATTGCCGGGTATATGAGCTTGGCGAAGTCTATGGCCTCCCCCATCTGGCGGCCCATGATGGTTATGGAGCGCAGCATTCTCGCGAGGGTGACGTTTTTGGATATGTCTATGACCGTCTGCCAGTAGTCTCCATTCTCCAGTATCTCACTCGCGAGGACGAACTCGACCTTGTCCGGGTCGCCTCCCATGACCTTTATGCTCTGCTTCATGCCCTCCTTGAAGTAGGTGAGCGCGACCTTCTGTATGGTCTCCAGGTCGCCACCGAGCTTGTCGTTTATCCAGCTGTGCCAGTCGGCGAGGAAAATCTTCGTCTTGATTCCAGCCTTCTGGAGGTCGGCTATCTTTGCCCCTGCCATTAGGCCGGTTCCGAGGTGAATGTAACCGCTTATTTCAAAGCCGATGTAGTGCTGCATTGGAACGCCGACTTCGAGCAGGTGCCTGAGGTTCTCCTCGGTCAAAAGCTCCTCCGTGGGCTTCCTTTTGATGAGCTCTATCCTTTTTTCAATGTCCATACTCACCACCTGAAGCCTGAACGGTATTAGCCTTTAAGGACTTTACGGAAGTTTTTCGGGCCTGTTAAAGTTCGGATTCATAAGGTTTATAACTTCTGGAGCATTAAATAACCCGGTGATACCATGAGGAAGGCTGCAATAATACTTGCTGTGTTTGTTTTCTTTGGTGTTTTCGGATTTGCCATGGCCAGCGCCATGACCATCGGCATCGACCTTGCCCACGGTGAAAACGACAAGGGCCTTACCGTCCTGACCGACAAGGACGGCAACGTCGTTGCAGATGGAATGATAAAGACCATCGGCGACGTTACCTGGGTCTACATCGGCGACCCGGCCCTCGCTGACCAGCTCGGAATCGAGAACGTCGGCGAGAAGATAACCGCAGATGCCCTCAAGAACGTGGACTTCCTTATCCTCGGCCAGCCGAGCCAGGCCTTCACTCCGGAGGAGATCCAGGCTCTGACCCAGTGGTGGAACGAGGGCGGCAAAATCCTCTGGGTGGCCGCCGACAGCGACTACGGCGACAGCGGCGTGCAGAGGATCGACTTTGCCAACGCTGTTCTCGATGCTATTGGTGCCAACCTCAGGCTCGACCAGGCTTCAATTGAGGACTCCATCAGCAACGCTGGAGCAGGCTACCGTGTTGTTGGCATTATAAACCCGGACAAGGACACCCCCGAGAGGGACGCTATAGTCAAGGACCTCGCCAACGGTGGAAAGGCCCTCTTCCACGGGCCGGGTGTTGTCGCCTACGTTGACGAGAGCGGCAACTGGAAGCCGCTTCCGCCCGAGGCTGGAATCGAGAACGTTTACGTCATAGTCACCAGCAGTGAGGAGGGCGGCCAGATCGTTGAGAACAGTGACCCGCCGGCCAACGCTTACACTGCTGGAGACACCGGCAGGTTCCCGCTCATGGCCGTCCAGCTCTTCCCGGACAAGAAGAACGTCCTCATCGTTAGCGGCGAGACCCCGTACGGCGGCTACGAGCCGATATGGACCCCCGAGTACAGCGGCGTCAAGCTTGACGGACCGCAGTTCGTCACCAACGCCATCCACTGGGCAATAACCGTCCAGAGCAACCTCGGCAAAGAGGAAGGCGGAAGCACCTGCGGTCCGGCGGCTCTCGTCGGCCTTGCACTGGTTCCACTCCTCCTCAGAAGGAGGAAGTGAATTTTTCTTTATCTTTATCTTTAGAACCATTAATTTTTTATTAACTTCGCCCAATTTCGACCGATTAAAGATAACCAGGTGATAAACCATGAAGAAGCCCGTGGCAATTGGCTTTATCCTGCTTCTTGCCCTCAGTGTTGTAGCCAGCGGCTGCATCGGTGGCGGCGAAAGCAGCGGCATAACCCTTGTCGTCGTTACCAGACACGACGCCACAATCCAGTATATGGCAAAACAGGCATTCCTCGAGAGCGATATCGCCAAGCAGTATAACATCGTTGACCTGAAGTTCATCAAGGTTCCAGAAAGCCTCTGGCCGAGCTACATCGAGAAAGGTGCTGACGTCGGCTGGGGTGGAGGCCCGACCCTCTTCGACGACCTCTACAAAGCCAACTACCTCGCCCCCATAACTGACGAAAAGATCCTCAACCTTCTTGGAGACCCGATTCCCACCGAACTGGCAGGAATGCCCATGGTCAGGGAAGGTGATGACGGTAAGGTCTACTGGATAGCCGCGGCACTGTCCTCCTTTGGTTTCACGGTCAATACCAACCAGCTCGAGAAGTGGAACCTCGATATGCCCGAAAAGTGGGAGAACATAGCGAGCGAGGAATGGGCCCTCAACCCGCCCCAGTACGGCATAGCCGACCCGACCAGGAGCACCTCAAACACCAGGATATACCAGATAATCCTCCAGGCCTTTGGCTGGGAGGAGGGCTGGCGCATCATGACCCTCATAGCAGCTAACTCCAAAATATACATGCAGAGCGACGCCGTAAGGGACGCAGTAATCAACGGTGAGATAGCGGCAGGAAACACCATCGACTTCTACGGCTACACCGCCATGCAGCAGAACCCTGCCTGTGTTTACATTGTTCCGAAGGGAGAGAGCATCATAAACGGCGACCCAATAGCGCTTCTCAAGAATGCCGAGCACCCTGAGGCAGCCCAGGCTTTCATATACTGGGTTCTCACGGAGGGCCAGGCCATCTGGATGAGCCCCGAGGTCAACAGGCTCCCGATCAACCCGGAGATCTTCGACATGACCGTCACCAGGACTTACGCGGACGTCGTCTTCAAGGGAGAGCACGAGGGTAAGACCTACGGCGAGGCCAGGCCCGCCCTTAAGAAGGCCTACGACGATGCCATTAACGCTCAGGGAATACCGTTCGACGACAAGAGGGCCCTTGAGACCGTAAGCGCACTCCAGTACTACTTCAAAGCCACCCTCGTCGACCCGAACCAGAAGCTCCACAATGTATGGGTTGCCATAGTCCAGGCCTACAAGGACGGCAAGATAACGAAAGAGCAGTTTGAGCAGCTCAAGAACGAGCTTACCGCACCGATAGAGTTCAAAGACCCGGAGACCGGCCAGACCGTTACCTTCACCGAGGAGTACGCCAAAAAGATAAACACGAAGATTGTCGAGGACAGGAACTTCCAGGACCAGCTCGTCCAGCAGTGGCGTCAGGCAGCCATAGACAAGTACCAGAGGGTGCTTGATAAGCTCAACAGCATGACTGGTTGAGTTTGATATCTCTCTGCGAATTTCTATTCTTTTTTGACACTTTTTCAATATGGAGGAATCAACAAATTCTTGGAAATATTTAAATAGACTCCACCTCGACCAACTCAGAGTGGAGTGTATAGCCAGAAGCAGAACGGAGGTTGGTGCTCAATGAAGGTAAGCAAGTGGAGCGAGAGACTCTTTGGAACGCCCCTGTTTGATCCGGTCGTAACGACTTCGTTCCTGTTCCCACTCCTGTACCTGGTTGCTTTCCTGATAATCCCAGTGCTCGCAATGCTCGCGATAGCCTTCCAGTACAACGGGCAGTTCTCACTGCACTGGTTCACGAGCCTGGCTTCGGACTATTACATCAGCTTCCATCCGGAGGGAGAATTCTACAAGCTCATAACAATGCCAACGGGTGAGCAGGTCTACTACATCCAGGGATGGGACTTTGGCGTCATACTGAACTCGCTGCTGGTCTCAATAAGCGTCATGATCCTTACGACGATTCTGGGAACGGTCTTCGCATTCGTCATGGCCCGTTATGACTTCCCCGGAAAGGACATCGTTAGAATCCTGCTCTTTGTACCGCTGCTCGTCACGCCTTTCGTCAACGTCTTCATCGTTAAGAAGATGTTTCTCCCCGCCGGGCTCATTAACTGGGTCTTCCACGACATCCTCCACATATTCCCCCACCCGATATGGATCGACGGTCTCGTCGGCGTTATTGTTGCACAGACCTTAACCTACTATCCGATAGTGTATCTCAACGCCTACGCGAGCTTTATCAACATCGACCCGACGCTTGAAGAGCAGGCAGAGAACCTGGGAAGCGGGGGGCTCCACCTCTTCAGGACGGTTACCTTCCCGCTGGCCCTGCCGGGAATAGCGGCGGGAGCAACCCTCGTTGGAATATTCAGCCTGGAAGACCTGGCGGCACCCATTGTCTTCCAGGGCAATGGCCTCGCGAGAAAACTCATGTCCTTCCAGATTTACAGCGCATTCACGAGCGGATTCAACGTCGGCAGCCCGCAGCTTGCTGCACTCGCCCTCATAATGCTCACAAT
>Ga0209834_10001548_pt1 | contig 12825 bp, 13 predicted proteins | sample Mar14236cmmetaG_FD_184134 | JGI IMG/M metagenome (GOLD analysis project Ga0209834, IMG submission 184134) | Marine hydrothermal vent microbial communities from Guaymas Basin, Gulf of California to study Microbial Dark Matter (Phase II) - Marker... ...
GTGGGCGACCGCGAGGGTTGCCCCTACATTCATTTCACCGTCGGTAGGGGCAAGGCTTGCCCTTGCCCCATCGTGGGCGACCGCGAGGGTTGCCCCTACCGTATTGCCCCTGCCCCATCTATGCCAACCAACTCCCATTCTCCTGTTTTTGCAACTCTTTCACGAATGCCTGGAACGCCTCACGCGGATGGCTCACCCTCACCTGGCCCGCAAAAGCAGCCAGTTGTCCCTCGTCACCCAGCGCGGCCTCGAACCTGGCCCGCTCGTCGTCCATGTAGCCCTTTACCCAACCGACGTACACATCCGACAGGATGTCGTCCTCGAAAACAGTGAGGGCCTCCTCGAGCGCGTCCAGTTTGAGCGTGGGCAAGCCGCGTCCGGTGGCGCCGACGACGTGACCAAAGATGTGATTGCCGCCCTTCGTCACCGCCAGGATAACCAGCGCCGGGGCTACGTCGGTATAGTGCAGAGTTTGCTTGGCCCCGCCTTCCAGGTGGGCCAGCCCCTCGAACAGAGCACTGATCCGCCGCACACGCTCGTCGAATGGCAAACGATAGGACTTTACATCTTCCAGGTGTTCCAGACCCTTTTCTTTGGCCATCTCGGTGCGCACGTCGTCCAGGTTACGAAAGCCCGTCTTTTGGCGATAGGAAAAAGTGCCGCTGGCGTGCAGGTCGAGGGAGAACAGCCCTTTGAGCGTAGTGCGGTAGAATTGGTGCTCGTGGGGCACGGGGTCTCCCTCGTGGCGCGACATTGTGCCAAAGTCATTGGTGACGTTGACCGGAGCAATAGAGACCAGCGTGCTGACGCGAAAAGGAGAGACACGGGTTATGGTATCCGTCGTCGGCGTCTCATCGGCGCGCGACTCGTCCGCCTCCCGCTCTTTGACCGCATCTGTCTTTTTCGATGGCGCGCGCATATAACCGAACAGATCATCATCCCAGTACAAGATGGGATTGGCGTCCGTATAGGCGACCTTTTTCTCGCGGTAAATGGGGGCCTTCTGCCAGCCCAAATCGGCGCTTTCGAGTGTGGTGCGCAGCCAGTAGCGAAAAGCCTGAGCCGAGACGTAGGGATAAGCCCCGTCTTTGGCGCGGATGAGTTTTACACCCACCGTGTTATCGGTGCGTGCGCCGGGAATACTGCCCAGGTTGTTTAGAGCCGACGCCGGAGCGTCAATCAGCATCAAACCGGTTACGAATGACATGGTTCAAACCTCCTCGTGATGGTTTTATTGGCCGTCAGGCCGATTCGGATTCTTCCTCATAAGGCTCAGGGATGGCGTCCACGTTGCTTCCCAGCCAGCCTTGCTCGTACAGGCGCTCGATCATGCGGATCAACACCAGGTCTCGCGCCAATCTCCAGTCCGAGCGGGCCAACTCGTCGCCTTCCTCAAAGACCTCGATGTACGGATCGAGGGTGATGATGGGTGCGTGACCGCTTTTCACGTGAGCCAGATTGGCTTTGATGAGCGCTGTGCGAAAGTACCCATAGCGCTGCTCTGTGAAAAACTCGCGGAAGAAACGGCGGTCATTCTGACTGCTGACGTACTCGGCCAGCCGGTCGCCCATGGTGCGGATTTGTTCGACACGTTCTTTGTCCATAAGCATAATCCTCCTGAGAAAACGTGCTGTTATTTTCCACGAGACCAGGTGGGCCTCGTTCTGCAACGAATAGTCAACGCGCGGATCGGTCTTGCCCCGGGCGTAGCGCAAAGCGATGCGCAAAAAGTAGGTGCGCAGAAACATTGGCGCGTTGTCCGGCAAGTCAAACAAGTCCTCGTACAGCCAGTTGCGGCGCGGTTGGAAAGGTTTGTCGTTTTTCTTTCCCCTTTTCTTCTTGGGCGCCACCTCCCACGCCCGGCGGACGATACCGTTCCACTCATCACGATAGTCGGCGGTCTGCATGTCGCGCAGGAAGCCGATCATTTCCATCGGTAGGGGATAAATGTCGAGCCCGACGCCCTGGCCACTGTTCGTCAGGTGATAAGCGGTCAGAGAAAACAGGCGTTCGTCCTCACGCGCTTCACGTTGCAGTTCGTTCGCCTGGAGCAACACGTCAATCAACAGCGTGCGATGTGAGAACTTGGGTTCGGGCATTTTCTTACTCCCGGCCGCTTGTGCCAGTTGCACAGCCTTGCGATTTCCGAGCAAGAATGTTTTCGCAAAGTGATAGGTCAGTTCGTCATTATCAGAATGGACAGCCAGCAAGCGCCCACCGCACTTGGCGCAGCCGAGGGGAAATGCCTGCAAGGCCAGCATGACCGTGCCCGACACAGGAAGACCTGCTATCCCAGAAGGGTGAAAGTTGATCACGCCCTCGCCGGTGATGAGTGGAATGTGTTGCCGAAAGGTATAGCCAGGCGACAGTTCCCCTTTCACGTCGAAGGGAACCGCCGCGGCAGGCTGCCCGGTGAACACGCACTGCTCATCCAGTGTAGGCGTGCCGGCGCGATAGGCACGTAGCACCCGTTCGGCGTAGACCTGACGCTTTTCGGGCTGCTTGTTATAGGCCGGCTGGGTGAACCCGGAATTCGGAAATGCGACTGTGAGAAACGACCGGAGTGGCTGCCTGATGTACTCGCGGGTGATGTAGTCGGCTATCTCGTCCAAATCGCTTTCAGTCAACCTGGTGGGGTCGCGCTTGCCGGCGAACGCCGCAATCGTCGCCACCCCCACGTCTACCAACGGATGTCCCGTATATCCGAGCATAAGCACCTCCTTCACTCGCCGACTCGCCGACTCGCCGACTCGCTGACTCGCCGACTCGCTGATTCGCCGACTCGCTGACTCGCTGATTCGCCAGTTACCTCCGTGTCCGCGCCCCGTCCCGCACCGCCTGCAGGTTGACGACCTCGGCCACCTCGTAGCGGGGCGGCAGGCTGCCCGGCACCGGGCGCATCCGCACGACAGGCGCAAAGTATCCCATCCGCCCATGCAATTCCGCCAGAAGCGTCACGGCGATAAAGTTGAGCGCCGGGGGGACGACCAGCAGTGGCTCCGTCTGCCATTCCTCCGGGGAGAGGCCGCAACCGTCGGCCAGCGCGACGACCTGGGGGACGAAGGGCCGCTCGTGGTCGAACTGCGCCGGGACGTGGCGCACATCGGCGACGGACTCGCCGGTGATGGTTTCGATTTGGCTCACCTGGTCGGGGGTGAGGGGGTGGGAAAAGTTGAGGAGGATCATAATTGGTACCACTTTCCTTTCATCTCATTTTCTCCAAAACGATGTCGGCAATGTCTGGCAACTCGTTAATATCTACGATGGCGGTGATATCGTAGTCACGGGCACGGTTGCGAAAGCGATCTCCCAGCGATGCCTGCTCCATCGTTGTCACAAAGAACGTTCGGCCAAAAGTTCCCCCGACAGTTTCTTTGAGTGCCCGCAGTTTATTCAGTGTCTTCTGACCACCGGGGTCACCTGCCTTGCACTCACAAATGGCCAGTTTAGCATTGTGAACACAAACAACATCAAGATCATTACGCACACCTTGCAACTGGATTCCGCTGCGCACATCGTGAAACAGCCCGCTGTCTTGCAGAGTCAGACAAACGTACACTTCCAGCCATCGGCCGTCAAGGTAGTTCCACTTTTCACCCTTTTGAATTCTGATAAGGTTTCTAGCCGGCCGCGTGACGTATCCAGTGTCCACCAGGGTCCTCAGTAGCTCGTCGTCGCCCTGTACATCGTCTAGAGACGCATCGAAATACCGACGCCGCTTGAAGTTAGAAGCCACGTGCCCCACGGCTGAAGCGAGCCTGTCCATGAAATCTGCCACTCGTTTTATCTCAAAAGCCATCAGCGACCGCGCTGCCTCAATCTCAGACGCGCTGAAGGCTTTGTTCTCTGTCTGCTCATCGTCAATGCGCTTGCAGTGAGCAACCAGGTAAGTTTGCACGTCTATCTCCTGTATCCCCTCGCTGAAATCAGTAGGAACATACTTACCGTCAGGATAGAAGCTGATCACCTGTTCATTCTCCGTGTCTACGTAGATTGTGCGTGCGCCTTCGGACAGAGCTGCACGATAGGCACCAATAGACATCGGCTTCATTCCACCAGTGATATTAACAATAACTTCTCGGCCCTTACTTGTGTGTTCTTGTATCAATGTCCGACATAATGTCTCTGTGTCGGCAAAAACGAATGGATCAACGCCGCACTCAGATTTTGGATCCTCAGCCAATACACGACCAGTAATCGCTTCAACCGTGCATTTGTAGGCCCGTTCGTAGCGAGGATTCAGACCGCCATCCTTCAACTTGGAGACTACAGGTATCAATAAATCATCGTCCCCCATATTTTCCTGGAATACAGGAATGACATTCTGCATCCGCTGATCACTGACCAAAATAATCATTACTTTGCTCACCGGCTCTCCTTTCATTGCTCCACTTATGGGGCCTCTTCAATTGGCACATTCCGATTCCTACGGAACCAATCCCTTGACGGATACCCGACGTCTTCCTTCATCGCCGGATCCCACGTCCAAATGCGCCGCAAGTCGGCCAGGCTGTCCTGCCATTTGGCGTACTGCTCGTGGTAACGTGTCTGCCAGCGACCGACCTCAGCCACTAGCGTGTCGCCATCCACCACGCTCATCCCTCCGCCCAGTTGCTCGTAACGCGCCTGCCGATCCACTTGCTCCCATCGCACGATTTCGATCTTCACGCTGCCCAGCCCCACCGGCTTACCCATCCCGACCTTGTGGCACATCTCCGACTCCAGCACCAGCGCGAAGACGAGCAGCGCCAGTTCGTCGTCGGTCAAGTTGGTATAATCCACACTGAACTCGAAAACTGTGCCAGGCTTGACAGCCTCAATGGTCTTGTTATATTTGCTCTTCTCAGTCGTCGTGCGCGGGCCGAGGGGGCGGTGGTAATAGAACTTGCGTCCCCGCATCACGCCACGCCGCTGCGGATCTTCGTACCAGACCTTGTGACGAGGCTTGGGCTCCATCAACGCTTCGATAGTCAGCCACTCCACATCCACATCGCTCGTGGCTTGTGCATCGCTTATGCTAATCTTGCCCAAGAAAGGACTGTCTCCGCTGAGAGAGCCAAACTCGCGGCAGGCCGGGCACAGACGATCAGCACCACGACAATGCTCAAAGCCACGTGGTATCCGATAGGAGACCGGCGGGCGCCCGCGATAGTCCACGCTTCCCCGCCGTGGTTGCGGAAGAGTCAGGCAGGAGCCACTGATCGCCTCGGCCACGCTGCGGATTACACCCTTCAGCGAACTGCCGGGCAGCAGAGGTACACCACCTGCACCGCGCATCAGTGCCAGCCTGGCGTGTCGCTGCCTGGGCACATCCTGTGTTTTTGGAGTGAACAGATGAGTGTACGCCGTCAACTGGCAAAGAATCTGCCCGCTGCATCCTTTGAAGCATTCGTGCCTGATTGCCGATTCCCTCGGCCCAGGTTGTCCAAAGCGAACAAAATCATAAGGGTTCATCGCTCACCATCCCGTTTCATCTCCGTATACCGCCAAAAGATCAGCCGCCCGTGGTCGTCCCGATATTCCAGCACGGCTAACTTGACGTTCCCATTGCCAGGAACACAACGGTAGCCCAACGTCCGCCCCAGGCGTGGGTTACGCTCGTTCCAACAGTAATACTCTGTGGAGTCTTTTGAATACACTTCCAGAGCCTGCGCCGCCAGCCCGCCGGGTGGCTCCCAGCCATCCTCTCCGGCAAAGATGGTTTGATAATCATCGCCGACTTGCTCCCAGCGCAACTCGAATGCCTCGCAGAAGACGCGTCCTTTAGGCCACGCTTTCACGTCAATCGGCTCCTGATGCGGTGGCGGAAAGTCAATCTCGGTCAGACTTTCCACAATGCCATAGAGTACCTGTGAGCGCAGCGCGTTCACGGCCGCCTGGAGAGTAGTCGCGTCCAATGTGCCTGTGTACACTTTGTCCATCATTATCACCTCTCCCGATAGCGCCGCATCGCATCAGGCATCGAATAGTTCTTCACCCGCTCTACCCACCGATCAGCGATGCGTTCCCAGGGGAAGGAGTCGTCGGGGAAAATTGCTGTCGTGCGTACGCCATTGGAACTCAGTTCGCCACCGAATGGCACGTCTACCTCACCAGATGTGACCATTCCATAGTCAGCGGCGCCGTCGAACAGCGAACCAACGCCACGCAGCGGCAGTTGCCCATCCCTCACCTGAGGTGCCCTCGGCCCCAGAAAGTCCAGGCGCACTTGCTTCACCTCTCCCCGCACCTTGCCTAGCCCCCGGCTCTTGCCCATCCCGATGCGGATCAGGCCATCCTTTAGGTCCTGCAACAGAAAGCCCACCAGCGCCAGTTGCCACAGTTCAAAATTGCGCAGATGCAGGGTGGTGGCAAAGGCGCCTTCGGTGACCACCTCCAACTCGAACTTGGCCCCGCGTGCTGCGCCGCCGGTGAAGCGGTCAATCCCCACGCCGTCACGACGTTGAGGCTTTGGCGGCTTTCCGATAGCGTAAGCATCGGTGGTGGCCAGACGGCCGGCGAACCCAGTGGAGCCGAATAGTTTGCAAATCAGGCACGAACGAGCATAGACTTCCGCGTTGCTCCACCTCTTCTGCTCGTCGAAAATGCGCCCGCAGGACATCATTTCCCCTTTTTCAGCAAATGGGTTGCAGGCAGCCTCTGTCGTGAAGGTACGCGCAATACGTTCGGCGTGGCTGCGCAGCACGCCTTTCAGAGACGAGCCGGGCAGGTAGACTTGCCAGTCGCCGTTGCGCAACACGGTCACAAAGGCCATATCCGGCCCGCTCACCGTCGCTATCCCCGATTTAATCAAGATGGGACCATCGGGCTTGATGTGCAGGTCAATGATACATTCGTTCACCAGTTGTTTGAACATCGCTATACCTCCTTCGTCAACAGCGCGCCGAGATGCGCCTTGATAAACTCGTCGGCAGATTCATCGGTCCATTCGTCAGTCCAGTGGCCCTCCAGCAAGTACGCTTTCAACGCCTCCACGTTGCTCAAGTCTACGCGCTGGATCTGGATCTCTTCCAGGTGGCAGCGCCCCAGGCCTCGTGAGCGGATGCCGCCCAACGGGATCATCCCGTTGACGAACTCTTGCAACCCCAGGGCCACCAGTCCCAGGTCACGCTCACTGGGGTTCTCTAAAAGCAGGGCAAAGTCGAACTCGGCCTGGGGTGGCACGACCTCGAAGTCGAACTTGATTCCCTCGCGGGCACGCTCGCTGTCGCGGTCAATGCCCACGCCGTCGCGAATCTGAGTCGGCACTTCAGGTAGGCTACGCCAGACCTCGGCAATCGGTGCGTCGTGGAAAAAGACCGCCGAGGCTAGGTACGGCGAGCCAAAGGTCTTGCAAGTATCGCACAGTTCACGGTCGAGAAGCGTCAGCAAGTCATTCTCAGCGATGTCTTTGCGGTCCTTCAACTGCTCACGCAGCCTGTTCGCACACGCGTCGGCCCCGTCACTCAGGCCGCACGTGCGCAAGTGAGGCAAGTTGGGCACGATACGCTCTACAACGGCGCGGAATGCTCCCTTGAGAGATGAGCCGGGAATGAAAGGCCATCCGTCGCCGTCGCGTACGACGGGGCTATCGGTCACGGCCACTGCACCGCGCCCGCCGATGTGCAGCGCGGTGTCCATCACGATGCGCCCGGTGATGCGGTAGCGGGCGCGGAGTTGAGCACGGGTGAGATTACTCATCGAATGGACCTCCTTATCATCATTTTATCATTTCTTCTAGAACTCTCTGAAGCCGTTCTCGCAAAGGCCCTGATAGATGTTGTCGCAACCCACGAGCCAAGACCATATCATCGTCAATGATTTCGTCATTGCTCACGCGATCCTCAAGCCAGGTGATGTACATCTCAGCGATTCTATCTCTAGCTTTGTGTTCTGCGAAGGGATCAGGCCAAACAACAAACCGTGCCAAATCTTCTGGTCTCCGAGGCGCCTCTGGATCGTCTAGGATAGCCTGTAGTTTTCGCTCAATCTGCTTCCATAGGCTTTTCTTTCGTCCATCGTCAAGACGAGACCAAAGAGCTTTCCAAAGCCCGGTGACTCCTTCGACGCTTGCATCTTCACTTCCTGTGAAGGCATTCAACACCTTATGAGCGTATTCTAGAATATCGTCATCTGGTGCGCTCAAGTAGCGAGCAGCCTGCTCCACCGCCTGGTCATCTGTTGTCTGTTTAGCGTAAGTGAAAAGATTGACAATGTCCCCAAAGCGCTCATCCCTTACACTGTGGCTGTATACGTCTTGGCCCGACTTTACCAGGTCCAATGCTTCTTCGGGTGTGACGAACTCCATACCAGGATGTGCAAGAGCATTACGCCTGATTCTAAATTCACTCCCCCTGACTTGATCAGCAACCCTGATGCCCACCCTGGCACAAGCTTTCAGCAGTTGCAGATCACCTACCTTTTGCCACTTATTCTCAATGATAGGACGCTTCCAGTTATTGAAGGCATATTCCGGCTTCTCTTTCCGCTCCTGGCTGATATCGAGTGCCCAGAGCTGGTACGCGAGGAAATCAAAACCAATCCTCTCTACAACCCGGCGGAAATAGAGGACAACCCCACACCAGGCCATCACCACTGTTGCATTATTTGCGCCTGCGGCAAAGCATTTTCGCGCCTCCTCAAGGTAGCGACGCACATCGTCCTCTGCCACAGAGCTTACGATGGCGTCAAACTCTTGAATCAGCGTTGTGTTGGGCATAAGGCTGTTTCTTAGTATGTTCTGGGAACCGGGCTCCAGTACGAGCCGTGAGCGAGCACATGCTGTACAAACTCCTCGGTCAGTTGACGGTGAAGCGTGTCCAACGCCGATTTGGGGCTTATCGTGGGTGGAAGAGAACCGGCCTGTCGCTGTAACTCCCTGGCGTCGTTCCGCAAGTTGTTTAAAACTTGCTCCATCTCTTTCCAATAGTCCGCTACATCCTGTCGCCCGGCTCGTTCTGCCTTTTCTCGCTGGTGTCGAATAAACCGCTGGATGTCACCAAAGCGCTGGGCGTTACGCACAATATTGACCAGCCCGTACAATTGGGTGCTGGTGATGCGCCGTGGCAACAGGTCACGGTGCTTGTTAGCAAAGTTGGCGGCATCCTTTCTCGATTGATCGCTCCAGGCTGCCACCAGCCGCCGCAACGTCAGCGTATATGCCAGATCACTCACCACCCACCTCCGACTTTTGATACTCAAAATGCGCAGCCAGATGCTTGAGATACTCGCGAATGAGCCTCAAGTGTACCTGTCGCTCCAGGTCACTGTCCTCCTTTGGCATAGAATAGTCCTTCCGAATGGCGACGGCGATGTCCCTTGCGTCACGCTGCAAGCCTTCCAGCGTCGCCAGCAAGTCGTGCCCAGTGCCATCTTGAGCCCAGCGGTTGCGCTTATCATCGCGCCCCACGCGCACCTTTAACCAATCAATGACGGCAGACACTCTATCTGTTGCATAGGCCAGAGTTTCCAGGCCACGCACCTGTGTATTCTTTAACTTGGTCTGAGTGAGCTTCTCGGCGTAATCTTTGGCGCTATACGCGTACTTGTCGCTTCTGCGCGCAATGGCCTGTTCCAGTGCCACGCGTCGCGCGATTTTCCGCGCTCGGCCCTCTGACGTTTGAGTCATTGCTTCACCTCCCAACACTCGTAGTGAATCGGATAACAAGCGGCCACCCGCCCAAAGCCCTCACTGCGCCGCTCGCCGACGCTCTCGGTTTCAATCTCTGCCAGCCGCGCCAACACATCTTGCTTTTGCGCCGCGTCACACCGGAATAGCAACACTGACCCACGCTCCAGCGCCACCGTGTCGGGCTTGGGCAATCCTTGCGCGGCGTTCCACCCGGCCACGGTTATAGCACTCAGGAAACGGACCTGCTGATCGGACTCATTGTAGCACGCCCACTCGACACTATTGGGCAATCCAAAATGCCGTGGGCCAATTCCGTCCAGCACCGGGCGCAATAGCTCGTCCCGTAGCGCCAGGTGGCTCAACAACGTCAATGAAAAGTAGCACGCCCCAGAGTCGCCACCGGCGCGTCGGGCCGCGTCGTTGAATTTCTTCCACCGCTCCTGCAGCGAGTCGTCCGGCGCGGCCTCTTGCCATTCCTCTACCTTGACCTCTCCCAATCCCCGACTGCGGCCGGAACCCAGGAACAAGGTGCCTTTTCCCACCAGGCGTTCAAGCTTGGCTTGCAGTGCCGGTTCGGTCAATCGTAGCATACCTTGAAAAACTAGATCTTTGCCGCCTTTACAATTCTGGTCACCCTTTAGTTTACCGGTCAGTGTATGTTGAGTGAACAGCATCTCGCGCGCTACCGTCCCGGTGCTGCGTTCAATGGCCGTGCTCACCCGTAGGCGTGTTTGAGCAGCGACAGGTGTAATATCTGCTACGTCGCACAGGTAACGTGCTTGCACGCGATCTAGTGGTTCGCCGCACTGCTCCTGTTTCCCATCACATTCAACTGGACAGAGGCAACGCTCATCGCGTGGGCCGCTGAAGGCATCAAGCAGGCTGTCACGGAAACTGCTTTTATGCTTCAACCCAAACCGTTTACAGGCCTGGGCGGTAGCAGGAATTATAACCGTGGACTTGTCCCGAATGGTCGGCCACAAGTCACCATACTGTACCTGTCCCGAGAGAAACAGAGCTTGAAAGGTGTCGTCTGGCCGATCGTGCTCGACCAGGTACGCCTCTGCCAGTGCACCGCGCAGGGCCGTGCCGGGAATATAATCCAGCGTCTCGACGTACTGCACTCCGGCACGCTTTTGGTGCAGGGCCAGGGGGGAAAGCGGACGCAGAATCAACGTCATCTCAATTGCCATCGCCTACCTCCTCCTTGAACGATTCCAGCAAATCGAGGTTCTCTAACACATCCTGCCAGGATACCGGCTTGCCATTTACTTTTACTTTATCCGGCAAGTCAATCTTGCTCCAACCCGCTCCCCGGCTGGCGCCACCCCCCAGCGTGTTGACCAGTTTGAGACCAGCCAGGAGCAACAGTAACTCGTAGCCACCCGTTGAATCATCGTCGGCAATGGGCGTCACGTCCAGCCATCCCGTGATACCGGACTCGAAGCGCAAATCCTCAATAGTGAATTCGCTTGTGAACAAACGGTCCGGTGCAGCCGTTCCCAGGACGCGACTAAGTTGAACCTGCGTCCTGGTGTAGAACTGGGCGTTGCGTCTGCTCACAAGCACATCTTGGCATTGCTCGCTGATCGGTTCAACACTGGGGCCAGTATCAAACGCATTCTGATATTCCCGAGTCAGTCGGGCATCACGCCAATGCAAGCCACCGCCTTGCCCAGGCGTACCGAACACACGGCATACCAGGCAGGCTTGCTGGTGTGCCGAACACATCCCGCCAGGACACGGAGCGTTACACACATGCAGCCCAGTTTGCTTGGCCAACTGCTCGCAGGTCTGGCGAACACGGCCCTTGAGTGACGAAGCAGGGATGTAAGCAAAGCCATCTGCGTCACGCTCCACTGTGCGGTGGATGAGACCGCGCCGGAAACCCGTGCCTAATGCCAAAGGGCCATCTACTTGAATGGTAATCGGCTGAATCTCAATTTGTATCTTTGGCATTACGCCCCCCTTTCACCTTGGATAAAGGGATACAGTTCCGCCAGGTCTGTGAGTGCAGAGACTCTGTGTCCGTCTCTTTCCCCTATTTCGGCGTCCCAGGGCGGAAGCTGTCCATCGAACTTGACCCCAAATTCTTTGAAGAAACTTCTCAGCAGGTCGTATAGTTTTCTCTTGCCTTCACGTTGGCCCAGGTATCCTAAAGTAGCGATGCTCGCCATTTGGGCGTTCACTTCACCCTCGAACAAAGCCTGATACATGTTCTGCAACTGGCTCATTGGAAAGTTGTTAGATTTGAAGCGGCGAATGTAATCTAGCAATGTTCGCATATCCCTCAACGTGTAGGGCCGCCGATGAGGAATTGCACGGCGCATTTCTTCAAGATCGGTGTCGCTTCCAGAGACAACCAAGAAATCTATCGCCCCGGTTTTATAGCCCTGAGTGGCGCAGAGTTTCTTGGCCGACCTTTGCAGAGCCTCGGCCAGCGAGTGCATCGCCGGGATTGGGAAATCGGCGTGGGCCAGAACTACGCCTCCGGCCATCGTCAGCCCTGCTTTCTTCAGTACTTTGCCTTGCGCGTCCTTCTCGAATCCGTCAATGATAGCCAGTGCGATTTCGACTGCAACATCAGCTGCCGTGATGAGCAATACATCGTCACCGCCGATCAGCACGATTTCGAACGGAGTGATCCCACCGCGCGGCCGACCAAAACGTTCTAGAGCCGAAAATGTCTGATGTTTTGTGAGGTCCCGGAGTCCCTCTGAAAACAGGCGGTACTCTTGTACCGTGGCGGGTTTGCTCGACAAATCGCCTATGTGATTGCCATCCAACGCAATGAAACCGATGTAGTTAGGTGGATAGGAAACCTCGCTGATTCCGTCCAGGTCTCTAGGCAGCGTTTCCTTAGTCCAAGGATGGTCTTTTCCTGTGCTTTCCTCCACATACTTGCGGAACTTGTCGTAAAGTTCGCTGCGATCACCCTTCTCGCGCTTTTTCGTACACGAGGCACAAAGCCACTCCTCACTTTGACCAGTGGGTGGGGTTACAACGGGATGCTGTCCACAGGATTGACACAAACGTAAATAAGGCTCTACAGGCAAAGTGGTCAGTTCAGCTTTTGCTGCTTTAGCCTGACGCAATCGTTTGCCGGCTTGGTCCATCCTCTCACCAAACTTGTACCCGTTTGCCGGTTCTGGCGCAAGTGAGATACCCGTGATAGATGCCGTGATTGTCACGGCACGAAATTGGTGGGTGATGTG
>Ga0209834_10001549_pt1 | contig 12816 bp, 9 predicted proteins | sample Mar14236cmmetaG_FD_184134 | JGI IMG/M metagenome (GOLD analysis project Ga0209834, IMG submission 184134) | Marine hydrothermal vent microbial communities from Guaymas Basin, Gulf of California to study Microbial Dark Matter (Phase II) - Marker... ...
TGGCTCGGGGACAGGGATTCGAACCCCGGTTGCCAGGACCAAAACCTGGTGTCCTACCGCTAGACGATCCCCGATTATTTGAATTCGGAATTTTAAATTTATAATTCCATATTCCAGACTATGTTAGGAATTACGCGTTTCAATCTATGTTTATCGGTGTCTAATTTAATAATAACACACCGATAAACATAGACTTTCGGGCACTAACAAACATTGATAATTGAAACAAGATTTAATCAAACGCGTAATCCCTATATACTATACTATTTTTCCTTCAAAAATTTCCAAAGCGGAGTTGACTAAATCTCCCGCTTTTTCTTTTACTTTTTCTTTGACTGATTTGGTTTCTAAATTATATCCCGCCTGTCTGGCTTCCTCTTCGGAGATGAATTTCACTTCCACTTTAAATTTAAATATTTCACTAATTATTTCCTCTATAACTTTTCTGTTGCTCATTTCTCTCAATCTTTCAAGGTGAAAATTATACTCATTGGCAATGGTAAGCTTATTTTCTTCTGCTGCTACCAGCTGGCAAGTTTTTAAAAAGGCGGTTAAAGAATGATTGTGCGGTTTTACTTTTTCCAAAATTTCATCCCATTTGTCCCTTATTTCTTCTAAATTTAAACTCAGATTTTCTTCATTTATTTTTTCTCTCTTGCCGCTTGTTTTATCTTTTTTATTTAATGTTTCCAGTGGCTGGTTATTATTTTCTAAAAAGTCTTGATTTTTCTCCTGTTTAACTTTCTTAACTGCCGATCCAATAACATTGGGAACAGTTTCTTTAATGAATTGCTGAGAGGTCTTAAGTGATTCGGAAATTACTCCGGAAGTTTTCTCTTTTATTTCTTTTACTTTGGATGTCTCGTCCTTTGAATTATCATTGGAAATATCCAATTCGGCGATTGCTAGTTCAAGGGGAAGCTGTGGGATTATGGCTGACTTAATTTCTCTTTCCGCTTCAATAAAAAGCTTGATCATTTTTATCAGCCGCGGCATAACAATTTTATCGGCTATTTTTTCCGCTTCTTTAATTTGCTCTTCGGTCATTTCGGAAGATAAATTCTTGCTGAAAGCGCCATCAACTTTTAACAAAATTATTTTTCGCAGATAATCAACCAGCGATTTGGCAAACTGCTCTAAATCATAGCCGTCGTCGTTGATTTGGCTGACAAAGTTAATTCCTTCTTTGTATTTTCGCTTCGCTAAGTAATCTACCATTTTGGTGATTGCTGTCAAGTCGGTAGTTCCCAAAATTGTTCGCGCTTCTTCCATGGTTACCTCTTTGTCTTCAAGGGAAATAACCTGTCCCAGCAAACTTTCAGCGTCCCTCATTCCGCCGCCGGAGTTAAGGGCAACCAGTTCTAATATTTTTTTATCAACCTTAATTTTTTCTTTCTTAACAATTTTGGTTAGTTTGCCAACTATTTCTGAAACGCTTAACCGTTTAAAATCAAACCTTTGGCAACGGGATAAAATGGTCGCCGGAACTTTGTGAATTTCGGTAGTGGCTAGAATAAAAATAGCGTGGGCGGGCGGCTCCTCAAGCGTTTTCAAAAGAGCGTTAAAAGCTCCTTTACTCAACATATGAACTTCGTCAATAATGTAAACTTTATATTTTGCCGCGCTGGGAGTGAATCTTATTTTTTCAATTAACTCTCTAATATTGTCAACGCCGGTGTGTGAAGCAGCGTCTATTTCTATCAAATCCAAAAAACTGCCTTTGTTAATTTCCGAACAAACAGGACATTCATTGCACGGCTCGCCGTTTTTTAATTTTTCACAATTAACCGCTTTGGCGAGAATTCTGGCGACGGTCGTTTTGCCAGTTCCTCGCGGTCCGGTAAATAAATAAGCGTGCGCCACGCGATTGGAAGCGACGGTATTTTTAAGCGTTTTGATAATATGGTTTTGTCCAACCACTTCGTTAAAATTAGTCGGACGGTATTTACGGTAGAGAACAATACTCATAAAATTGGGTGTTGAAATATTGAAATAACACTTAAAACAATCCGTGTTTATGTTTATCTATACTTTTAGCGCGCGCCGTTGATAACTGGACACAGAAAAATATAGACTAAAGCGCAGTCTAATACAGATTAACAAATTCATTAAAACATATAATTTCTAAAATTCTCGGTTCTCAGTTCACTATTCACAACTTCACTTTATTTCTTAAATACCAAAAACTTATACCCAAAAAAGTTCCAAAACATCGCTATTCCAACAGCGGTGGCCTTAGATAAATTGAGCCAAATTCTATCATCAATTTCAAATGGTAATTGGACATAAGTCGTTAAAACTCCAACCACGACAAAATTTATTACCATCCCGCCCAAACTAACGCTGAAAAATTTAGTAAATTGTCGGCTGATACCTTTAGCGCTATGTTCTTTGAATGTCCATTTTTTATTTAAGATATAGCTGTTAAGGTTGGCGATCAAAAAAGAAACGCTGCTCAATATCGCCGCTCCGGCGCCTTTTTCTATACCTGTCAAAAAAGACAAAACATTCAGAACAAAAAAATCAATCGCGGTGTTAATAAATCCCACTACCACAAAACGGGAGAATTGTTTTTGAATTATTTTTGTTTGCTGTAAGTTTTTCATACTTTACTGGACGAGATAGTAAAAATTCAAATATTTCTCCCTAGAGTTGGAGGGATAAAAATTTATCTTTTCCTTGTCGCGTGCGCAGCGGCAATTATTCTTTCTAGATCAACTCCAATAATTGCCAAATCGTAGTTTTCTATACTGTTTAGTTTAACTCATCATCAATATTGTTGTTATGCTCATTGCTCATTTCCTTTTTTAATTCTTCCAGATTAGGCGTCCACTCGTCTTGGATTGATTCTTCTCTGGTTTTTTCTTTTAATAATTCTTCTAAATCGTCTCCTTGTTTATCATTAAAATTATTAAGATTGTTTATGTTATGATTTCCACCGGCGTCGCTTTTACTGACGACATTTTCTATCGCTCCCCAGAAGCTTGATTTCTCTTTGGGAATAACAAGAGTGATTTGATCGCCTAGTTGGGCATTAAAATAACTTACCGAAGCCGACAAAACCTGATATCGTTTACCATCCGCCAAGACTTGAAAATGATTCTTTTTGTCAACGGACAAAGTTCCAATTACCTTTTTTCTTTCCACCGGTCCCACCTGCTTGTAAATAAAAGAATTATCTTCGGTAATAGTTAGTTTCAAAACATCGCCTTCCACCAGCTTTGATTTGCTGGCGTAATTAGCCGGCACAGGATAACTTTTTCCATCCAAGCTAATCATTTTTTCGCCATTAAAAATTCCTTCAATTATTTGGTCATGGTTGGAAAATTTAGTTTTGTTTTTGTAATCATCTGTCTGTTCTAGGATTTGTTTCGCCGCCTGGATGCTTCTCTCGGCGTTAGCAATCATTCTTTTTATTAAAACGATTTTGTCTTGATTAAGATTAGCCATAGTTTTTATTTTTATTATTTATTTTACGAAACCAGTATAACACAGATAAAAAATTATGTTAATATTTAAGCGTCTGAATTACCTTGAATTACAAAATAAACTTTATAAACTTCGCATAATCAATTTGGAATAACATATTTTGATATGTTTTGTAATTCGGCTCTTGACATTTTCTTTATAATAGTTACAATAGAATTAGCACTCTAAGAGTGAGAGTGCTAATGAGTAAAATAATATTATGGAGGAAAGGCAGCAGGCAATTTTGGCGGCGGTGATTAATGAATATACGGAAACAGTTTTGCCAGTTAGTTCAAATATTTTGGCGGAAAAATATGATTTTGATTTGAGTCCGGCAACCATAAGATTTGAAATGTTGGAACTGGAAAGAAGGAATTATTTATATCAGCCGCATACCTCGGCGGGAAGGATCCCGACGGACAAAGGTTTTCGTTATTTTGTTGATTTGCTGATGGAAGAAAAAAAATTAAGTTTAAGAGAACAGAAAATTCTGCGGGCGGGGTTGCTAAAAAGCAAAATAAAGAATAAGATGTTAGTAAGGACGGCGATCAAACTTTTGTCGGCGATGTCGGAAAATTTAGCAGTGGGAGGAATAATGAACTCGAACGATTTTTACGAATCGGGAATTAAACGTTTGTTATCTCAGCCGGACTTTGATAATTTGGAAAGTGTTACCAGAGTGGCGGAAATGATTGACTATCTTATGGAGGGCTTGGGCAGTTTTTCTTTCCGGTGGAAAAAGAAATCAGCGGCAGAGATTTATATCGGCAGTGAAAATCCAATTTGCGGAATAGAAGATTGCAGTATTATTATTTCAAGTTGCCAATTAAGATCGGGACAGAAAGGAATCTTGGCGATTGTTGGGCCTAAAAGAATGAACTACGCTCGCAATATTTCGCTGGTGGATTACATAAGAAGAGTTTTAAGCGGAAAATTATAAAAAAATATGTCAATATCTAAAAAAGAGAAAAGTAAAACATTAAAAGAAATAAAGAGGGAATTGGAAAAGTGCCAGGAAGAAGCAAAGAAATATTTGACGGGGTGGAAAAGAGAGAAGGCTGATTTTATGAATTATAAAAAACAGCGGGAGCGAGAGATGGTAAAATTTAGGGAGCTTGCCAATGAGGATATTATAATTAACTTATTGCCCGTCATAGATAATTTTAATTTGGCGGTTCAGCATTTGCCGAAGGAGTTGGAAGAATCTGATTGGGTGAAAGGAATTCTGCACATTAAAGTTCAACTGGAAAATTTTTTGAAAGGAGCAGGCGTGGAAGAAATAAAATCGGTCGGCGAGAAATTTAATCCCGAGTATCATGAAATAGCCGGCAAAAGGAAATCGGAGGAGGAAGAGGATGTAATTGTTGGAGAGATTAGGAAGGGATATGAGATGAAGGGGAGAGTGATTAGGGCAGCGAGGGTGATAGTATCAAGTGGCGAAAGCGATTTGGATGAAAATTAAAAGTCAAATTTAAAAAATTAAAAATGCAGAGATTGATTTTAAGTGAAGATTAATAAATTTAGGAATTGCGCGTTTGACTAAATCTTGTTTTAATTATCAGTGTTTATCAGTGTCCGAAGGTCTGTGTTTATCAGTGCGCTATTATTAAATTAGACACTGATGAACACTGACTAAAGCGCTGATAAACACAGATTGAAACATGTAATTTCTAAAGTTTTTGGGATTTTGTTTGTATTTTTAATATTTGGCTTTTGGTTTTTAGTTTTGTTGTGTTTTGAGTAGTAAGCAGAAACAAAAACAGAAAGGAGGTGATAAATTATGGCGATTGTTAAATGGAGTCCGCTGGCAGATTTAGGATTTAGGGATCTGGATAAATTTTTTGAAGAAGATATGATCCCTTTCATTCCGGCGATGCCGCGAATGTTTGAGCCAGCGATGGATATTTATCAAACTAAAGACAATGTTGTGGTGGAAACTCCGCTGGCGGGGGTTGATCCGAAAGATGTAAAAATTACCATTGACGATGATATCCTAACGGTGGAAGGAGAAATGAAAAAAAAGACGGAAGTCAAAGAAAAGGATTATTACCGCCGAGAGGTAAGAAGAGGATCCTTCAGACGTTTAGTCGCTATGCCTGTTCCGGTTAAAAAAGACAAGGCTAACGCGGAAAGCGAAAATGGCATTTTGAGGATTACCATTCCTAAAGCGGAAGTGAAAAAGCCAAAGCAAATTGCTGTTAAGGTAAAGAAGAAGTAAGAAAAACGAGCGCCGAGGGAGTATTTCAATATCGGATACTCGGCGCTTGTCTCTTGAAAATTAATTATTAAAAGATTGACGAATTAATGAATTGACGAATTTAATTCGTTAGTTCGTTAATTCGTTAATAAATAATTCATTAATTTTAGAGATTTAATAATCTCAAAATATTTATTGTTAAAAATTGTCTTGTTAAATAAAAATGACAAGAATAGAAAGGAAAAAAATTATGGGTAAAATTTTAGGAATTGATCTAGGAACAACTAACTCTGCGATGGCGGTGATGGAAGCGGGGGAGGCAAAGATTTTAGAGAATAAAGAAGGCAATCGCACTACTCCGTCGGTAGTGGCGATAAATAAAAGCGGAGAACGGCTGGTTGGCGTGCTTGCTAAAAGGCAAGCGGTAACCAATTCGGAGAACACTATTTTCTCTGTCAAGCGGCTGATTGGAAGAAAATTTGAGGATGAGGAAATACAAGAAGATATTAAGCTTATGCCTTACAGAATAGTCAAGTCCAACAACGGAGTGAAAGTGAAAATGGGCGACAAAGAATATACACCTCAGGAAATTTCGGCAATGATTTTGCAGAAATTAAAAAGCGACGCCGAAGACAAATTGGGAGAAAAAATAACCGAGGCGGTTATCACGGTGCCAGCGTATTTTGATGACTCTCAAAGACAGGCGACTAAAGACGCTGGGAAAATCGCCGGATTGGAAGTAAAGAGAATTATTAACGAGCCAACCGCGGCAGCGCTGGCGTATGGATTGAATAAAAAGAAAAATGAAAAGATCGTCGTCTACGATTTGGGTGGAGGAACTTTTGATGTTTCGGTTTTAGAAGTGGGGGATGACACGGTAGAAGTAAGATCCACTTCTGGAGACACTCATCTGGGAGGCGATGATTTTAATCAGAAAATTATCAATTGGATTGTGGAAGAATTTAAGAAAGAACAAGGAATTGATTTAAGTAAGGATCAAATGGCGCTTCAGCGGTTAAAAGAGGCGGCTGAAAAAGCTAAACACGAATTGTCTTCTTCTATGGAGGCGACGATTAATGAGCCATTTATTACTGTTGATGATGCCGGACCAAAACATCTAAACTTAACTTTAACTCGCGCCAAGCTGGAAGAACTGGTTGACGATCTAATTCAGAGAACGCTTAAACCTTGTCAAAAAGCGCTTGACGATGCTGGGTTTAAGGTAGGGGAAATTAACGAGGTTTTGTTAGTCGGCGGGCAGACCAGAATGCCGGCAATTCAAGAAGCAGTCAAGAAATTTTTTGGCAAAGAACCAAGCCGAGAAATTAATCCCGATGAAGTAGTAGCGATGGGCGCGGCTATTCAAGGTGGAATTTTAGGTGGCGAAGTGAAAGATGTTTTACTTTTAGATGTCGTGCCGCTGTCTCTGGGAATAGAAACTTTGGGAGGCGTTTTCACTAAACTAATTGAAAGGAACACCACTATTCCAACCAGCAAAACGCAAGTATTTTCCACGGCAGTGGACAACCAGCCGTCGGTGGAAATCAATGTTCTTCAGGGCGAGCGGGAAATGGCGGCGGATAACAAATCGCTGGGGCGGTTTGTTCTGACTGGTATTCCGCCAGCGCCGCGGGGCGTTCCTCAGATTGAAGTCAGTTTTGATATTGACGCTAATGGAATTTTAGATGTCAAAGCGAAGGATAAGGCGACTGGCAAAGAGCAATCTATTAGAATTGAATCCTCCTCGGGGCTTTCTAAGGATGAAGTAGAAAAGATGGCGAAAGAAGCGGAAGCCCACGCGGAAGAAGATAAGAAAAAGAAAGAAAAAGTGGAAGCGAAAAATAGCGCCGATACTTTAGTTTACAGCACCGAAAAACTTTTGAGAGAAGCGGGAGATAAAATCAAGCCAGAAGACAAGAAAATTGTTGAAGAAAAAATTGAGGCGTTAAAGAAGGTTAAAGATGGCGATGATGTAGAGGCGATTAAAAAAGCGTCTGAGGAACTCTCCCAAGAATCTCAAAAAATCGGCGCGGCAATGTATCAGCAGACACAACAGCAAACTCCTCCAACTGGCAAGCAAGAAAATAAGGAAGATAAGAAAGATGATCCGATTAAGGGAGAATATGAAGAGAAAAAAGAAAAAGAAAACTAGAAACTCTAGAAACCAGAGTGTCAAGATATTAAAAACGAGGCAGGGGATTGCCTCGTTTTTATTTTCTTCAGAGCTACAAACTGTTATTGCGATAAACCTGAGCGAACACAATTCGCAAAAAGCGACAAAGTAATTCCAGAGCGACAATTCAAAGCGCTGTGATTTATGACGCGGGATTGTCGCGCTCCACTCAAAATATTTTATAACAATGTAGGGCGTACAGGGTTCGAACCTGTGACCATCAGCTTAAAAGGCTGCTGCTCTACCAGCTGAGCTAACGCCCCGGGTTATGCAATATGGAACATAAAATTTGAAACACGGAGTCATTCATTCTTTATTTCAGTTTTACTTTCTATTTGTAGCACATTTTTAAAATTGGGGCAAGGGGGGTAGTTATGGAACATAAAAAGTAAAGTAAAGTAAAATTATTTCCAAATGTTCTGTGTGTGGGCTTGACAAATTTTATGAATGTGCTAAGATACACTGCTATGCTAAAATTAACGCAACTGGCGTAGGAAACATTTGTTTTTGGAAGTTTAGTCTAAAATCCGAATTTCAAGAGATATTACGCTAATTACCGAAACTCTTTAATTCTTTAAAAGAAGAAATGATAATAAAAAAATATGGAAAATGACGCTAAAAATTTGAGAGAAAATTTAATCGGTTTTAGCACCGGGGCTTTGAAACGCTTGCCGAAGAGATTAAGAGAGGTGGTGGCAAAAAGATTTGGGCTTAAAAATGGGCGAGAGATGACTTTAGAAGAAATTGGCAAAGATTATAAAATCAGCCGAGAGAGGATCCGCCAGATTGAAAAAGCGGCCTTAGATAAATTAAAAGAAATAGGGAGCAATGAAAGCGCTGCCAATGTTTTTAGCCACTTACGCCGAATTATCGCTATGCGCGGCGGAGTAATTGGCGAGCGAGATTTGATAAGAATTGTTTTAAATAAAGAAAACGAAAAAAGTAATTATCCTGCCAAGGGAGCGCTTTTTTTAACGCTTGAACTAGATGGGAAAATGGAGAAGGTAAGAGAGGATAATTATTTTGAAAAACGATGGGTTTGCAATATGCCTTTAGAAATTTCTCCAGTTCCCTTTAATAAAAGGAAAAATTTCAAAGAGGAGAATTTAAAGAGACAAGCCGATTTTATAAATTATTTGCTGGAATTTTTTAATTCTACCGAAGAAATTATTAGTTCGGAAAAGCTACTGGAAATGTTTAGAAAAACAAGAATCGCGGGAAAAGAAAAATTGTCTGCTGATTTGGAAAAAGAAATTTTATTTTCTTATCTTGAGCCAAGCAAACTAATTGGGCAAAATTATTTTGGCCAATGGGGACTTAAGAGTTGGCCGGAAATAAAACCAAGAAGCGTCAAAGACAAAATTTATCTGGCGTTAAAAAAAGAAAAGCGGCCGTTACACTTTACGAAAATTACCGAGGTGATAAATGAGATTTGCCAAGATGAGAGATTAGCCAAATCTCAGACTGTCCATAATGAACTGATTAAAGACGAAAGGTGCGTTTTAATTGGTCGGGGAATTTACGCTTTGGAAGAGTGGGGTTACCAAAACGGAATAGTGAAAGAAGTAATCGCCAGAATTCTGAAAAGAAAAAATAATCCGATGGACCAGAACGAAATAATTAAAGAAGTTTTAAAGAAAAGAATAATTAAGAAAAATACGGTGATTGTGAATTTAAAAAATCACAGATGTTTTGTGAGATTAGAGGATAACAGATATAGATTGAGAGATTAATGATAGAAATTAAATATTAGGATATTAGGATATTAGGATATTGAAACAATATCCCGATATCTAATATCCTAATTTTTATTTGTCTTAATATCATATTTCTGTTAAAATAAATAAAAAGAAAGCCTGTAGGAACGAAAATAAAATTATGTCTATTTATACCATCATTGAAATTCTAAAAGAAACAAAAGCGGTTTGTTTTGATTATTGGTGGTTGGTTGCCCCGGCGGTTTTATGGATCTTATTCAAAATTACCTGGATGAACTATATTCAGGAAAAATACATTAAAAGTATCAAATGGGATTTATTGGAAATTAAAGTTCCCAAAGAAATAGAAAAGAGACCGAAGACAATGGAAGAAGTTTTTTCAGGATTACACAGCAATCTTGATGTGATGATTGATACACTTTATGATATCTATCTAGGCGGAGTAGTGGAGACATGGTTCAGTTTAGAAATTGTCAGTTTCGGCAGTGATATTCATTTTTATGTTAGAACCCCGTCTGATGTAAGGGGAATAGTGGAGTCTCAGATTTATTCCCAACACCCGGAAGCGGAAATTGTCAAAGTGGATGATTATGTCGACAACATTCCTGATGACATTCCCAGTAAGGATTACGATTTATGGGGAACGGAAATGGTTTTGCAAAAAGAGGACGCTTACCCCTTGCGGGTTTATAAAGATTTTGAAGATACCGCCACAGGAGAGTTTATTGATCCAATATCAGGTATTATTGAGGGAGTTTCGGGATTTAGCAAGGGAGAACAACTTTGGATTCAAATCCTCATTCGCCCGACAGATGATAAGTGGCAGGAGGAGGGAGTAAAACTGGTGATGAAATTAATAGGTAGGAAAGGGAAAAAGAAGTCCTCGGGATTTTTCGGGATAATATGGGCTGAAATAGCTGATATATTAAGAAATATTATTCAAGGATTTTTCTATGTTCCGCCGCCGATGGAAAAAGGGAAAACAGCGGAAGACGAAGAATACAAGAGTTTGATGCTTCATCTCTCCCCGGGAGAAAAAGATACTGTCACTGCCATTGACGATAATATTAAAAAACATGGATATTTTACTAAAATAAGATGGATTTATGTTGCCAAGAGAGATATTTTCAACAAAACTCGCGGCGCTGGAACTGTTTTTACTTACTGGTCGCAGTTTGGCTCCTCAAATCTTAATAATTTAATTCCTGATAGTTACACTAAAACCAGCGCTTATTATTATCTAACAGAATTGCGGAAAGCGGTCAGGAAAAGAAGAATTTTAAGGAAATATAAAAAACGAGAGATGAGAGAAAGAGGGTTTGTTTTGAATACCGAAGAGCTAGCGACTCTCTTCCACTTCCCGACAGAAGAGGTTAAGGCGCCGGTTGCTCCGCGAGTAGAAGCAAAGAAAGTTAAACCGCCAGCCCAGTTGCCAGTGGGGTAAAATTTCTATAAATCCTGTGGGATGTATAAAGTTTTATAATGAGGGCTGCTTTTTCTCCGATTATTCCCCTAATCCGTTAATTTTTAATAATCCACCTCCAATCCCCTCCCAAGAGGGAAATTATGAGAAAATCAGCAGACTTTATAACATTATGAACGATATTAATATTTTCGCCAAAACCAATTTCCGAGGACATGAACATAAATTTGGCATTAAAACCGACGATCGGCGGCGGCATATTTATGTTATTGGAAAAACTGGTATGGGCAAGACAACCCTCTTGGAAAATATGGCGCTTAACGATATTAGGAGCGGAAAGGGAGTGGCAATTGTTGATCCTCATGGCGATTTTGCGGAAAAGATATTAAAATTTATTCCTTCCCAGCGGACGAACGAAGTGATTTATTTTAATCCGTCCGACGCTGATTATCCGATCGCCTTCAATGTAATGGAAAAGGTTGATCCGCAATATCAGCATTTAGTTTGCTCGGGATTAATAAGCGTTTTCAAAAAAATCTGGGCTGATTCTTGGGGTCCGAGATTGGAATATCTGTTAAGAAACACGCTATTGGCGCTTTTGGAATATCCTAATAGCACTTTATTGGGAGTAAACAGAATGTTGGTTGATAAAGAGTACCGTAAAAAAGTGGTTTCAAGGGTTTCCGATCCGGTTATTAGATCGTTTTGGGAAGACGAGTTTACTAAATATTCAAACCAGTTTGCCACCGAAGCGATTTCTCCGATTCAAAATAAAGTTGGGCAATTTCTTTCTAATCCGATGGTTCGCAACATTGTCGGCCAGACAAAGTCAAGCATTGATATGCGAGAGATTATAGATAATCAGAGAATTCTGGTCATCAATTTATCCAAAGGAAGAATTGGCGAGGATTACAGCGCTCTGCTGGGAGCAATGCTAATTACCAAAATTCAGTTGGCAGTAATGAGTCGGGTGGATATTCCAGAGAAGGAGAGAAAAGATTTTTATCTTTATGTTGACGAGTTTCAAAATTTTGCCACTGAATCGTTCGCCGATATTCTCTCCGAGGCGAGAAAATACCGCTTGAATTTAATTATTGCTCATCAATACATTGGACAGCTTGAGGAAAAGGTCAGTGACGCGGTTTTTGGCAATGTTGGGACAATTATTTCGTTTCGAGTGGGCGCCGCCGATGCGGAGATTTTAGAAAAGGAATTTGCGCCGGTTTTTTATATCAATGATATTGTTAATTTAGGCAAATATGATATTTACCTCAAGTTGATGATTGACGGCATTGCCGGTGACGCTTTCAGCGCGACTACTTTGCCATCCCCTGATATTTCTGAAACTAAAAACGAAGAAAAGATTATTAAAATTTCAAGGGAAAGATATTCAATTCCCAGGAAAATAGTAGAGGAAAAAATTGTTAAGTGGGCGGGGGTGGAGACAGAAAAAAAGAATGATGAGGTTGGCTTGAACGCGAAAAAAAATAAGGAAGAAACAAGGGCGGAAAATAAAACTGTTATTGAGAAGGAAAAGAAAATGTGGGAGGCGAAGTGCGATCGCTGCGGTCGAAATATCCAAGTTCCTTTTGAGCCGGATCCCAACCGAAAAACATACTGCAAAGAATGTCTAGCTCAAGTAAGAAAAGAAATTGCCTTAGCGATGAAGAGCAAAGAAATGGAAGAAAATAAAGAACCGCAGTTTAATAATTTTAGTTGGCAGAGCGACCAAATTAAACAACCTCCTAAAATAAATAAAGCGGAAATAAACTCTGCTAAATCAGAAGGGGGAGTGAATGATATTTCGGTAATAGATAGCAGCGGTATTATTAATAAC
>Ga0209834_10001550_pt1 | contig 12808 bp, 19 predicted proteins | sample Mar14236cmmetaG_FD_184134 | JGI IMG/M metagenome (GOLD analysis project Ga0209834, IMG submission 184134) | Marine hydrothermal vent microbial communities from Guaymas Basin, Gulf of California to study Microbial Dark Matter (Phase II) - Marker... ...
AGCCGGTGCTATACATGCACTTGGTAAAGTAGGTGAAGTAGTAGACAAGCCATTCAAGTGGCTTGGCGATAAGACCTTAGATATTACCGGTAGCCCTGCTGCTGCCACTGCTGCTTATACCATTCCACAATTCTTGGCATTGCAAGGATTAGCTGGCAAAGCCACTGCTCCAATTGGGCCGTCTGTTAAGACAACAGGCCTACACAAAAAGCAAGGCGGTATGTACATGGGGCCTAATGCTAAGTCACGTAAGGGAGGTGATTCAGCATTAGATGAAAAAGTTAGAGCCCTGTCTATGGGCGGAGCACTACGTGACGAGGTCTGGAGGGAGACAGGAAAAACCAATGAAAAAGGGCAATTAGGATATCCAGCTATGATTGATCAGAATGGTAACATTATCCATGAGATTAGTGATGCTTACACTGAATTGTACCTTCCTAAAGGTGGAAAAGATAAACAGTCCACTACACTAAAGGACATATTGTTTCATCCTGAATTATATTCAGAATATCCAGAGGTAGGCAATATACGAATAGATATGCGAAAGTCTAAATTACCTGGGAAACATGCGGGAGTATCAGGCACCGCTGATCTCAGGGACATGGACAATCCAGTATTAGGTATAAATGCACTGGATTTCAGGCCCGAAAAAAAGGTAAAAGGCTCTTTGCTTCATGAGGTCCAGCATTATATACAGAGGAAAGAAGGAATGCCTGGTGGAGGATCTTCAGCTTACTGGCCTAACCTAGATTTTATAGAAGCAATGCAGAAGTACTTCGCTATCCAAGGAGAGAGACAGGCCAGAGATACTGGAGACAATGCGGACTGGTTTCAAGAAAGAAGAATAATGACACCTACATGGTACAGAGACGATAGAAATAATGTACAGTATGACGCTGCACAACCCGTACCTTCGAAGATAATGTACTAAGAAAAAGGGCCCGTCAGGGCCCTTGTCTTTATGAAGGCTGGTATTCTCTTTCTACAACGGCATGGAACGGAATGCCAAAATCTGTTAAGTAAGCGAATGACACTGTATAGATCTTACCCATATACTCTTCTGGATTTTCTATTACATGCCTCTTCATTACATGTGTACCAGGAGCGACCGCTTTAAATGTCTTACCATTCGGTAATCTGAAGACGAATTTACCATTACCATTCTTGTCTTCCTCAACATCAATAACTGGATATTCATCATCATACCTGAATTTAATCTTCAGTAATGACTTATCTCTCTTACCTGCCGCATAGCCCCCAGTATTGGTTCTAAGCATGAGCCCTTCATAACCATGCTTTCTAACGCGGCTGAATTCTGTTTTAATGGTGTAAGAGTTGTACTCCCAAGTAGGCTCCAATATAACTGAGCCCTCAAAGGGCATAGCGCTCAGTGCTTGGTGCCTAACTCTGTATGTATCATCAATGACAGTGTCATAGACATGGTAGTTTAGTTCTTTAGTACCAGCTTGCTTCCTTCTCATCCTGGAATTAACTTCTCTAAGAGGCATACCATGGACGTATACCTCACCATCAATAGTCTGACCCTCCTCTAAGAAATCTAGAGTCTCAGTTACATGCTCCATGGTTTCTATAGGTTTGCCATTCCTGGTATACGCAATAATCTCGCCCCTAGATTTAGTAACTAACATGCGGTTACCGTCTAACTTTCTCTGGACCATGGCTCCAACGGTGTTAATCCTATCAAGATTGACTTTATCATACCGCTGAGCTAGCATAGGAGCATACATGTTCATGCCATTCTTGTTGATATTGGCTTGAGCCTTTTCTACAGAGGTGTGGTAGCCCTTATCAATTTGCTTATTAACCCTGGAATTAACCCTGGACTCTATTTGTTCAGCTATATTTCTACTAGCTTTTCCTTCAGTGATAGTCTCTCGCTGCTCTATTTGAGAGCCTCCAAGAATGCCGTGAGTGACTACTATCCCATTCTCTTCTACATGAACAGTCCATATTCTACATGCTCCAGTATTATCTATTTTAAATAAAGTAATCATTTTATTCCCTCCGCAAACTCTTTACAGTAATTACAGTCTATCCCACACAATCTGGTATGGCATTCAATAGCACTAGTGGAGAAAGGCCGTAAAAAGCCGTGTACATCAGAAGCATCTAAAGTCTTTATCTTAGCAGCCTCGTTCTTAGAACTGTTAATACTCTCAATGGATTTCCAGAGTTTAGATATGTCTCCTTCATATTTACCATCTATATACATTGGCAATATGGTTGACATGAACTTATCACTAGCAGTTCTGCCTGTTAACTTGAAAGATCTGATACCAATAAACTCATAGTAGTGGAAGTCTTGTGGAAGTATCCAAAACAGGTTCATGAACGTATTCACATTAGAGTATCTATTACCTACACATCTATTAAATGGGTAGTTGCTAAATGACTTGGCCTCTTCCAGTGTCTCTGTAGTACCATGGAGAGAGTAGCATCTGTCTCTATGAATACATGGTGTAGCTCCCTCTGAGTAACCACTGCCACAAAGCTCATTGCAGAGCACTTCAATCTCTATGCCACATGAAGCTCCTGCTATAACAAACTGCCGCATAACATAAAATGATCTGTTATAACTAATATGCATGACCATTTTTGTAATGAACGGATATTGCTCACTTAGTGCTATCAACTGTCTTGGTGATTCAATCCTCAATATAGTGGATAGCTCTACATCAACGCTGACATTATTTTTCTTAAGAATCTCTAACAACATGGTATCAGCGATAATCATGCCAATGTCATTAGACCCTAATCTTCTAGCTAATGCTAAGAACTTGTCCTCATCAATAGCATCCTTACCTCCAGCAGAGATCGTGTTAGAGGTGTACCAGAATTTAACTCCTATCTGTTTTAATTTTAGTGCGTGGTCAATTAGTACGTCCAGAGTGACTCCTTCAGGGAATCTATAGAGAGGTCTGGCAGAGAACTCATGGTGTTCTATATCTGACCCGTATACAGATCCAATACGGTTCTCACCGTTTGAATCGTTCATTTTTTCAATGAGGTCAAAAGTATTCTGACTAAAATTATACCCGATATTTAAAGATGACATGTTATTTCTCCCAAACATAGTAATCATTGATGATGGCAGGTGCCACACCAAGTGCTTTGGTTATAACGCTAGGCTCTATGCACCTACCGCCGCCCTCTGACCATAGTCTCAGGCGTAAGTCTAAGAAATCATCTGGTACATTCTCAATGACTATTATCTTCTTAGCTTTGCAGTTATCAAGAATAGAGATAACCTCATCTTGGCTAAATAAATGCAAGAACTCACTGTATATGGCGATGTCGTACCCTCCTGTCATATAAGACTCATAAGGCTCATTGATATACGACGTGTATGGTAATGGGTCAAACTGTCTCTTATCTACCACAGTTTTCTGATAGACCATCATGTGTTGCATCATACTACCACTGGCACCACCAACATCTATGACAGATATACTACCTGTGTACTTGGCTGCTAAGTATCTGGCTATCATATCTTTCTTGGTAGCAATCTCTTTTACCAGTAATGGATAGAGATCATCTGGTTTTGACAGATCTCCTGATATAATTCTCTGTTTAACTAGTTCTGTATAATCTTCCATCATATTCTCCTAATAGTTTCAGGTTTGTTAATCTTTTTAAGTGGCTTATAAGTGCTTGATTTATATACAAAAATATGAACACACGTCAAATATGAGCCCCCTCACAGCATTTTTGAATGTAAACATATATAACCCCCTCAATCAATATTTATTGTGTTGTCACGGACAAATTGGCTAATTGATACCTGTTGCCACTTAAGGTTACGTGACTCCCATAATATCCTGCCTTCAGTATTTGTATACTCTTCTATGAATACTATCCTCTTACATCCAGTGTCAAGTAATCTCCTTACACAATCCGGACAAGGGCTAGCAGTGACGTAGCAGGTATAGATACTGTATATGTCCGCGCACTTGGCAATAGCCACATCTTCAGCGTGGCGTGCAATACAGCGGGACGAGTTTCCAGATTTGTCATAGGCTCCTGGACAAGGAAACTCATCAGGACAATGTGGTATTCCACTGGCAACTGAGTTATAGCCAGTAGATATAATTTGGTGGTTGCGGTTAGTTAGTACACATCCTACTTGACGTCTTCCACACGTAGCACGGAGCGACGCGGTTTTCGCCATTAATAGGTTATACTGGTCATTTGTAGGCCTCATACTATCTCCAATAAAAAAGGCCCACCATATTAGTGGGCCTTTCCTCAGTCCGATATTACTTTTCTTGCATTGCAGTAATTAGTTCAGCTACAATCTTATACACACCAACATAATATGTTGCAGATCCATCAGTCATGCCGACTTCTGTACCTTTCTCCATAATTTCTTCTCTGGTAGCATCAAGATTCTCAAGGAACCAGTCATTAAGTTGACTAGACATTGAGGCTGGAGCAGTCCAACCAAAAGCTTTACGCAGTTTGTTGTAACAAGCAGCAGCTTTCTTCTCATCAGCATAATCACCAACTTCCATGATCTTAGCAACCACGTCAGCTTTATCGCCTTCAAGTGCTTCTTCTTCAGTAAATGCTTCAACTACTTCATTCCACTTAGAAGAACGAACAACTGATGGAAGCTCAACGCCATTTTCAGCAGCAATACCTTTTAGATACTTGGTAGCAGTTGCATTGGTAATACCTGCGCTAGTGGCTAATTCTTTAGCAACGGTGTATGACTCAATTAGAGTAAAGTCAAGATCATCTAACTGGGCTTCCCATTCTAGCTTACGCTGTGCAGGAGTAACAATCAAGCCTGCTTCAGTAGCAAGTTTGCGATATTCTGACTGACATGTTTTAAGACTATTTTCAGTTTCTTGGAACATCATCAATACTACTTCATCTTCAGTCAGTTCAATATTCGCTTCAAAAATTTCAGTTAATTTGCTCATAGTTTTTCTCTCAATAGATTAATTATATCGCTTTCCAAGTTAAAGTCATAAATGTAATGCGGAAAGCAGGACATTACTTTATCATATTTAGATCTTATCAATTTCTGTTCATTCAAGACTTGGTCAATAAGATCTTGGTCATAATAGTTTTTACCTGTGAAATCAGGTTTGCCTTCACCAACACAATAAATAAGTATATTATCATCATTCAATATGGCATCAGTGTTAGCAATTAATATCCTCATCTCCTCCTCAGACGGATCTTGGTAAACTGCATAGGATATTGACTGGATCCTGTCAAGGATTATATTGCCCTCCATAAGGATCTCATCAAATGCTCTTACTTGGCACTCATTAAAGTCTTTACTTGGACCTCCAGCATGGCGCAAAGGGATATATAACCACTCACTTAGTTCATGCCCAAGTGTTGATTTTCCAGAGCCGTTTGCGCCTTCCAGTATGATCTTCACTTACTTTTCCTTAGACATGTAACTGTCAAGGATGTCAGTCATGACCGTCTCTGGAGCTACCCAACCAGCAGGTTTAGTAGCATCAGCAGAGTCAAACCCTGGTCTGTTTGCCTTAACACCTTTCTTCTTAGTCATGTTAGCATGATGGATAGCAGCAAATAACGTATCAACTAGTTCCTCATCAAGGCCAAGCTTATATAGAATACCATAAGAAAAATAAACACTATCAAGAACAGCGTCTATAACACCAACGATGTCTCTATTAGCATGTGCCTCAGACAGTTCTTCAGCTTCTTCTTTTAACTGCGTAACAGATAAGCGATTCTCATCATCTGTCTGTAGCTGAATAATGCCTCTCTCAACACCAAGGATGCTCTTATTGAAATCTACTACTTTCGAAAATCTCGTCTTCTTCAAGCTCATATCTCACCTCTATATCTTTAATATCATATTTAATAGTTAAATCCCGCAAGAATCTGTTGTGGACACTCATGATGAAACCTACAGGGTTTGAAACTTTTAAGTTCCGCATGTAAACATAGGCATTCGCACATGCGTATCTATTGAATAACACATCATACTTGGATAACAGACTTCTATCATCCATAGATTCTAGTATAATATCACTCTCTGGTACCAGTGATTCATCTGCATTCATTAGCTCTTCTTTAATATCCCTGCCTGACATGTCACATGCTATCCACATCAACAATGCTATGGATGTGTTAGTAAAGAAATATCCTTTAACTAACTCATCATTCACATATACCTCAGTATGCCGGCCATTAGGGCCGACATAGCGAAATATAACTGTTATCTTACCACTCATCTAATGCGTCGCCTTCAACTGTACTGTCACCTTCTGGTGCCTTATGTTCAATTGGAGGCGCAGCCTTTGGAGCTGCAAGTTTTGGAGTAGAACTTTTCCAAGAGTCCCAAGGCTTGTCAGTAGCAATCTCAATAGCAGGTTCACATGATTTCTCATCTAAGAAATCTACCATCTCAAAAGTTAACTTGGGAACTGATGCTTCATCATCAAACCCCAGTTTAGTAATAACCACAGCTGGAGTTGGTGATCCTGCTTTTGCCAATGCCTTACCGTAAGCACCAAAGGGCTTAAGGCTAAGCACTGTGACAGTCAGTAAGTAAATAGTAGGCTCGTCTTCATTAATCTGGTCAGCCAAGATAACATGGAGACGTTTAGAATCCTTGCATTTCTTAGACTTACCACCAGACATAGATTTAGCTGATCCCCACTGAGAATTAGGGCAAGAACGGCATACGTCATTAACTGGTGACTCAACAAAAGCATCAGGCTTTAAACCATCGCTAGACTGACATGTTGGTGCATCAGCACTGTTTGGACTATAACCTGATTCATAGTACGTCTTGCTAAAACCATGCTCTGGAGATATACCGACTATAACCACGTCGATCTCTTCACCAAGTTTAGTTTCTTCATCACCTACTCTAATGGTAAACTTGCTTTTCTTAAGTGAAATTCTAGGCACTCCGCCCGAGCCAGTTTCCATAGAGTCCAGTTCTGTGACCCCCTTTCCTTCTAGCATCTTTGCTATATGCGCTGGTACATTTGACATAATTACTCTCCTTTTAAGATTTGCGAATGTTAATTGCTCTTTCTTCCGAATACTGGATACCAATAGATGAAGGTGCTAAGCCCTCGTCCATCAGCTCAAGTATGTGGTTCTTAGCCACGTGGCTAGTGAATACGCCAAAGTCTCCTGAATCACTGACATACTTAATAAGTGCCTCTCTATCTTCTAAAGAAGTGTACGTTTTAGTAGTCTGGTATGCAGTGCCAAAGGGAGTTTTAAAACTATCTACCCCCATTTCTTCTGCTGCTTCAAGAATCTTCATTTCTAAGTCCAGCATCTCTGCTTTGACAACCTTTTCATGGTTCTTGAATTCAGATCTAGCTTCAGCAAGATCATTACGCAAACCAATATATATTTCTACTACTTTTCCTATTTTCATCTTAGCTCCTGGTTCATTAGGTAAACAAGAAATTCCTTATTTACATGGATATTATGTCACATTTTAAATACCTTGTAAACGATTATTTTCACCATTATGCATAAAGGTCTAATACTTCCTGGCTTGAAACTTCTTTCTTCTCTAGCATTTCATACAACTTTTTTTCAACTTTTGAGCTGTAGAAGTTTATGATAATTTGTTTCTCTCTTTGACCAGATCTTCTTATCCTACCAATAGACTGGCGATAATAAGAGTTGCCCAAGATCGGTCCAAAGAATATGATGGTATGACAGAACTGGAGATTCAATCCGTGCGCGGCGACTCTTGGTTGAGCAACCAATATATCGAACTTGCCTCTCTTGAACTCATCAAGAACTGTCGCCCTCTTAGCTCTAGGCACTCCGCCATAGATAACCTTACATGACTTCAGTTGCTTCTCTAATTCCTTAACTACGGAGACAAACTGGCAGAAGATAATGACTTGGCCTACTTGTTCTTGGACATGCCTAATCTCATCAATCTTGTTATCCATAGGAAGGACTATGGTATTGCCCTCCTCATCATACACACACCCACTGGCTATCTGCAATAACTTGGTAAACTTAACAGCAGCAGTAGATGCCACGATGGTACCACTTTTAATTTCTGCTATTTGCTGAAGCCTCATCTCTTTATGAGCCTTAGCTTGCATAGTAGTCATACTGAATTCTTTATACATGTATGAGATATCTGGCAGATCTATGCATTCCTCAGTCTTAAACATAACTGCAGGTTGCAGAGCAGCATGACAGATACTAGCTGCATGGGGATTAGGCTCCCAGATATATGGCGCAAGCTGATACATAGTCAGCTGTCTCCATCTCGTCATGTACTTGGTTGGTAGCATCACAGGATTAACGGCCTTAGCAATTCCAAAGGCTTCCATTGGAGAGTTGCCTACTGGTGATCCAGTGAGGCCATAGATAGCCTTAGCTTTATCTGCTATTCTCTGCATCTCTTTGGATCGCTTAGATTGAGGATTCTTATAGGCATCTACCTCATCAATTATGATGACATCAAACTTAGCAAGTATAAATAAATCTGCATAGGTCCTAACAGCATCATGATTGGTCAGATAGAAGTGCGCCCTCTTTCTGATGGCAGCTACTCTCTCTTTCTTGGTGCCATGTACGATAGAATAGGACCTATTTGGTATGACCTCTTTTATCTCTTGTGCCCATACAGAACTGATGATAGACAGAGGGCAAATGATTAACACCTTCTTGATTTTCTCTGCTTCAAGAAGAATATCTGAGAACCACAAAGAACTAGCCGTCTTGCCTGAACCTAGTCCAGAGAAGTTATAGCCTCTCTTGTTCCTCAACATGAACTCTATAGTTTCTAACTGATGAGCATAGGGTTTTCTATTACCAAAATCATAGTCAAGTTTCATCGTTCAGTTCCTCAATCATTCTTGGAATATCTTTCATGCCATAACATATAAGTGCTATGCCTCCGGCTTCCTTTATAAATCTTAGTTCTCGTTCTTGAAGTTTAGTAGGTTTGCCTTTATCAGTCTTGACTTCAATCGCGAACCACTCGCCACGCAGGCATCCCACTAGATCAGGGATACCGTTGTGGCTGAACTGGCTCTGATGAATCTTTCTGACATATATAGCAGGAAACGAATTGTTAAGCTCCGCTACTAACTTACGCTGTACAACCGCTTCGCTTGCATTAGCCATATTTGCAGTCTTCCTTAATCAGGCAAAAGAAGCAGTATGAGTTCTTAGTTGCCACGAACTCAGTATCTTCATTGACCTGGATGTATTCAACATCAAACTTGGCCTTAGTCTTAGCATGGTCCTCACGCTTGAAAGTTACCACAATCTTTTTCTTATGCTCAGCAAACAGATATGCAGATTTGACTACTTGCACATCTGGATATAACTCAAACAAGAACGCAGCTGTCATGTGTAGCTGACCATAGTCTTCATCATATGGACGGAACTTACCAGTCTTGAAGTCAATGACTGTAATGGTCTCAGCATTTTCAAAGACTATCATATCTATGATGCCCCTAAACTTAACAACGTCAGGCTTACCAAACCAAGTGGTCTCTCTCCATTTATGGTCAAGAGCTAGCTGCTGCTCTGCGAATATAGCATCAGGACCAAATTGGTTGAAGAGCTTGTCGATGATAGGCACTACGTTCGAAGAAATCATTCCAAGTACGGGTTCATCATTCAGGCCTTTCTTATATAAAATATAGTCTTCCAACTGCTTATGAACCTTAGTCCCTTTAGCGAATGCTGGATTCTCACCCTCATCTGGATATTCCTTAGTCAGATACTTCGCCTCAAATTGGCGTGGGCATTGGCGGTAGTTGGATAGCCTACTCCAGGATAGGGCGATTTCTTTCTTACTCATTTAAGTTCTCCGAGGTTATACCCACTAGCGGAATCTAGTGGGAATTTCAATAATAACTCTGTATTAAAATACTTCTGGAAGTCAATACCTCCATTGATAAATTCGTCTAATTCTTTAACATCAAACTCTTCTGGCACAATCCACGTTAGTGAGTCATGCACTTGGATCTGGAATATGGCTTCTTCAAACTTGTCATGAACCTCAGCAATAACTATCTCAGACAAGTCAGCACCAGACCCTTGAATAGGTTGATTGATAGATGACGATTCTCCTTTCCAGTCAAGATTTGTTATGGCAAACCGTCTTCCCATAAGTGATTCTGAATATCTATTCTTTCTCACCCTGGATATAGCTATATCCCAGAATTTAGGCACTTTGCGGTAAGTCTTCTTATAGGTATTCAGGTAGTGAGTAGACTCTCTGAGTGTCACTATCTTGTTATATTGTTCAAAGAATTTAGTCTGCAAGCTCTTAGCCCCAATGCGATACTGACTAGACAAGTTGGTTAGTTTGCCACAATTCCTCTGGTCAATAATCTCATCATCCGTTTCTTTCTTCTCCATGATTTCTACATATGGTGTACCATAAATGCCTTCTGTCATAATAGAGTGGAGGTCTTTTCCATCTATGAATGCCTGGAGCATGACTGGATCTTCTGAGAACTGAGCCATAAGCCTCATCTCCTGTGCCGCGAAATCAGCATAGAAGAACTTATAGCCTTTAGGTGCTACCATAGCTTTCTTAACTAGCTTATCTTTTCTTGGTAGCTGATGAAGAGCAATACCAACTTGATACTTCTTCATTATTTTAGAGGTATAACTCATTCTACCAGTGTATGAATTAAACAAGCGAGGCACAGGGTGCATGACTTCACTCTTCCCATATTCTCTGGTATTCAAGAATCCATTGATATACTTATTAACTACTGTAATGGCAGACTTAACTTCCAATAGAGTGGCAAGTCTTTGATCCTCAGACTTAAGCAACATGAGCTTGAGGTTGCTAGCATTTGTAGATGGATTACCGCTTGGCGTCATGCCCTCAGGCTCTATGCCCCAGCGGTTAAATACAAGGTTAGCTAACTGCTTAGGCGATCTCACCACAGTAGCAGCTATATTGAGCTCTCTGAGACCCTTGTTGACCTTGGCACCATACATAACTGCCATATATTCAACAACATCATAGTCTACTTTAATGCCCCTCATATAGCCCCTGGCGAGAGGCACCAAGCACCTGCACTCAGTTAGATAACCAAGTCTCTGATCTGGAGGCAGTAATTTCTCTAATGTAGTAGCAAGCTCAAGAGTCATACTGGTATCAAAGATAACACGTTTCAACCAGTACTCTTCGTCATCCTCCATGTGTTCCTTCATGCTGATGAACTTTTCTGTATCAGGATGGTCTTCCATCCACTTAGCTATACAGTTCTTTAATGAATATCTGAAGTGCTCATCTTTCTGTGAGTTGTTAATCCACTTGGCAAGCAATCCAGTATCTCTGAATTCTATGCTCTTTATGTCATCATATCCTACATGGCGAATGAGTACTGATATGTCAAAAATAGCATTGTGGCAGTAAACAACTGGTTTTTCCAGATTCAGCAGCGCAGCCCTTGTCTCCTCAGGCTCTCTGGTTACTGACTCGTGCCCCTCACCAATAATGCAGACGAGTTTAACATAAAATTCCTCGCGGTATGGTTCTAGTGCATAGGAATTGGTTTGTTTTTTGGATGGGTCAAATGGCCCAGTCTCTGTATCTAGTGCATACTTCATCTTATCCACCCCTTCTTAAATTTAGGTGCTTTGTTGGTCTGTTTTTTACCAAAGATACGGGTATGATTCTCATCATACCTCTTCTTATTGGTAGGCCTCCTTTTTGATCTTTTACTCATTAACACTCTCCTCTTCCATGAAATCAGCAAGTATTTGCTGCATCTCTTCCACCTCATCCCGATGGTAATCACCTAGCAGCATTATGGTTACTTTATTATCAATTATATCAAGCTTAGCTGAGTGATCTACTCTAACTTTTAGCATATCATTGCGCCATACTGAGAAACTGCCTTCATGGTGGTAACAGAAAGTATATTTATCAGATTCTGGTACAAAGTTACATCTCCATATCTCCATATCACGTGCCAATTCCACTGCTTCTTCTAACGTTTCTAGGTTTTTCATGTTCTTTTCACTATTTTATTTATGGAATGTTTATTATAACACAAGCAAATACAAATGTAAAATCCTATTTTTACTTTAATGCCCCAGTATATCTTCGCGGATGCGGTCTAATTCCACTTCCAATAAGTCTTTTGTAATGTCTATGTTATTCAGCATCACAGAGTTTATCTCAATATCCTCACAAGCTCCTGGATATGTAGCAGTGGCAGGCTCACCTGGTTGGTAATCATAATCTACTCTTACAGTCAGTTCTATATCTGCTTCAGTTATGCTCATTTCATCTCTCCTAATTATCTTCAAACGACCCTAATGCTGATACCAAAGCAATAAGGATTACAAGAATTCCCAGCCATCTAATGACTGGTAGTAGTGCTATGCCACCAAGTAATACGATCCAGTGTGGATGCTCTCTCAGAAACTTAATCATTTCACATGCTCCACGATATATTTGTCTGGTAAAAACCCACAGCCAAATTCATCAGTATGCAGAACCTGTACGCACTCGCCATCTGAACCGATCTGCACGATTGGTAGCTCGACGTATTCTGTTATGAAATAAGAAGACGCCCACACAATAATCGCTGCCAGAAGCCAGTCCCCAGCCTTCATAACGACACCCCCTTAATGCCCTCGTTCCTAAGCATTTCACTGGCAGACATCACCTTGGTCACTGCCTCCTTTGGCAGGTTGTTTGTCACCTTCTCGCTAATGAAACAGTTAAAAATCTTGACGATTTTCTGCACCTCATCCTCAGGACGGTCAGGCTCAAGTTGTTTTATTAAGTTGTGTAAGTTCATTCTAATTCTCCACA
>Ga0209834_10001551_pt1 | contig 12802 bp, 10 predicted proteins | sample Mar14236cmmetaG_FD_184134 | JGI IMG/M metagenome (GOLD analysis project Ga0209834, IMG submission 184134) | Marine hydrothermal vent microbial communities from Guaymas Basin, Gulf of California to study Microbial Dark Matter (Phase II) - Marker... ...
GTTCAGCCCCATACAACTCACGGCCACGAAGAAGAAACTGGAACAGCTCATGGAAGAGAGCGGGCTGCGTGTTCCCCTCGACGTGCCGGTGGAGAAGCTGGCGGTAGGAGAGCAGCAGCGCGTGGAGATACTGAAGGTCCTGTCGCGTGACGTTGACCTGCTGATTCTCGACGAACCGACGTCGGTGTTGACGCCACTGGAGGTGGATGAGCTGTTTGCGCTGCTTCGCAGGCTCAAAGATGCGGGCAAATCGATCATCCTCATTACCCACAAGCTGAAGGAGGTCGGCTCGGTCACCGATCGGGTCGTCGTATTGCGGCATGGGGAGATGGTCGGCGATGTGCCGACAGCGCAGGCATCGACGGAGCAGCTGGCGCAGTTGATGGTTGGAAAGGCTCTGGACGAGGAGGCAAACGCCGTAGAGTTACAGGATAAGGGCCTGCCGACGGCGGAGCGGGAGAGGGCAAACGTTCGCACTGAACAGCCTGTCCTCGAGGTCTCCGGCCTCACGGTGAAGGGGAATACAGGCGAAGTGGCGGTAGACAACCTCTCGTTCGAGGTCTACGGCGGGGAGATCTTTGGTGTCGCCGGTGTGGAAGGTAATGGACAGTCGGAGTTGGTCGAAGCGCTCACCGGGTTGCGCTTGGCAGAGAAGGGGAAGGCATCGATCAACGGGAAGAACATCCTCGGCCTCGATCCGCGAGAGATCTACATGCTGGGGGTGGCTCATATCCCTGAGGATCGCTGGCGCCTTGGCCTCGTCCTCCCATTCACTCTGGCGGAGAACGCGATTCTCGGCGTGCAGCGCTGGGATGAATTCCGCGGCCCGATGTCCTTCCTGCGCTGGGGAAAGGTCAACCAACACGTGCGGGAATTGATGAAGAGATTTGAGATCAGGGCCACTGGGCCGAGTGCTCCGGCAAAGAGTCTCTCCGGAGGAAATCAACAGAAGCTGATCGTGGGGAGGGAGCTGGCCAAGGATCCGCACATAGTTGTCGCTTCGCAGCCGACGCGCGGGCTCGATATCGGCGCGGCGAAGTACATCCGTGATCTCCTCGTGGAGATGAGGAACAAGGGACGCGCCATACTGCTCGTTTCAGCGGATCTGGATGAGGTGCTCGCGCTGTCCGATCGGATTGCCATCATGTATGAAGGGAAATTCATGACAATTGCTTCGCCCAAGGATCTCGATCGTGAGACGATCGGTATGCTGATGGGTGGCGCAGCCGTTAAGGAGGGGGCAGTATGAGCCAAGGGCTGACAGAGACCGTGCCCCAGAAGGAGAAGCTTGTTCGTCGTACGCTTACCGGGTTCAACCCAGCGATAGAGTCGTTGCTCGCTGCAGCGGTGGGGCTGATAATCGGAGCGATCCTCATGCTTGTTTGGGGGTACAACCCGTGGAAGGCATACGCCGCCCTGCTACAAGGGGCGTACGGGGATGCCTACGGATGGGCCAGTTCAGCTGCGCGCGGTGTGCCGCTGATTCTCACCGCTCTAACCTTCTCCATCTGTGTGCGCGCAGGGATGTTCAACATCGGTGCGGAAGGGCAGGTGTACATGGGAGCAGTGGCAGCGGTGGCGGTGGGCTACTTCGTTCTGCCGGCTGGGCTGCACCTGATCGTCGGCCTGATCTTCGCCATGATCGCTGGTGCCATCTGGAGTTTAGGCCCAGCGATCCTCAGGCTGACCCGCGGGGTGAACGAGGTCATCTCTACGATCATGTTCAATTGGATCGCTCGCTTCCTGACGTTCTACATGGTGGCCTTCGTCCTGGTCGATCCGCTGCGCGGTGAGAAGACGATCAGCATTCCGGTGAGCGCCCGTTTTCCGGTCCTGATACGTGGGACAGACCTATCGTGGTCGATCTTCGCTGCGGTGGCGTTCGCCATCGTCATCTACTTCGTTCTCTGGCACACGGTGACCGGCTATGAGGTGCGCGCTGCCGGGCTGAATCCCTCAGCCGCGCGCTACGGTGGGATAAAGAGCAAGAGGACGATGCTTATGGCATTCGTGCTCGGTGGCTTGGGTGCAGGGCTGGCTGGAGCGACGATCGTGATGGGGAACCCACCGACGTACGCCATCATCAGCGGAATGCCGCAGCTGATGAACGCCGGGTTTGATGGCATGGCTGTGGCCATGGTTGGGAGAAACCATCCGATTGGGATTATCTTTGCCTCGCTCTTTTTCGGCGGGCTGACCGCCGGAGGGAGAACGATGCAGTTTACCGCCGGCGTTCCGCTCGAAATGGTGCGCGTTGTGGAAGGAGTGATCGTGCTTACGATGGCTATACCTGAGCTGATCCGCGTATTTCGCGTGATGCGCTCATCATGGGATAGATTGATGAGCGTTTTGAGGAGGCGATCGGCATGAACTGGGGCTTTTTGACAGACCTACTGCGCATATCACTCCATGCCATGGTCCCGATCACCCTTACTGCAGTGGGTGAGATCGTTGGTGAGACGGCGGGTCTGTTCAATATTGGACTTGAGGGAATCATCCTTATTAGCGCGCTCGCTGGCGCCCTTGGCGCAGAGGCAGGTGGGCCGATGGTCGGACTGCTGGCTGGGATGCTCGTCGGTGCGCTGATAAGTCTTATCTTCTCTATCATCAACACCTACTGGAAGGGGGATCAGATGATCACCGGCATCGGGATCAACCTGTTTGCTGCCGGTTTCGTCGCCTTCGGCCTGATCAGGCTCGGTTCTCCGGGATTCCATTCCGTGACGAGGACGGCGCAGATCGCCAAGATACAGACGCCGATCGGGTCGCTCAGTCCGATGATCTTCGTTGCCCTTGTGGTACCGTTCATCATCCATTGGTTCCTCAAGCGGACGCGGGCCGGACTGATCCTGAAGGCGGCCGGTGAGAACCCAGAGGCGGCCGATGTAGCAGGAATCAACGTTAACCTCGTACGACTGCTGGCGACCACGTTCGGCGGGATTCTTGCGGGGCTGGGTGGAGCGTACATGAGCATCGCCTGGTTCGGGTCGGTGACGAAGGACATATCAGCGGGAAGGGGATTCATCGCGCTAGCCACAGTCGTATTCAGCGGATTGAATCCATTACTTGCTCTGCTCGGAGGGTTCATCTTCGGGTTCTTCCAGAGCCTGGCTACGTGGATCAAGACGTTGCCGTCGAAGCCCATTCCGTGGCAGTTCGTGGAGATGCTCCCCTACATCGTTACCCTGCTCGTCGTCGCTGGAGCGATCGGCCGCGTGCGCTTCCCAAAGGAGCTTGGAAAGCCGTACAAGCGCGAGTAGGAGTTGACTTATCGTAAGGGAAATCCTATGATACCGGTAGCAGTAAAGGTCGGAGGATTGTCATGCGCGCCAGAACGAGGGCGCATGCTTATCCTCCGGATGGTGTCTCAAACCTATAGGAGGTGCAGGATGCGCAAAGTTTTTGCTCTGGCACTGATCGCTATCTTGGCGATTGGGGTTCTCGGTTTTTCTCAACCCGGTTCTAGCCCTGATGAACCGATCTACATGCTTCTCGTTCCGTCAACAGAGGGAGCGACGGTAGAAGAGATCGGAAGACAAATTGCAGAAGCGATCTATGATCTGACAGGTTTGTACATTGTTCCAAGCCTGCAGGCGGACTACACGGCAATGATCGAGGCGTTCGCAGCCTCCGAGGGCGATGTATTCGGGATTCCGACGACTGACCAATATATCCGTATCTCTCAGCGAACGGATGGAAAGGCCTACCCTCTGCTTGGATCGGTTCGTTACGGTTATCCGTGGTACTATGCCAGTATCTATGCACGCCGCGACAGTGGAATCAAGACTCTTGAGGACCTGAATGGAAAGGTCTGGATCTACAATGATACAGGTTCCACCTCCGGTTATGTCCTCCCGAACATGCTCTTTGAGAAGAACGGAATTGAGTTCTCCAGCATCGTCACTACTGGCGGACACACTAACTCTATGGTCGCGCTGATCGAAGGTCAGGGGGATTTCTGCACCGGCTACGGTTCCGCTCCCGGCGCGCCGGCGGCTTGGTCCGGCGACAAGTGGCAGTGGGGCGACGATCCGGAGCTGTGGATCTGGGATCGCTGGAATAACGATCTCTTCAGGGAAGGCTTGCGCGGTACGTGCTACGACTTGCGTCGGGCAGTCAAGAAGACATACGATTTCGAGACGGTCCTGCGCGAGATCGGCGTTGTGATGAATATCGGGCCGGTCCCGAACGACTGCATCGCATTCGGACCGGATTTCCCGCTCGATACCGCCACCAAGATCGCTGAGGCGATCAAGGCGCATATCGCCACAGATGAGGGGAAGGCCTTGTGGGGCGATGAGAACTTCTACGAGTGGACGGCCGTCGCGGACATCGACGACAGCTTCTACGACGAATATCGCACTCTTCTCGGCGTTCCCATACCGGAGCGCTAGAGCTTGCCTTTGTAGTCTAGACCGATTCTAATGTGGGGGAGGGAAACCTCTCCCACATTCTTAAAGGATCTCATCGACCATGGATGACCTTATACGAATAGAACACCTAACAAAGATCTATGAGCGCGGCGAAGTGCTCGCCCTGAATGACATTAGCTTTACAGTGAAGCGTGGGGAGTTCCTCGTCCTGCTTGGTCTGTCCGGCTCCGGTAAGTCCACGTTGCTGCGGTGCATCAACCGGCTGATCGAGCCCACCGCCGGGACCATTATCTTTGACGGGATCGATGTGACACGCGCCTCGTCGCGTCAGCTTCGCCAGGTTCGCCGGCGCATGGCGATGATCTTCCAGCAGTTCAATCTGGTGAAGCGATCGACTGTGCTCACCAACGTGCTCTCTGGCCGCCTGGGTTACATGAGTCCCGCTGCCTCAGCCATCCACAAGTTCACTAAACAGGATATCGATATGGCGATGGCTAACCTCAGCAGGGTCGGTATCCCTGAACAGGCTTACAAGCGCGCCGACGAACTCTCGGGAGGGCAGCAGCAGCGGGTGGGTATCGCTCGCGCACTGATGCAGGAGCCCGATCTTCTGATGGCCGATGAGCCTGTCTCGGCTCTGGACCCGGCAACGTCACACTCCATTATGCAGCACCTGGAAGCTATGAATAGAGAGGACAGTGTCACTGTAATTACTAGCCTTCACTTCCTCTCACTGGCGCGCAGATACGGTACCAGAATCCTCGCACTCAAAGACGGGGAGATCGTCTTTGAAGGACTGCCAACTGAGATTGATGAGGCAAAATTCAAGGAGATCTACGGTGAAGAAGCCGAAGAAGTCGAAGTTCGCTAGCCAGTACTCCTTCCTCGATCGCCTTGCGGTGCTTCGTCCAAGGCTCTCCGCGTTCATGCTGGATTGGGCCTCGTGGGGGTACGTTGCCTATGGAGTGATGTACCTGCTGAACAAGTACTGGTACGTCCGCTACGTGAACTTCTATGGTAGGCTCGTACTGCCAGCTTGGGGTTGGCCGGTGGTTATCCTGGCCACGTTCGAACTGACCATGCTCAGTCACGCGTTCTGCCAGTCGATCGGCCTCAACTTGTTTGGACTGAGGCTCCTTGGGATGGACTACGCTCCACCGACGATGAGCCAGAGATTGCACCGGTATGTCGCGTTACATCTGAAGCTTCCTTTCCAGCTACTGGCCCTCTTCGGCGATCGACCACTCGGGATGCTGCTTCATGATGGAGGCAGGACCGGGCGGATGTTCCAGATCGACAAGATTAGGGATGATCTCCCGCTACAGAAGCCGAGGAAGTGGTACCTTACGTATCGCGGTCTCTTCGTTGCGGGATTACTCGTTTTGACGTTCTGGCTAGGCTGGAAGATCACTACGATCAACCTTCAGATGCTGGTGGAGCGGATTGGTAAGTCGGGGCATATATGGCACGACCTATTCACCCCCAGTTTCACGTACCTGACCGAGAGTGTGAACGAACGAGGACACCTATACTCCATCACCTATTACATGTTGGAGACCATCTTCATGGCCCTTTTCGCTACGGTTAGTGGAGCCATCGTGGCTTTTCCCATTAGCTTCCTTGGTGCACGGAACATCATGGGCTTCAACGCTGTCGGATGGGGCATCTATGCTGTGATGCGAACGCTGTTCAATGCGCTGCGATCGATCGAATCGCTCTTGATGGCTGTGCTCTTTGCCGTGTGGGTAGGATTTGGGAATCCGTTTGCCGGGGCGCTTGCCCTCTTCTTCCATACCATAGCAGCGCTAGGGAAGCTCTACTCGGAACAGGTGGAGGCAGTCGATCCGGGGCCGCTTGAAGCGATCGCTGCAACAGGCGCTCGCCGATGGCAGGTAGTGATCTACGGTGTCATCCCACAGATTATCCCATCCTACCTGGCGTTTACTCTCTATCGTTGGGACATCAACATTCGCATGGCTACGGTCATCGCCCTGGTCGGTGGCGGTGGTATCGGCACCCTCCTCTTCTACTTCAAGAACGAGGTGGGGCGCCTGGACGATGCTTGGAATCAAGTCGGGGCAGTGATTGTCGCAATTGTAATCATCGTTTGGGCTCTCGATTACGTCAGCGCCAAAGTGCGCGAGAAGATAGGGTAAAAGATGAAAGAGAATTACTACGCCGGATTTATGACCGAACGCCCAAGCTGGAGGAAGGCACGCCGCGCGTTCCTCAAGGATATGAGCGTACTGGTGACGGATGTGCTCTTCCTGGCCGCTCTATGGTGGCTCGGATCCTATATCTGGAACGATTTTGCTCACCAGACGCGCGACTTCCTCTCTGTGCCGTGGTGGATCATGGTCGTCACCGTAATTGAGCTGGCGCTCGTGTGGCAATCCTTTGGATTGAGTCCGGGAATGAGGTTCTTGGGCCGACGGCTTGTCGACGAACAGGATGGATCCTGGTGGATGTCACTGGGGCGTCGATCGCTGCGCGTCCTCCTGTTGCACGTGATGCCCGCTCTCCTATTTCAGGTTCTACTGACCACGCGCTACATACCGTGGCATGACCGACTCCTCGGGTTTCGTTCCGCGAGTGTTGCTGAGATTGACGAAGTGCGCGTCCCTTGGTATCGTCGCAGTTCGGCGGTCGCTCTGGTCCTTTTCGCCCTTGCTATGTATCTTGCCTCGGCCCTGTTCACCCAGGTTGACCTTGTCAAGCTATTCACGAATGCATCCTCGACGTCGGAGATTTGGAACAAGATCTTCCACCCCGACTGGTCCATCTTCGGTCTTGGCGTCCGCTTGCTGATAGTCACCTTATTCATGGCGTTTATGGCCACATTCTTCGGGGTCATCGTGGCCGTGCCCCTCAGTTTCCTCGCCGCACGGAACCTGACACATGGATTCATCGGACGGACTATCTACACAGTACTGCGTGTCCTGATGAGTATCATCCGTTCGATCCAGCCTTTTGTCTGGGCGATCATCTTCGTTGTCTGGGTGAGGACAGGGGCCGCCGCGTTTGCTGGTGCTCTGGCCCTCTTTGTTCATTCTGTTGCCGATCTGACCAAGCTCTACTCCGAACGCCTGGAATCGATCGATCCAGGGCCGGTTGAGGCTATTCGCGCTACCGGCGCGGGCCGCCTTCAGGTTATCCTCTACGGTGTTGTGCCTCAGATTATCAATCCTTATCTCTCGTTCACGATCTACCGCTGGGACATCAACGTCCGCATGGCGACGATAATTGGCTTGGTTGGAGGAGGGGGGATTGGGCAAAGGCTTCTACAGTTGACGCGTAATTGGGTTTGGGACCAGGCCATCGTGCTCATGCTCCTGATCATGGTTGCCGTCATGGTGATGGACTACAGCTCCTCGCGACTGCGCGAACGCCTGAACTAGGGCGATTGCGAACGGATCTCGCTCAATCACTCAATGAAGCAATCATTCAATCACGAGATGAGGTTCTCCAGGTATTCACGGATGTCCTCCAATCCGTAGGTCGTCTTCAGTGCTTCGTTGTCCTCTAGCCACGCATCCTTGATCGTGTCGTCGCGCCGGATCTCGATATCCTTGATCCCAAAGCTGGCGACCATCTTCTTCGCTTCTTCTTCGATGTATCTATCCTTTACCCTGAACAAGAATCTAGGGAAACTGGGCATTCTGCCACCTCCGTTTCTGCAAGTATACCTGGTTTAGCTCGGTTCTTCTCGGCGAAGCCTAAAGCTTGAACAAGTGCGGCTCCATCTCACCAGGGCGCATGTATTCCACCACTGTAGGCATGATGTGCAGGAGGGTGAAGCTAGGATCATCCGGAGAGGTCCAGTAATCCTTGAAGAACCCGGTATGGGACGACACCCTCTTCCTCGTTGCTGCATCTGTCACAATCTCCGCTGCTGCGGATAGGCGTACATAGCCGCTGTTCTCTCCTTCCGTGAACAGAAGGCACAGCTCGACCTTCGAGTTGTCCCTTATCTGGGTGACTTTGGCGCTCCCCGTTCCCGTCTCGATCCAGTAAGCACCATCGTGGTCGATCAGAGTGACCGGCCGAACGTGCGGCCCATCTGCGTCCACCGTTGCAAGCATGACTGAACTGTATCCTGCAAGGTGGGACAGCGCCTCGCTCCTCATTCTATCTTCCATTTCGATCCGTCTCCTATTGCGCGATATACGGTACTCTCAGTTCCCTACAGGGTTGATTCCCTCTTTGACATGACAGGACATGGCTCCTACGTCCTCGAGTACATGATATCATCACAATCCCCACATGCGAAATCTAGAAGCGTCAAGTGGACTTGTTCGCGTGCTTTCCACAGCAGGGATCAAGGAGCAATGTAGGCCCTATTGACGAACCGTATGCCCAAGAATCTTGCCACCATCTCCAGCTCCTTAACCCAATCGCCGTACATCGCTATCCTGTGGTGGCCGTAGAAATGCTCCCGAAAGCTCCCCAACTCACCAGGCTCGGGGAATCTGAGTGTCAGTTTTGTCCTGCATCCCCACTCGACAGTCCTCTCCTTGGGGCTCAGTCTAGACTTGTCTGCATCCAGCCCCACCGTCTCAGCAGCGTAGGCAAGGAGGGTGTACCCCTCGAATCGATTGCGGATGTTGACCTCCGGCCAACAGACCGCCTTTGAAGACATGACCCCTTCCAGCTTCAGGAGCGTGATCGGCTCTCCCTCCTGCTGGCGCATCTCTGTCTCCACTGCGAGATCGCGCCATGACTCTGTATGGGTCCTCAGCCAAAAAGGAAAGGGATCCTTATCGTATCCCATGAACCTGGTCGCTGCGGTGCAATGGGCCAAGGTTACGAGCCCACTGCTCCCGTCGATCACCGGATCGCCCTGAAATCCGGGGCGATTGCCGACATAGTGGGAGAAGCAGAGCGTAATGAGAGACTCCACGTCCGCCTCGCAACCGGCCGGTATCCCCACGTCGTTCAGCAGCGAGAGTGTCAGACAAGGACTTATCGGGAGCTTTCTGTGTCTTATCCAGTTGAGGCATCCTGCGGTAACGGCGTTGGTGCCGGTGTCATCCATCATCTCTTTGATGGCCAGGTACAATTTGGATGCCTTTAGCAGGTCCTCCTCGGATGGGCCGAGCATTCCTTTGGACAATCCAGCGATTCCCTGAGAGACCCGCTTTGCTTCAGCATCAGTGATCTTCTCGTAGTGCTGCAGTATGTCTGAACTTGTCGCCCGCACCGTATCGATGCCGAAGATATCCTTTAAGCGTTTGAAGTAGGAAGGGCCCATCCATCTGGGCTCGGCCATGCGCGGGTCATAGTGAGTGGTGTCGTAGTCGTAATCCTTGAGAAGGAGCATCCGGGTTCTCCTGAACCTGGATACCGCTCTGATGGCATTAAGAATGGGAAGGACGTCCTCGATGCGTGCTGAGTCGCATACCTCCACCTTGCACTCACTATCATAGAGCCTGCCGCTTCCATCCCAATAGGTGCTGAACGGTTTAGTGTAAACGATCACTGGAAGGTCCGAGTCAGCTATCTTGAAGATGGAGGGCCCGAGGGATGAGAATTCGGCAGTCAGGCTTATCGCTAGAATGCCGTCTGCCGCTTCCTGTTCAAATGCATCCAGCAACCGCATGAGCTGCTGTTCGCTCTGCGGAATCTCGTAGCCGGCGAACTCTATGTCATTGGCCTCTCCAATTGTGTCCAGATTGTGCTTGTAGCCCGCCATAGCACTTGCTACATCGAATTTGTGGTGCGGCCATCCCTCGCTCATATTGATCTTTCCCAACCCCACCACGTGGATCTTGAGCCTATCCATCTCGTCTCCTCCTTGTGCGAGATCCCAACTCTTCTGCTGCTGCGTCACCCTTCTTTCCACACACCGCTTGCCACGAGCGCCGGGTAGAGGGACGCGTAGCTGCGGTAGATCCCCTCGTACTGCTCAACTAGCTGTTGGGTGGGTTCTTCTTGTTCATCGGTTACCTGAACCGCTTGTGTGGTTGCATCGTCGATGTCATTGAATACCCCTGCTCCCACTCCGGCCAGCAGCGCCGCCCCGAACACCGCGCCCTCATCCACGACGAGCTGCCGCAGTGGCACATCGAGCACGGCTGCCAGTATCTCCCGCCAGATGGAGCTCTTCGCTCCTCCGCCAACGATACGGAGTGCGGGCGGTGCGACTCCGAGCGTCTTAACCCGTTCCCACGCATCACGCATGGCGAAGGCCACCCCCTCCAACACGGCCCGTATCAGGTGATCTCCGTTATGAGCGAGGCTGAGGCCAATCCAAGCCCCGCGGGCTGAAGGATCCATGTGCGGGGTGCGTTCGCCGGAGAGATATGGAAGGAAGAATAGCCCCTCCGCTCCGGGAGCGATATGCCTCGCTGGTTCTATGAATGCATCGTAGGCATCAGCCTCCGAGCGATAGGTCGATAGGATATCGCGTGCCCAGCGCAGGCTGCCGCCGGCGGAAAGGATTACTCCCATTACGTGGTACGCACCAGGAACGGCGTGGCAGAAGGCATGCAGCGCTCCGCTTTGGTCGATGCGTGGCTTATCAGTGGGAGCGAAGATCACACCTGACGTGCCGAGCGAAAGGAGCCCTGTCCCCTCGTGGACAACACCGCAGCCGATAGCAGCGGCAGCGTTATCCCCAGCACCGGCGACAATCGCTGTCTTCTCGTTCAGTCCGGTGATCCGTGCTCCTTCTGAGCTTACATGCCCCGTTACCTCCGGCCCCTCGTAGACATCAGGGAGCCACTCCCTTGGTATGGCGAGCGTCGATAGTATCTCATTTGACCAGTCACGTTGCGCAAGATCGAGAAGGAGTGTTCCCGCTGCGTCGGAGGTGTCGGTGGCAAGCTCACCGCTCAGGCGGTAGCGAATGTAGTCCTTGGGCAGGAGAATGTGTCGTACCTTGCCGTAGTTCTCCGGTTCGTGCTCCGCAAGCCAGAGAATCTTCGGTCCTTGAAAACCGACGAGCGCTGGGTTTCCCGTGATCTCACGCAGGCGATCCTCGCTGATCGAATCTGTTATCTCAGCACACTGCGCCGCGCTGCGCGCATCGTTCCACAGGATCGCCGGGCGAATGACCTCTCCCCTTGCATCGAGAAACACGGCTCCGTGCATCTGTCCGGTCAGGCCCAAGGACAGGATGCTCGCTGGTTCCACACCAGACCTAGCGAGCAGGGTGAGGATGCTGGTGACTGTCGCTTCCCACCAATCCTCTGGATCCTGCTCGCTCCACCCTGGCCGTGGGGTGGATAGATCAAGTGGAGTTGATGCTGAGCCGACCAGTCCGCCAGCCACATCGATCAATACCGCCTTCACCGCGGTGGTGGAAACGTCGATTCCGAGTAGGTACTCCATCTTGGCTAGGATACTCCGAGGAGGAGTTCGATCAGCAGCTGGTCCAGCTCTTCATAAGGTAGTCCCTTCTTTCCCATTGCCACGCGGTCGAATTGATATGCCTTCAGCTCCTGTGCGCTCTCCGGTGAATACTTGCCACTGTACAAGGGCAGTGGATCACCGTCCTCACGGATGCGAGCGAGGATCTCCTGTATGCGTTGGTCCTCGTTGAACTGCTCGGCCTTCTCCTTGAGGATCAGATAGGTGCGGATGCAGCCGCGGGCGAATGCCTTGACGTCGTTGAGATCCGCTGTCCGGTAGGCGTGAGCGTCGAAGTGCCGTGATCCCTGGTAGCCCACATCCTCCAGGAACTTGACGAGGAAGAACGACTGCTTGATGGAGTGGCTTCCGAAGCGAAGGTCCTGGTCGTAGCGGGCACCGTTCTGATCGTTTAGATCAAGGTGGAACAGCTTCCCCGCGTCCCACGCCTGGGCGATGGCGTGCATGTAGTTGAGGCCAGCCATGTGCTCGTGTGCTACCTCCGGGTTGACCCCGACCATCTCCGAGTGTTCGAGCGTCTCGATGAAGGCGAGCATCGCTCCGGTCGTCGGCAGGTACAGGTCGGCGCGAGGTTCGTTCGGCTTTGCTTCCAGCGCGAACTTGAACCCGTAGCCCTGATCGATGCTGTACTCGCACAGGTAGTTCAGCGCCTCGTGGTACCATTTCATCGCGTCGAGCGGATTCTTCCCCGCGTCGCTTTCGACCCCTTCGCGCCCGCCCCAGAAGACGTACACCTTTGCCCCCAGCTCTGCGCCGAGGTCCATCCCGCGCATTGCCTTCTGTAGCGCGTATGCGCGGACCTTCTGGTTGCTGCTCGTGAACGCTCCATCTCGGAAGACAGGATCGGTGAACAGATCGGTTGTTGCCATCGGCACGACCAACCCCGTCTCATTCAGTGCGGCTTTGAAATCCGAGACGATGCGGTCTCGCTCGCTCTGTGTGGCGTCGATGGGGACGAGGTTGTTATCGTGAAAGTTCACCCCATACGCTCCCACCTCAGCGAGAAGGTGTACGATCTCCACCGGGGTCAATTGCTGGCGCACCGGATCGCCGAATGA
>Ga0209834_10001555_pt1 | contig 12754 bp, 9 predicted proteins | sample Mar14236cmmetaG_FD_184134 | JGI IMG/M metagenome (GOLD analysis project Ga0209834, IMG submission 184134) | Marine hydrothermal vent microbial communities from Guaymas Basin, Gulf of California to study Microbial Dark Matter (Phase II) - Marker... ...
CCAGGTGTTCCTGGCCGCCTTTTCCCGGAGTGACGCCGCCGACCATTTTCGTACCGTACTCAATGGCCTGCTCAGAGTGGAACGTACCCTGGGAACCGGTAAAGCCCTGGCAGATAACTTTGGTGTTCTTGTCGATTAAAATACTCATTACGCTGCACCTCCCGCTGCTTTTACTGCCTGCTGGGCAGCGTCTGTAAGGCTGGTGGCAGCAATAATGTTCAACCCACTGTCAGCCAATACCTTGCGACCCAGTTCCGCATTGTTGCCTTCCAGGCGCACAACAACAGGAACGTCCACACCAATTTCTTCCACCGCACCGATCACGCCCTCGGCAATCAGGTCACAGCGGACAATACCACCGAAAATGTTAATCAGTACTGCCTTCACCTTGTCGTCGGACAGGATAATCTTAAATGCTTCGGATACGCGTTCCTTGGTGGCGCCGCCGCCCACATCCAGGAAGTTCGCCGGGAAGCCACCGTGCAGCGCCACGATATCCATGGTGCCCATGGCCAGGCCAGCGCCATTAACCATGCAACCGATGCTGCCGTCCAGGGCGACATAGTTCAGCTCCCACTTCGCAGCGTGTGCTTCGCGCTCGTCGTCCTGGGAAGGATCGTGCATATCGCGCAATTCTCTCTGGCGGTACAGGGCATTGCTGTCTACGCCGATTTTGGCGTCCAGGCAGTGCAGGTTTCCCTCGTCGGTGATAACCAGCGGGTTGATTTCGATCAGCGCCAGGTCCTTGTCCACAAACATCTGGGCCAGGCCCATGAATATCTTCACGAACTGCTTGATCTGTTCGCCTTTCAGTCCGAGTTTGAAGGCCAGTTCACGACCCTGGTAGGGCTGTGCCCCCACCAGTGGGTCGATAGTGGCTCGCAGGATTTTTTCTGGCGTCTCTTCCGCTACTTTTTCAATTTCCACGCCACCTTCGGTGGAAGCCATGAATACGATGCGACGGGAAGAACGATCCACCACAGCGCCGAGATACAATTCTTCGGCGATATCGGTACATGATTCAACCAGGACCTTGGAGACCGGCTGGCCATTTTCGTCAGTCTGGTAAGTCACCATATTTTTGCCCAGCCACTGCTTGGCAAAATCAGTGATTTCGTTTTTGCTCTTTACCAGCTTTACGCCGCCGGCCTTGCCGCGACCACCGGCGTGCACCTGGGCTTTTACCACCCACGTATCGCCATCGATTAAATCCGCCGCTTCAGCTGCCGCCTTTGGGGTATCTACCGCATAGCCTTTGGATACTGGTAGTCCGTACTCAGCAAACAACTGTTTGCCCTGATACTCATGAAGGTTCATGTTCTAACCTGCTCTGTCTCTGCTTTCGTTAATTAAGGCTACCCGGCACTTATAGTTGCGCCGAAAAACCACTGTGAGCCCAAATGCGTCGGTGATTTTTTTGTTGTACGCAGCCGGACAAATACTATTTACGCTTTTTGCGATTGGCGATATGGATGGCATGACCATCGACCGCCAGCGCCGCTTCGTGCAGCGCCTCTGAAAACGTAGGATGAGCGAATACGGTCAGTGCCAGATCTTCCGCGCTGGAACCAAACTCCATGGCAATAACGGCCTGCTGCACCAGGTCGGCGGCCGAAGGGCCCACAATATGGCAACCCAGGATCCGATCCGTCTCAGCGTGGGCCAGCAACTTGACCATCCCCTCTGGTTCATTGGACGCCAGGGCCCTGCCACTGGCGGCAAAGGGGAAAACGCCGGTTTTATAATCGATGCCGTCCGCTTTCAATTCCTGTTCGGTCTTACCTACCGCTGCGACTTCCGGGTGGGTATAAATAACCGAAGGGATACAATCATAATTCATCTGGGCCGCTTTACCGGCGATTCGCTCAACCACCATAATGCCTTCCTCGGAACCCTTGTGCGCCAGCATCGGGCCGCGCACTATATCACCGATGGCATACACATGTGGCGCTTCGGTTTCACAGAAATCATTGACATAAATATAACCGCGCTCATCCAGGGTCAGGCCGCTATCGGATGTGAACAGTTCTTCAGACCTTGGCCTGCGTCCAACCGCCACGATTAGTTTGTCGACAGTTTCGACGTGCTCACCATCAGCCGTGCTAAATGATACTTCCACCGCCCCGTCCACAACTTTGGCGTTAGTAACGCGCGCACCCAGGCGAATGTCCAAACCCTGTTTCTTGAGGATTTTGGCGGTTTCCTTCGCTATTTGCGCGTCCACCATGGGCAGGAATTCTTCCAGCGCCTCCAGCACAACCACGTCTGATCCCAGACGATTCCAGACACTGCCCAGTTCCAGACCGATAACCCCGGCGCCGATCACGCCCAGCCGTGCGGGCACTTCTGTCAGTTCCAGCGCGCCGGTAGAATCGATAATGTACTCGTTATCCAGCGGTGCCGGTGGAATATCCACGGGAACCGAACCCGCGGCGACAATAATATTGTCTGCTTCGATGACCTGTACATTGCCGTCCTTATCGGTGACCTCCACCTTGGCGCCGGCAATCACCTTACCTGTACCCGCGATGGTGGTGACGCCATTGTGCTTGAACAGTGCGGCGACCCCGCCCGTCAACTGTTTAATTATTTTGTCTTTCCGGGCAAGCATGGCGGGTACATCTATCTTTGTCGCCTCCACCGAAATGCCGTGAACACCCAGCTGATCCCGCGCCTCGGCAAACTTATAACTGCTATCCAATAGCGCTTTGGAGGGAATGCATCCAACAATAAGGCAGGTGCCGCCCAGTAAAGTTTTGCCCTTGCCGTCCAGCCACTGCTCGACACAGGCGGTATTCAGGCCCAACTGGGCGGCTTTAATAGCGGCGACGTAACCGGCAGGCCCCGCGCCAATTATTACAACATCATATTTTTCAGACATGTTTTTTCCTAATTTAGTCATTTCACGGTGGCGTCAACCACTTGATGATAAAACTGCTCACAACGCTTTATCACCGACTTATAACTGCAGCAGGATACGCGCCGGGTCTTCGATCAGATCCTTGAATGCCACCAGGAACTGCACTGCGGTCTTGCCGTCGATAATGCGGTGATCATAGGACAGCGCCAGATACATCATAGGCAGGATCACTACTTCACCGTTCACCGCCATCGGCCGCTCCTGTATTTTATGCATACCCAGGATACCGGTCTGCGGCGGATTGAGTATGGGAGTGGACAACAGTGAACCAAATACGCCGCCATTAGTGACCGTAAAAGTGCCGCCGGTCATATCCTCGATGGTCAGTTTATTAGCCCGGGCGCGCAGCCCGAGATCCATGAGCGCCGCCTCGATGTCCGCCAGGCTCATAAAATCCGCATCACGCATAACCGGCACGACCAGGCCACCCTCGGTGGATACGGCCACCCCGATATCCTGATAGCCGTGATAGACGATATCGCTACCGTCTATCGATGCGTTCACCGCGGGGAAACGCTTCAGGGCCTCACAGGCGGCCTTGACGAAAAAACCCATAAAACCCAAACGGGTGCCGTTGTGAACCTTCTCAAACTGCTCTTTATACTTGCTGCGCAGTACCATAACCGGCGCCATATTCACCTCGTTAAAGGTGGTGAGCATGGCGGTTTCCTGCGTCGCATTCAGCAGGCGCTCGGCGATCTTTGCTCGCATGCGAGTCATAGGAACCCGCTTTTCAACACGCTCACTGGAGGGACCAACAGGCTCGCTGGGCGCCGGCACCGGCGCGGCCGAGGCTTTGGCAGGTGCGGCAGCATCACTCTTCTTCATGTGCCTGACAATATCTTCCTTGGTGATCCGACCATTCTTGCCGCTGCCTGATATCTGGCTAATATCCAGTTTGTGCTCATCCACCAGTTGCCTGGCGGCGGGTCCCAGTAAAGCCGCCATATCTGTATCGTCGGCTGACGCCCCTGTGGCGGCAGCCACGCCTGCTATAGCAGCCGCTTCCCCAGTGGCCGCGGGCACACCGGCAGAGGGTGCTACCACACCCTGCTCCAGAGTCGCCAGCAGCTGCTCGCTCTCGATGGTGTCACCTTCCTGTACATGAATTTTGGTAATCACTCCGTCTTCTGGCGCCACCACTTCTATCACGACCTTGTCTGTCTCTATCTCGACGATAAGTTCATCGCGGGAGACGGCTTCACCTTCAGCCTTATGCCAGGCGGCCACTTCACCATCTGCAATCGATTCGGGAAAGGCTGGTGCCTTGATTTCAATAGCCATTTCGTTTCCTTTGTGAAATGCCAGTTGCTGCTAAGAACCCCAGGGCATTTCGCCCAGGGCTTCATCTATGAACTTTTCCTGTTGCGCCACATGCAATGCCATATAGCCGGCAGCCGGTGCCGCGGAGCTATCACGACCGACATAACGCAGATAAACATCCACTTTGTGGCGCTGAATAACCCGGCGTATATGATGTTGGCTGGCATACCAGGAGCCCTGGTTCATCGGTTCTTCCTGACACCATACCGTATCGACAAAATTGGGATAGCTTGCCAGTATGTCCAGCATCTCCGCCTCGGGGAACGGATAAAGCTGCTCCAGGCGCAAAATAGCAATGTGATCCAGACCGCGCTCACGGCGCGCCGCGCGCAAATCGTAAAACACCTTGCCACTGCAGAAAACAATACGCTGCACCCCAGCCTTGTCCAGGTCATCCGTCTCGTCCAGAATATTGTGGAAACGCCCGTGTGCCAGTTCTTCCAGGGTGGAGACAGCCTCCTTATGGCGCAGCAGGCTCTTGGGTGACATCACGATCAGGGGTTTACGCAGCGGGCGTACCACCTGCCGTCGCAACATATGATAAACCTGTGACGGCGTGGTCGGCGCGCACACCTGGATATTATGCTCCGCGCATAATTGCATGAAACGCTCCAGCCTGGCCGATGAGTGCTCCGGACCCTGCCCCTCGTAACCGTGGGGCAACAGCATGGTCAAGCCACTGAGGCGCTGCCACTTGTACTCCCCGCTGGTGATGAACTGGTCGATCACCACCTGGGCGCCATTGGCGAAATCACCGAACTGAGCCTCCCAGATAACCATGCCCTGTGGCATGGTGGTGGAATAGCCATACTCAAAGGCCAGCACCGCTTCTTCCGACAACAGAGAGTCGTAAATCATGAAAGTTCCCTGCCCGTCATCGATGTGTTGCAGGGGCACGTAGGCGCTCCCATCTTTCTGATTATGCAACACGGCATGGCGATGGGAAAAAGTTCCGCGGCCCACGTCCTGCCCGGTCAGCCGTATCGGGTAGCCTTCCACAAGCAGGGAGGCATACGCCAGGTTTTCGGCAAAGCCCCAGTTTATCGGCATAGCGCCAGCGGCCATCTTGCGGCGATCTTCAAGAATTTTGGACACCTGGCGCTGCAGCGGAAAGTTGTCCGGCGCCACATTGGCTTCGTGTGCAATCTTCTGCAACGCTTGAATATCCATGCTGGTGTCAGCCGGCAGAGTCCACTCATGACCCAGGTAGGGCGACCAATCAACAAACAGGGATTTATTGGGTTCGGACACCAGGCTTTCTACCAGAGGTTCACCGCGATCCAGGGAATCCCGATAGCGATCCATCAGGAGTTGGTCTTCGCTGTCGCTAATGACACCCTCGCCGATAAGTTTAGCGGCATACAGGTCGCGGGTGGTTTTGTGTTCGCGAATTGCCTGGTACATCACTGGCTGGGTCACCGAAGGCTCATCGGCCTCGTTGTGGCCGCGGCGGCGATAGCATATCAGGTCTACCACCACATCCCGGTTGAACTCGGTGCGGTAGTCCACAGCCATCTGGGTTACAAACAGCACGGCCTCCGGGTCGTCCGCATTGACATGAAAAATGGGCGCCTGCACCATCTTGGCAATATCGGTGCAATACTCAGTAGAGCGCACATCCTCACGCTTGTTCGTGGTAAAACCGACCTGGTTATTAACTATGATGTGAATAGTACCGCCGGTTTTATAGGCGCGTGTCTGGGACATCTGGAATGTCTCCATCACCACGCCCTGCCCCGCAAAGGCCGCATCACCGTGAACCACGATGGGTACAACCAACTCACCAATATGATCGTTGCGCCGCTCCTGCCTGGCCCTTACCGAGCCCTCTACCACTGGCGCAACAATTTCCAGGTGTGAGGGGTTGAACGAAAGCGCCAGGTGCAATTCACCGCCAGGTGTCATCACGTTGGATGAAAAACCCTGATGATATTTTACGTCGCCGGATGTTTCATATTCTACCCGACCCTCAAATTCTGCAAACAACTCAGAGGGTTTTTTACCCAGGATATTGATCAGTACATTGAGGCGACCGCGGTGGGCCATACCCAGTACGATCTCCTGCGCGCCATAGGAACCGCAGCGCTGCACCATTTCCGACAGCATGGGTATGAGGCTTTCGCCGCCTTCCAGGCCGAAGCGTTTGGTTCCGGGATACTTGGAGCCCAGGGACTTTTCCAACCCCTCGGCATTGGTCAGGCTGCGCAACAGCCCGATACGCACGTCCACACCGTAATCCGGCACCGAGCGCACGGACTCCATGCGCTGCATAATCCAGTGGCGCCGTTTGGTGTCAACGATATGCATGAACTCGGCGCCGATGGTGTTGCAGTAGGTGCGCTCAATGGCGTTATAGATATCGCCGAGGGTGGCATCGGCCTTGCCGATGTGCAGGCTGCCGGTCTGGAACACCGTATCGAAATCCGCCGAGGAGAGTTGGTGAAAACTCAACTCCAGGTCGGGTACCTGCTCACGCTCCGCCAGGCCCAGCGGATCCAGGTGCGCCTTCTGGTGGCCGCGCTGTCGGTAGGCGGAAATCAACTGCAGCGTCCGCACCTGCTTGCGCTCATATTCGGTGGCCCGGGAATCGTGCTGCACCGTGGCTTCCGTGCGCACACGCATCTTGCTGATACGGGCGAAGCGCTCCCTGATCACCGAGTGGGGAACGTCGTCTATCTGGACGATATCCGACTCAACCCGGGGCAGTCCGTCAAAATAGTCACGCCACTGTTCGGGCACCCCGTTGGGATCCGTCAAATAGGACTCGTACAAGTTCTCCACATAGGTGGCGTTGCCACCGGCGATATGCGAGCTCCTCCACAGGTGCTCCATTGAGCTTTCTTGCATCTCGACCCTTCCAGGGGGTTAAATTACCGTCATGGGAGCACCGCTTCACGGCGGCCCGTTTTCCGGCAGCTTATGTTTACTGCTGAGTGTAGCAGTGCCAGCACCGCCGTGCCGAAAAGACCTTGGCCGATCCGGCAAATACGACTCTGCCGCTGAGGATCAGCAGCAGATAATAAGACTTTAAAACAACAATTTCAATATGTTACAACCAGGCCTTAATGTCATGTCGCACGTGAGAGCAGCATGTTGCGAATATGACCAATCGCCCTCGTCGGGTTCAAACCCTTGGGGCAAACGTTTACGCAATTCATGATACCGTGACAGCGAAATACGCTAAAGGGGTCATCCAGCCTGGCGAGCCGCTCTTCGGTGGCGGTGTCGCGGGTGTCCGCCAGGAAGCGATAGGCCTGCAGCAGGCCTGACGGGCCGATAAAGCGATCCGGGTTCCACCAGAATGAGGGGCAGGCGGTGGAGCAACAGGCGCACAGGATGCACTCGTACAGACCGTCGAGTTTCTCCCGGTCCTCCGGCGACTGCAGGCGCTCTATAGCGGGAGCCGGTGTGTCGTTCTGCAGATACGGCTGCACCTTTTCATACTGCGCATAGAATATGCTCAAATCAACCACCAGGTCTCTCACCACTGGCAAACCGGGCAGCGGCCGCAATACCAGAGAGTTTTTCCTGACGGTTTCAGACAGCGGTGTAACACAAGCCAGGCCATTCACACCGTTCATATTCACGCCATCGGAACCACAAACGCCCTCACGACAGGAGCGGCGATAGGCAAACGTCGTATCCCGGGACTTGATCAACTCCATCACGTCCAGCACCATCAGGTCCTTGCCGCCGGTATCGACCTGCACATCCTGCATGTACGGCTCGCTGTCCGCTTCAGGGTTATAACGATAAATACTTACTTGCAACATAATCCCGACCCCTTAATAAACACGCGCTTTCGGTTGGAAAGTATCCACTGTCTTCGGCTCAAAGTTCACTGCGCGCTTGCCCACTCTCTTGTCAGTGGGGAAATACACAGAATGGCACAGCCAATTTTCATCGTCACGGGAGTCGAAGTCCTCGCGGGCGTGGGCGCCGCGGCTCTCCTTGCGTTCCTCCGCTGCGATCGCCGTAGCCTCCGCCACCTCAAACAGGTTGTGCAATTCCAACGCTTCGATGCGGGCTGTATTGTAGGCCATGCTCTTATCAGAAAGGCTGGCGTTTTCAATACGTGTGCGCAGGTCGTTGAGCTTGCTGATGCCCTCCTGCATAAACTCAGCGTTGCGAAACACACCAAAGTGGTTCTGCATGATGTCTTGCAGTTCCGTGCGCAGGTCGGCCACGTTCTCACCGCCGCTTGAATTGTTCAGTTTGTCCAGGCGGGACATGGCCTGCTCTATATCGCTGTCAGAAGCAGCATCCAGATCGATGCCCTCACGCAGAGATTGCTCAATGTGCAGGCCTGAAGCGCGACCAAAGACCACCAGATCCAGCAGGGAATTGCCACCCAGACGGTTGGCCCCATGGACAGATACGCAGGCCACCTCGCCACAGGCGTAGAGGCCGGGGATAACCGTATCATTGCCATTGTCATCGATGGTCAAGGCCTGGCCATTAACGTTGGTGGGAACTCCACCCATCATATAATGGCAGGTAGGCACCACAGGAACCGGTTCTTTTACCGGATCAACGTGCGCGAAAGTACGAGACAGTTCACAGATACCCGGCAGGCGGCTCTCCAGAACCTCCTCACCCAGGTGATCCAGCTTCAGATAGACGTAGTCGCCATTGGGGCCACAACCCTTGCCGTCCAGGATTTCCAGCACCATTGAGCGGGCGACGACATCACGACCCGCCAGATCCTTGGCATTGGGGGCGTAGCGCTCCATAAACCGCTCACCGTCTTTATTTATCAGATAGCCACCCTCACCGCGGCAGCCCTCGGTGACCAGCACACCGGCGCCGGCGATGCCGGTGGGGTGAAACTGCCACATCTCGATATCCTGCACCGGGAAGCCTGCGCGCAGGGCCATACCAATACCGTCACCGGTGTTGATGTGGGCGTTGGTGGTGGAGGCGTAAATACGCCCCGCTCCGCCGGTGGCCAGTACGGTGGCCTTGGATTTCATGTAGACCGTCTCCCCGGTTTCCATGCAGATGGCGATAACACCCACTACCGCGCCATTCTGGTTCTTGACCAGGTCGGTGGCATACCACTCGTTGAAGAACACTGTCTGGGCCTTCATATTGCCCTGGTACAGGGTATGCAGAAGGGCGTGACCGGTACGGTCCGCCGCGGCGCAGGTGCGGGCGGCCTGGCCACCCTCACCGAAATTCTTGGATTGTCCGCCAAAGGGGCGCTGGTAGATACGCCCCTCTTCCGTGCGGGAGAAAGGCAACCCCATATGATCCAGTTCATACACCACCTCCGGGCCGACACTACACATATATTCGATAGCGTCCTGGTCACCGATATAATCGGAGCCCTTGACGGTGTCATACATATGCCAGCGCCAATCGTCATCCGGGTCGGCACTGGCGATGGCGCAGGTTATGCCACCCTGGGCCGAAACGGTGTGGGACCGGGTCGGAAAGACCTTGGAAATTACCGCCGTCTTGTAGCCGGATTGGGCCAGTTGCAATGCTGCGCGCATACCCGCACCGCCGCCACCTACGATGACACCATCAAATGAAATTGTACGAAGAGCCGCCATATTCTAATAACCCCACAAAATCTGGATGCCCCAGACAACATACGTAAACATGGTAAGTGCGCAAAACGCCAGTGCCGCAAAACGCAGTACATTACCTGTGGCGCCCATCAGACGCTCGGTCAGGTAGTCGGTAAAAACAGTCCACAGACCAACCCATGCGTGAATACCCAGTGACAGCAGAGCCAGCAAGCTGAATACCCGCATCCAGGTCTGGGCGTGCAACTCTTTCCAGGCAGGATAATCGACGCCGCCCAGCAGTACACAGCCCACATAAAGAAAATAGGCCAACAGGATAACAGCGGTCACACGCTGCATTAGCCAGTCATAGAGGCCGGAGCGCCCCAGGTTTGTTACTGCAGTTACCATATCCAGACTCCCGCCAGCGGAATGAGCACAATCGATAGAGCGATAACGATGCGGGAGCCGAGAATGCTTCCCTCCATCGTTTCACCGATACCAAAGTCCATGAACAGATGCTTTACCCCCGCCACCCCGTGGAAGATCAGGCCAGCCACCACAGCCCAGACCACTAACTTCATCAGTGGACTACTCAGGCATTCCTGCAGGGAGGCGAAGCTTTCAGGGCTTGCCAGGCTGGCATCCAGTGCCCAGATGAGCACCGCCATACCGGCAAAAAGGAATACGCCTGAGGCGCGATGGGCAATGGACACCCATGCGGTGATAGGAAGCCGCATGGTACCGATATCCAGGTTTACAGGGCGTGTGTCTTTCACTTTTGGGTTCCACCGTTGCGACGCCCGTCAGGGCGATTAATAGGGTTGGCACGATGCCACAGGTGTCGCCAGATGCAACTGCCGCCAGCTAACCAAAACGCGCGAAATTATAGGCACTTACACTAACAATTACAAATCTCTGTTCCTGACAAAGGGAGGCAACTATTGATTTACCGCAATATGTGCTGATATCCCGGAATCGGGATGCCCGTAAATAAGGGCGGATACAAGTACCTGGCGGCAATGAGACTTGGGTCAATTGACAAAACCTCCCGAGACTTTATAGTGTACACCCCCATAGTTCTTCAGCCCAGGACCCCATAAATGAGCGATAAAAAAGCTACCCTCAAGATCGACGGAATCGACGAGGCAATCGAACTTCCAATTCACTCCGGCACCCTGGGCCCGGATGTCGTGGATGTTGGTGGCCTGACGGCCAGGGGGATGTTTACCTACGATCCCGGGTTTGTTTCCACGGCCGCCTGTGAATCCCAGATCACCTTTATCGACGGTGGCAAGGGTATATTGCTACACCGGGGCTATCCCATCGAGCAATTGGCCGAGGAGTCCGATTATCTGGAAACCTGCTACCTGCTGCTCTACGGAGAACTCCCCAGCCGGGAACAGAAAGAGGAATTTGTCAGCACTGTTCACAAACACACCATGGTCAACGAACAGCTGCGGACCTTCTTCAACGGTTTTCGGCGGGATGCTCACCCCATGGCCATCATGTGTGGTGTGGTCGGCGCCCTGTCCGCCTTCTACCACGACTCCCTGGAAATTTCCGACGAGCAACACCGGCAGGTTGCCGCCTTCCGATTGATAGCCAAAATGCCCACCCTGGCGGCCATGAGCTACAAGTACTCCACCGGCGGCCCCTTCATGTACCCGGACAACAGCCTGAACTACGCGGAAAACTTCCTGCACATGATGTTCGGCAACCCGTGCGAACCGAGCAATATAAGCCCGGTATTGGCCAAGGCCATGGACCGCGTATTCCTGCTGCACGCCGACCATGAGCAAAACGCCTCTACCTCCACCGTACGCCTGGCGGGCTCCTCCGGCGCCAATCCTTTCGCCTGTATCGCGGCCGGCATTGCCGCCCTGTGGGGCCCGTCGCATGGCGGCGCCAATGAAGCGGTACTGGAGATGCTGGAAGAAATCGGCGACATATCCCATATTGACTCCTTTGTAGCGCGCGCCAAGGACAAGGATGACCCCTTCCGCCTGATGGGCTTCGGCCACAGGGTCTACAAGAACTTCGACCCCCGCGCCAAGGTAATGAAACAGGCGGCAGATGAAGTACTGGCGGAACTGGGCATAGAAAACGACCCGCTGCTGGATATCGCCAAACGCCTGGAAGAAATCGCCCTGCACGACGATTACTTCATTGAAAAGAAGCTCTACCCCAATGTGGATTTCTATTCAGGCATCATCCTGAAGGCTATCGGCATCCCCACCAGCATGTTCACTGTAATATTTGCCGTGGGCCGCACCGTGGGCTGGATCGCACACTGGAACGAGATGATCAGTGGCAGCTACCGTATCGGCCGCCCACGCCAGCTATATACCGGCTACACACAACGGGATTTCGTGACAGTGGATGAGCGCTAGTATACCTGTGCCAGACATTGTCATCAGCGGAACCGGTCTTTACACACCGCAAGAGTCTATCAGCAACGAAGAATTGGTAGATTCCTTCAACGCCTACGTGAACATCTACAATACCGCTCACGCCGACAAGATTACTGTAGGGGAGCTGCCCGCGCTGGAACCTTCCTCTGCAGAATTCGTCGAAAAGGCCTCCGGTATCAAGTCCCGGTATGTGATGAACAAGGACGGTATACTCGATCCAAATCGCATGGTGCCCCACCTGCCCGAGCGCCCTAATGAGGCCCACTCCATCCAGTGTGAGATGGCACTTGTGGCGGCACAGGAAGCGATGAACCAGGCCGGGAAAACTGCGCAGGATATAGACGCAGTTATCGTGGCAGCATCCAACATGCAACGCGCTTACCCCGCTATGGCGGTAGAAATCCAGGATGCCCTGGGTATAAAAGGCTACGGCTTTGATATGAATGTGGCCTGCTCTTCCGCCACGTTCGGTATACAACAGGCCAGGGATGCGGTGACAAACGGCAACGCCAACTGCGTATTAATGCTCAACCCGGAAATATGTAGCGGCCACCTCAATTTCTGTGACAGGGATTCCCATTTTA
>Ga0209834_10001556_pt1 | contig 12753 bp, 9 predicted proteins | sample Mar14236cmmetaG_FD_184134 | JGI IMG/M metagenome (GOLD analysis project Ga0209834, IMG submission 184134) | Marine hydrothermal vent microbial communities from Guaymas Basin, Gulf of California to study Microbial Dark Matter (Phase II) - Marker... ...
GGCTCATAATGATGCCAATGTTTGTGCCATGCCAGGGAGATTTATAAGTCTGGAAAAAGCCGTATTAATCGTAAAAACATTTCTTACTACTCCTTTTGATGGAGGAAGACATTTGAGAAGGGTAAAAAAAATTCCTTTGAAATAAAAAAACTTTGTATAGAAATCTTCATAGGTATGTGTTTTGAAGAATGATAAAAAATTTGTAATTTTTACAGTTGAAAAAATATATTGTTTTCATGTGTAAGCGTTTTACTCTTACAGGAATTTTTTTAGAATATTTAAAAGGGATATATGGGAAACATGAAAATAATCATTACTTTACTTACTTTATTATCAGATAAATTATTATAATTTAATAAAAAAAGGATGAAGGCCAAAGAGGTTATTCAGTTTCTTAAAAATGAAAAAATAGATACCTGGTTTGATCTTGGCTTGTTTCTGGACAGGTTAAAGGAGAATAATCCGGTTCCGGCGGCTTCTTTTAATGGGGATATTGAAGAATATTTTAGCCATCTACAGACAAGGGGCATTGCTTTTCTTACTTATACCTATTCAGTTGATGGAGTCACAAATGAAATTCTGAAGTACATTAAGAGTATGAAATATTGGCTTAATAATCTTCAGATTCACTTAATTGCAGGGGCATTTAGACCTGATTCTTATAAGTTGATAAAAAAAGAATGGAAAAAATACACAATTGAAGAAGCACAAGCTTTTGATAAATGGAAGCATTACAGAGATTTTTTTTATAACAAACTCGAAAGAGGAAGTGAAAAATATAATCAACTTATTTTGGATTTATGGGATGAGACAATTGTTATAGCTGAAAAGCTTGCTAAATATATTGAACGAAACAGAATATCGGTACTATATATTGTTAATGTATGTTCTAACCCCGGAAATATATCTTTATCACTTGCTACTGTTTTGGTGTCTGAATTGATGGGGATTCCGGTTATTAATAATAATCATGATTTTTACTGGGAAGGAGGAAGCAGACCTGAAGATATTAGGTTGAAAAAAGCAAAACCGGGCCCAAGGGATTTCTTTTTTACAAATTCGGATTTGGGGGAGGTATTTTCGGTAATTGAGGTTTTGTTTCCTTGGGAATCCAGAACCTGGATAACGGTAAATATCAATAAACAGCAAAGTGATCATGTGATAAAATTTAATGGTCATAATCCTGTAAATGTTACAGAAATAGGTACTTCAGTTGATGTGACGCCCTATCTGAATGTTTCTAAGAGGGAGAAGATTAATACATTCTATCAGTTTGAAAAAGTATTGAGCCGTTATGAAGATTCGTTGGTGGCATATTCTGTGAATGATGTTATTAATAGGGGTTTGGTGAAAGAGGGAAATGCAAAACCGCTTCTTATCGGCTACAATAAAACAAAGATTGTAAAGGATTTCCTGGCAGAAAATATTATTTTTTTGCAACCTACCCGGATTATTGCCCGCAAAAGGATTGAAACAGGATTTCGTTTGATTCACAAGCTCTTTGAAAAAAAAGAATTTGCACTGAAATTTTCCGAAACCAGCAATCTGAAAATTACCTTGATTGTAACCGGACCAATTGCCGACGGGCATCATAATTATCTTGAAAAACTTCTGAAAAGATTTCAAATATTGCTGGATTCTCTTAAGGCTGAATACAGGAGCAAGGTATTTTTAGCTTTTCTTTTCAGTGAGCTGGATAAAGAGGAGTTTAAGAAAAAATTCAGAAACCCTGTAGGTATTCCGGAGTTATATAATATCTCTTCGTTGATATTGTTGCCCAGCGAGACAGAAGGAAGAGGACTGCCTATTATTGAAGCTGCAGCCAGTGGCAAACCCATATTCTGCAGGAGATATTATCCTGAACATGTGTATTCGGAAGTTATAGGGGAACATCTTCCTGAAACGGATAGGTTACGAGTAATCGAGTATGACGGTAAAAATATTTCCAACAGACAGATAGATGAAATCATTAAAAGAGTGTTTTTCCCGCATATGTTTATGGAGGAAATTGAACATAACCGATCTGTCGTTCTGAAACGATATAGTCAGGATAACCTAAACAATAATTTGTACGAAATTTTAAAGGTATTGTATTATCAGCAGAGAGATAATATGTCTTCCATTGAAAGAGTGAGGGATTCTTTTGTGGAATATAAGAATACTTTTGACTATGGTGATAAAAATCTGAAGAAGATTCTCCTGGCCGAAAACAGAGAGTATCTACCCGGTTTTAACAGGCTGGCATTTATGATTTATCTTAAATCGCTGATTGATCCCAGCACGTTTAGATTGGAAGAACAAAATATAAGGGGAATGGTTTTTGATTTTGCCATGGGGGTATATAATAAAAATCCCATTCCGCTTTCAATAGAAAAAAAGATTTTGTTTTTTAATACCGTTGATAATATTTTCCGTTATCGTAACGGCGAATTGAAAATTCGCCATGATCACTCTATGGCTTATAGACACAGAAATAAGTACTACTATCCATACCGGGATTATACCTTTCAGGAGATTACTGGATTGGTGAATTATTTGTACAGAAAGCTGCTAAAACGGAAATATAGTGAGATACTTAATACAAATACACAGTTTTTTACGGACTGGAACTTGGCAATTGCCCAATTGACGGGTAGTGATTATCTGAGTATTGATAACCGGGATATTCTGATGCAAAAGATGAAAGACAACATTCCTATTGTTATTTTTCCCGGGTCACAAATCCTGTATGCACTGGAGTTTTTTGCCCTGCAGTCAATCCGTGCCAGGCTTGGACTGAAACTTGAAGAGGAACTGACAGAAAAAAAACTTGTTAACTATATTGATAAAATTGCACCGGTTTATCTTTTTTTGCAGAGCAATCCAATAAGTAACTGGGTATCTACGGAAACTATTGTCAAGTTTATTAAAAGTGCCAGTGACAAGGAGATGTATTTGCTTTACCAAAAGGGTTTGCTAAAGTTTGTAAACACAAATCAATGGACTGTTGGAATTCATTTCGCACAACTAGGTAAAAATGCACTTAATATTCTTAGAAAAGTCAGTGAAGCAGGAGGTTTATTGATAACAAACAGGCCAAATGCTTCGGTTATGACAGATTTTGTCGAAATTGACCGCATACATATCGGAAAAGCGGAAAACCCATTGATTGCCAATATGCTTGGAATACCGGAAGGAAGTGGCTATATTCAATATGTACCGGCAGGCGTACGTGCAACATTATCTTATCCTACACCGGTACAAACAGCGGCTGAATTTGACAGAATATTGCATAGTAAAGAGGTGAAAAAACTGGTGGAAGAAAAAGGATGGAATAATTTTATGGAAATTGTCAGGAAAGATGCGAGAAAAGATGGTTCTCCCCTGAAGCATGTGGTCAGCTTGATGAATCACAGTATTAAGATGCCGGAAAAAGTAAATTACCATTATATCAGTGGCGTATACCATGATGGATACCCTTGGTCTGGAGTTATTGCTGGTACTGAAATTCCGGATCCAGGTTGGAAATGGCAATTTGAAACGGTTTATAATACCGGGAAAACAAAGAAAGTAACCGCTTTCGTGGATGAGTTTCAGAAAAAAACCGGAAAAAAAGTACAAATCGCTTGGAATGGAGGATATATTTTAAATCCCGAATTGGTTGGAAAACTTGGCTTACCGGAAACCTATGTCGGTTCTCCTCTGGGGTTTCTGGTTTCCCACGGGAAAGTAGTATGTCCACCACTTTTTAATAAATCTGCATTGCTTATATTTAAAGATGGCAGGTTGGATATAAAGAGAGTGAATCTGAACAATGGATTTGTAATAAGGACGGTCAAATCGGAAATTATCTTTTCTCCTGAAAATCGTAATCATTGCATGGGAAATACCGAACCCTGTTACTACGATCTGATGTACGAAGAAGAAAATCTGGATGCGAATGGAAGAGTCTTTGTACAACTGGCCGGGAATGTTATCAAGGAAGTTATCAAAACCCGCCCAGGAGATAAGGTGCGTATGATTCCGGTGGGTCTGACCCTCTCATTTCATCCGGATCATTTTCCTAAAGAGTTGTCCCAGAAAGGTATGGCAATAGAAATTGTTGTACCGGAGTATGAGAATGTTTTTCACGCCGTGGAGGCAGGACCGATGCTGGTGGAAGATGGAGAAATATGTATTGATATGGAAAAGGAAGGATGGAAAAAACAGAATTCAATACGTACACAGGCAGCCAGACTGGATTTTACAGATATGAGAGGTCCGAAGATAGCTGCCGGGATAGATGAACAGGGCAGACTAAGTGTTCTGACCATTAATGGCAGGATACGAGAGTCGGTAGGAGCTACTCACTTTGATATGGCTGAAATACTGAGAGAACAAGGAATTGTGAAAGCCATGGGTTTCGATCCGGGTGGTAGCAGTACGCTGGTAGTGGATAATGAGGTGTTGAATATTTCTCCATACAATAGCCGTTACGAAGAAAATATCTACTCTTTGCCACCTGAACCCAGAGCCGTTGCCAACGCTGTATTGGGATATCTGGAAAAAGCCTGATATCGTGGCAGGTATATATATTCATATTCCTTTTTGCAAAAAAATATGTTATTATTGTGATTTTTACAAAAGCAGAAATCTGTCACTGGAAAAGAATTTTCTAAAAGCCTTGCAAGAAGAAATTTTTCTTCGCAGGGATTATCTGTCAAATGAGAGAGTAGAAACCATATATTTCGGAGGAGGTACTCCTTCAATATTGTCTGCTGCTGAAGTCAGCGTTCTTTTAGATTCGTTGGCCGGAACATTTTCTCTTTCCAACGATCCGGAAATTACTTTTGAATGTAATCCTGAAGATTTGACATGGAAATACCTCAAAGGACTGAAAAAAGCCGGCATAAATCGACTAAGCATTGGTTGTCAGTCTTTTTATGACAAACACCTGAGGTTAATGAATCGCAGGCATGATGCGGAAAAAGCAAAGGAATCGGTTTTGTTGGCAGATAAAGCAGGTTTTAAAAATATATCCGTGGATCTTATTTACGGTTTCCCTGAAATGACACAGGGAGAATGGGAGAATAACCTGAATACAGCCCTGTCGTTACCTGTAAAGCACTTATCGGCTTATATTCTGAATATTGAGAAAAATACAGTATTTAACAAATGGCTGCAGAAAGGAAAAATAAACCTTCCAAAGGACCACGAAGTAATAGCACAATATCATCTGTTGGTTGAAAAAACAAAAGAAACGGAGATGATTCATTATGAGATTTCTAATTTTGGGAAGTCAAAATATTTTTCTCGGCACAATCTGTTGTATTGGAGCCGGCAAAAATATCTGGGGCTCGGTCCTTCCGCCCATTCTTATGATATTGTTTCGAGGCAATGGAACATCGCCGATCTTGTAAGATATACAAACGAAGCAAGTAGGAAAAAAGTGTCATTTGAAAGAGAAGTACTGGATATCAAAATGCAGTTTAATGATTATATTCTGACAACGTTGAGGACGATGTGGGGAGCAGATATTGATTGGTTAAAAATTCATTTCCCTGCCGGAATAGTTAATTCATTTGTGAGGACTATGAAAAAATGGATACATTCTGGTCATGTGCGGGAACGGAATGGGCATCTTATCCTGACCGACCAGGGCATTTTGTTATCAGACAGGATTCTGTCTGAATGTATGGTGGGTTAGTACTTTGCGGAACGGTTGTGGTTGAAAACTATATCCAGAAGTTGTCTGAGTTTTTCTTCCAATACTTCGTAGGAGAAATATTTTTTCCCGAGCTTGAAGTTATATTCCGCAATTTCCCGGTTCAGTTTATCATTATAAATCACTTGCCGCATTTGTTCCACTTTATCATCAGTCAGGTTATTGTCTTCAAGCATGACTGTTTTAAAGCCCTTGCTGCCAATATCAGGCCAGTAAACAGGTTTGTAGTTGTTTACGAAAACAGGCCGTTTGGCCAATACTGCTTCTACAAATGCATTTCCAAAACCTTCGTATGTGCTGAAATAGGTACATGCAGTGGCGTTGGCATATGCATCCGACAAGGAATATTTTCCTTCCCCACTACGGCCGGTAAGACCTTTGTTATGAATCAGGTGGGAAGCAAAAACAACCTGGTTACTGACTTTCAGTTGATGGATCAGATTGATTAGTTCGTTATAGTAAATACTTCCGGCATCATCCTTGTAATCTCCCGTGATGACCAGTTTTACGTTTTTGTCCTTCAGGCGCTCTACCAACTGGATGGCTACTTCTATTCCTTTCCGACGGACAATACGCGTGACTTGGAAGAGGAGCTTGTTCTCGGAGCTTAAACCAAGATCACGGGGCAGGTTTTTGTTATATTGATCCGGAATGCCAAATTTCATGTTGAAATCCATTACATTCGGAACGACAATAGAATCCAGGTTGTACTTTTTCTTAAGAATCTCTTGCGCAGGAGTATTGATTACTGCATGAAAAGAGTTGGGTATCCTGAGGGGAAAAGTCTCTTCCACAATTTTATTGATAGGTTCGTGAGGTGAAATGTAACGGTCGCCTCTTTCCCATGCGAAGTCATGATCATGTGCGATGATAGGAATGCCCAGTTTTTCAAAGGCAATGGCAATACCCCGGCCCATTTCCAGATGAGCAGGCAATGCCGAAGCATTCTCTGAAATTACAACATCAATTTTTTTCTCACGGACCCAGTCGACGATCTTATCGGCAATTATATTGGAATAAAGATTGATATGTTCTAACAGCTCATCAATATTGGCATCGGGATGGAAAAAAGCTTTTTTCTGTCCCCAGTAACTTTCAGGGGAGAAAAAGGACATTTCTACAACCAGTGTATCATGTTCCGGGTCAAAATCCCAATTCTGAAACTGACCTGAAATAATAAAGATATCATGACCCATCCTTTTCAGCACGTCAATCCATTTTTCCGTTTCCAGGGCTACTCCGTCAACACCTCCGATACGACCTATGATGATACCAATACGCATTGTTTCTCAGGTATTATTTATTATTTTAAGATAAACGAAGATTCACCAATTTTATGTCCTTCAAGATATAATATTGCAGAATATTTCCCGGAAATAAGAGAGCCGTCATTATTCCAGTAAATACACATATCAATGTCTTTGTTTAAATATTCAACATTACGTTTGGCGGAGTAAGCCAGAGGTTGTCCGTCTATTTCTATGATACCTGTATCCGGGCCTGACAAAACAATGCTGTCGGGTCGTTGTATTCTCAGATAGACGGTTTTCTCACCGGCTGTGGCTATGGGATTTTCACGCAATGTAAAACAGGTTTTAAGCTTAAAGATCTTTCCGATTTTGTTTTTTTCTTTTCCCCGTTTGTTTTGAGGAGTTACAACAATGTTCTTGGCCAGGATCACGGAAGCTATATTAATTTTCCCGGTGAGTTCTTCTTTTTCTTTTTCAAGTTGTTGCTTTGTTTTTTCAACAATCTGTAAACGGGTGCTGATCTGTCGGTTTTCTTTCGCAAGCATCTTGTTTTGCGTATTCAGAGAATCAATCTGACGGATATAACTTTTCATAATCTCCCGTAATGTATGTATTTCTTTTTTGTAAAGTTTAATTTTTTGCGCATTGGAAGCCTGCAACCGCAACAAATACTTGATCCTTTTTTTCTCCAATTGAATCTGTTGGTTCAGAGTATCATTGGTTGTTTTTAATGTATCATATTGATACATGAGGTGTTCCAGTTGATGTGTCAGAGAGTCTTTTTCGGCCGTCAGGACTTCTTCCATCTCAATCATTGCAGACTTCTGATTATAATATTTGTAAATGAGACCACAAAGTGCAAGAGCTAGAAGAACAATTAGGAGGATAAGCCAGACGATACCTTTCTTTTTGGGATTATCCATTTTAACATCGGTTATTTTTGTATTTTCCATCAGCAGTTTGTTTTATATGATTGTTTTACCTATTTGTTTCTTGTCTTTTTCACTTCGTTGAAAAAATCTATTAATTATTTTTTTGTAGTACTTTACTGCATAATTTTGTATTTTTTTTGAATGAATGTTGCTGAAATCTGGTGTTTAAAGGTTCGTAATAATAACTAAATATTTAATGCAAGCTTACGCAAAGAAAAAATAATTTCTTTGATTTTTTCAATATTTTCTTTTGAATAATATATTTTGTTTCCCGAGGAAACGATAATCTTTTTGTTCTTGTTGATCCTGAATTTCTCTTTTTTGAACGTAATATGTATTTTATTAAGATATTTATCCAGAACAAACAACCGGCGGTACAGGTAAGCCACGCTTGTGTCTGTATAAAAATTTTTCATGGTGGAAAGTAAATATTCAAGTGAATATTTTTGTTCGATAATCTTTTTAATGATTGTAGGGTCATTGTCTTCCAATAAATCATGTGCAGCAATGTACATGGCTTCGATCCATGCTCCGGCAGCGATCAGATAAACCAGATTTTCCTGATCCTGTTCGATAAGAAACCGGTTGATATGATTAAAAGCATCGAGGGTTACCTGAACAAGTGAATCCGGATTGGAAATGTTAAGCTCCAGCTGTTGCGTAAGCGTGCGTACATATTCCGGTGAGATACCCAGTTTTTCAGATAATTTCAATACCTCTGCCAGATATTTAGCTGCATCCGCATTCTGAAACAGATGAGCATAACTAAAATCAGCACCGTAAATACCCAGGTTGATAGCAATCTGTACCGTCGTATTCAGGGAAGACAAATGCCCTAACGAACTTAAGATATCCGGGTTGTATGAGATATTTTTATGGTTGAAAATATCTGAAACCTCGGCCGGAGAATAAATTCCATAATAAATGGTGTTTTTTTCAGGTTTCTCAGATATTGCCGGTTGTTGGAATACTGTATCGGGAACATCGAAATTCAGTGTGTCAGTAAACAGAGTATTAACATGCTCTTTTTGTTTACAGGCCCAGGAAGAGAAAAGAATTGCAGGAAAAAATATCCACAAAATTTTTTTTGGTACTTTTATATTATTATACATAATGTTTGTAATACTGACCAAAGGTAAGAAATTTTCATGGTTGGACGGTACGCGGACCTATAGCCAGTGAAATTTTCTTTTTCAGATCATTCAGCGCCATAAATTTTTCCATCAGAAAATCTTCCTGATTCTTATCTCCTTTTTCCTGAGCGTTCTTCAGGGCTTCCGATGTTTCTCGAAGTATTTGCTCTATCTTTGATTTCTTAAACGAGAGAACGGTCTTGGGAATGATCTGAGACAGTTTCATCTCTTCGGTTTCCGGATAATTTTCATAACGACTCCAAATTTTGCTGATCTGATAATGATCGGAGATCAGATCTGCTGCCACAGAACAGATCTTTTCATCCGGATGATTTACGAAATATCTTACATCCACTACCGGGTCCTGTTGATATAACCGGATATATTCTTCGTATATTTTTTTGAATAAAGTGTCTTTAAGTTGCAGATTATCTTTTTTAAGATCTTCAATAATGAATTCTGCCACAATTTTGATTTCCTTATGAGGCTTGGTCCCGATTATGATTTTTTTCGAACCGTACAACAGAAGCAAGCGGATTAGTTGTTTTTCGTATTCTGCCTCTTGGTCGATTTTCTCGACAGGCTGGGGTCTGGCTGACGGCTGGGGTGAAAAAATTTCGCGGTGTTGGTAGGTTCTGGACTTTTTTTCAGCCTTTTTCCTGCGGATCTTGTTGATTTCAAAATATAGGGTGTCTTCGTTTACGTTCAGCAAGTTGCTGCATTCTTTCAGGTATACCGAACGTGTGATGCTATCGGGAATAACGGCAATTGAATTTACAATATTCTGGATCATCCTGGCGCGGGCGACAGGATCTTTTTGGGCCTCCCGTGCCAGCAACCGTGTTTTGAAATGAATGAAGTCTTCTTCATTTTTATTCAGATAATCCTTCAATTCGGTAGAATTGTGTTTTTTGGAAAAAGAATCAGGATCTTCCCCTTCGGGAAGAAGCAACACTCTGACATTCAAATCTTCTTCGAGAATCAGATCTATCCCCCTCAAGGACGCACTGACACCGGCAGGATCTCCGTCATATAATATTGTGATATTTTTTGTAAAACGTTTGATTAGTCTGATCTGATCCTGTGTCAGCGAAGTGCCTGAAGAAGCCACTACATTTTTTATTCCGTTCTGATGCAGGGATAAAACGTCGGTGTAACCTTCTACAAGGTAACACTTGTCTGATGACATGATGGCTTTGCGGGCCTGATAAATACCGTAAACGATTTTGCTTTTATGGTAAACCGCTGATTCCGGAGAATTGACATACTTGGCGGTTTTTTTATCATTTTTAAGTACCCGGCCGCCAAAACCCTGAACTCTTCCTGAAAGACTGTGAATAGGGAAGATAACCCGACCGGCAAAACGATCCCGTAACCATGTTCCCGATTCTATGGAAAGTCCTGTCTTGATAAGGTATTCTTTCTTGTAGCCGGCTTTTAGGGCGGCCTGTGAGAACTCATCGGATTTTTCCGGACAGTATCCAATATCGAAGGTTTTCAGGGTCTCTTGAATAAAACCTCTTTCTTTGAAATAGGTAAGGCCAATGGATATTCCTTCCAAATTGTTGTAGAGGTGGTCAATGAAAAAGTTTTTTGCAAACTCAGTTACTGTGAAGAGACTTTCCGTTTCATGCTGCACTCGTCGCTCTTCTTCCGTCAGCTCCCTTTCTTCAATTTCTATGTTGTATTTTTTAGCGAGGTAACGTAACGCTTCCGGATAACTGAGGTGTTCATATTCCATGATAAAATTGACCACGTTGCCACCTCTGCCACATCCGAAGCATTTATAAATACCTTTGGAAGGCGAAACGGTGAAAGAAGGGGTCTTTTCATTGTGAAAAGGACAAAGACCGATATAATTTACACCCCTCTTTTTCAGAGATACAAAATCGCCGATCACTTCTACAATGTCTGCCGTATCAAAAATTCTAGCTATAGTGGCCGGATCAATCATTTTTTGCAAATCCTTCTAAAAATTCTTACGAAATTACGCAAATTTTACCGGATAACGAAGGTGCGTTAAAGAACATTTAGTATATTGTTGAAAGAAAAGTAAAGGCATGAACAGGAAGCTGAAAGAGGGGCTGGCAGAGGAAAAGAAAAGGAGGTAGTTCTTTTGTTTGTAAAACACTAAAGCAGGAAAATATAAAGTCTGTTATATGAAACATTTGGTTGTATTGACAGGTGCAGGTATGAGCGCTGAGAGTGGAATAAAAACATTCCGGGATATGGGAGGACTCTGGGAAGAATATGATGTGACGGAAGTGGCAACGCCTGAAGCGTGGGAGAAAAACCCGGAATTGGTATTGCGTTTTTACAATGAAAGAAGAAAACAGCTACTACAGGCTTCTCCCAACGAAGGGCATATCGGTCTGGTTGATCTTGAGAAATATTTCGAGGTAGATATTATCACACAAAATGTAGATGATCTTCACGAAAGAGTCGGAAGTAGCAAGGTTTTACACCTGCACGGGGAATTGCGGAAAGCAAGAAGCACAGCTGACCCGTCGCTGATCTATGACATAGAAGGGGATGAATTGAATATGGGCGATATGTGCGAAAAAGGCTCACAGTTAAGACCTCATGTAGTGTGGTTCGGAGAGCCTGTGCCTGCAATGGAAACAGCCATAGAGATCGTACAGGCAGCAGATATTTTTGTTGTTATCGGAACATCTTTGAATGTTTATCCGGCAGCAGGACTTATCTGGTATGCCCCGCCAAAATGTCCTGTTTACCTTATTGATCCGGGAGAGGTTTTCATAACAGGCAGACATAATATTACCGTTATAAGAAAAAAAGCTTCTGAAGGAATTCGGGAATTAAAAACCAGATTGTTAAAACATGAAAGCGAGACAGATTAATGGATCCCAACAAAATTAAAGGAAACCATATGATTTATCAATACGCAAAAGCCAGGGAAACAACGCTAATTTTTATGCCGGGCGAACTGAGCAGAGCCAGACAGCATGCTTCGATGGTGGAACCGGTGGTAATCATGTCATCTATCAGAAGCAGGTGTTTTCCGGCAAATTTATCCGGATTATGAAGATCAAAAATTCCCTCAACATTTTTCCAACGATTATATCTGTTTTTTAAGGTCTGGGAAGGATTAAAAACCTTACGGTAAAGATTTCCTCCGTCTAAAGGCTTATTGAGTGCCTCGGAAATACCTTTTCCTATCCATTCACTTTGATTATATCCCCTGATTTTCTGTTTGCGCTTGTGTAACGGAACCGGGACAATGAAGTCAATATCAGTAAAAGCCTCGGTATCCCGTAAATAATTGCCCGTTAATAATCCCGCTTCGTATCCCAGCTCTTTGTTGCCATGATATTTGATCTCATGAATTAGTTTACGGGCCTTGTTTCCTTTCTCAAAGAAAAGATAAGAGGTAACTGCCGTAAAAGGAACCCTTCCCCAAAACATTCTGGCTGCCGGATTTTCCTGCATGTTCCTGAAATGTGTTTCGGGCAAATCTGCCAGACACCTGCTACAGATCATTTTTTCATTTTCAAGCAAAATATTTTCACACAAGGGACAGACCCTGGGGAAAACCAAATCGGTTAACATTTTGAAGTATGAAATAAGAGGACTCAAAAGAAAAGATTTATGTTTTCAATTTATTATCATAAATTTAAAATAAAATTTTCTTTTATAATGAACATAAGTTCATTATATTTGTAAAAATGATTTTACTATGTCGCCTAGACCAAGAAAAAGTAGAAATATTGATAAACCCCCGGCAGTATTGGGTT
>Ga0209834_10001558_pt1 | contig 12735 bp, 11 predicted proteins | sample Mar14236cmmetaG_FD_184134 | JGI IMG/M metagenome (GOLD analysis project Ga0209834, IMG submission 184134) | Marine hydrothermal vent microbial communities from Guaymas Basin, Gulf of California to study Microbial Dark Matter (Phase II) - Marker... ...
TACGGGTACGGTTGTAGGGGCAATCCCTTGTGGTTGCCCCGGTTGCTTCTATTAAAATACCTGAAAATTTATGGTTCAGTACTTATATAACTGATTGAAGCATGGCGCGATTTTCAAAGCCACCTTCAGAGAATTTCAAAAAGGGCAACCCAGAAATTATTTTTATGAAGGGGGCCGTGATAAATCGTGCGTTTAAGTTGCCCAGAAAAATGCATAAAACCTATAAAAATCGAAACAGATGACTTATTTTTTATTTTTTTACTGATGTTATAGCAACAAAATGGGCTTGCGCGTGGGCCCCTTTGGACGGATTGTAGGGGTAATCCCTTGTGGTTGCCCCTTTCTTTTTAGGATAGTTTTTACCCCGGCTCGCAAACTAAAGTTGGAACGTAAATCTCAAACCTTTAACCAAAGCTGATCTTACCTTCTAAGTCATTACGCGAGTCGGCATTCTTTAAAGCTTCTTCTTTGCTGACTTTGCCGTCTTTATATAAATAATAGAGGGCATCATCAAAGGTTTGCATCCCTTTTGCGCCGCTGGCTTTCATGGCATCTTTGATATCAGTCAGTCTTCCTTTGAGAATCAGGTTGGCAATATTCGGGGTGTTGATCATCACTTCGATGGCAGCGCAGCGTTTGCCACGCACATCTGGAATCAGGCGTTGGGAAATGATAGCCCGAATGTTAGATGACATGTCCATAAACAGGGATTTTTGTTTTTCATTCGGAAACATGTTGACAATGCGATCTAGGGCTTGGTTGGCATTGTTGGCGTGCATGGTGGAGACGCATAAATGCCCCGTATTGGCGAGTTCTAAACCGGCCTCCATCGTTTCCATCTCACGAATTTCTCCAATCAATATGACATCTGGCGCTTCGCGCAAGGAGGCTTTAATCGCGGTGGCGTAAGAGGCGGTATCTACGCCGACTTCTCGCTGATTGATAATGGACATTTTATTGGGGTGCGAAAATTCGACGGGATCTTCAATCGTTAAAATATGCCCTGGAGAGTTCGCATTGCGGTAATCAATCATGGACGCTAAAGTGGTCGATTTTCCAGAACCTGTTCCGCCTACCATGAGCAGTAAACCGCGTTTAGACATCATGAGTTCTAATAAAATTTCGGGGGTACCCATTGCTTCTGCTGATGGAATTTCGGAGGGAATAAATCGCATGACTAGGCCAATCGTTTTGCGTTGAAAGAATGCGTTGCCACGAAAACGGGCGCTGCCATCGGGCAGTGAGATGGCGAAATCTAAGTCTTTGGTTTGTTCAAATTGGGAGATTTGCTCATCGGTTAGAATGGAATAAACACATTTCTTGGTAATCTCTGGTGTGGCAAAAAAGGTACTCAATGGGCGGGCGCTGCCGTAAATTTTAGCCTTGATTTGGGAACCGACGGTGAGAAATAAGTCTGAACCATCACATTGATGTATTATCTTTAAATAATCAAGCAACTCGGTGCTGTCTATCATGGGGATTTCTTCGGAATCGGATTTAACTTCTGCTTTTGGTTTTTCTTCTTTTTTCTCAGATTCTTTGGTAGCGGCTTTATCGCTGGCGGGTTTGATAACGATGCCTACTGCTTTGTTTTTAAAAGAGAGGCTGACTTTAAATTCACCAATGTCGTTGCTGTAGTCAAAATCTAAAGCTTTGTCTTTAACGAATTGTTTTTTTTGCGCGTCAGACATTATAGCAAAAGCGGCTGCTTTTGCCATGTCTGCCGTGATGGCCGTTTTGCCGACGGGTTTGTTTTTGCCATTTAGCTTAATGCTGACCGGCGATCCAACGGTTATCAATAAATCATCGCCGTTTTTTTCAGTCATTAATTTCAGATAAGGTGACAAGTCCATAGTTGATTTTTGAATTTTTGAGGTGAATTTTAGGAGAATTGAAAATCGGTATTGGGTGTCGTGGGCGCGTGATGTTGAAGCGACATCGGTGGGCAACGCCCACCCGACAGTAGCTGATTAATGTCCTCCCTTCTCTCCTTCTGTCTCTAGCAATTTCAAGCCAGAGGGCCCTAATCCGCCTTGTGCATCTTTACCTTCCAATTTAACTTTTAAGCGCAATTCATTGGGAGAATCAGCATTGGCAATGGCTTCATCAAAGCTAATGCGATCTTCTTGTTCGAGAGCAAACAAGGCCTGATCAAAGGTTTGCATGCCCAAGTCAGAGGATTTAGCCATAATCGGTTTAATGCCACCGACATCGCCCACTGCAATCAGTTCTGCAATTAATGGGGAATTACGCAGAATTTCAATGGCGGCGGCACGTCCACCTGATAGGGTTTTGACTAAACGTTGGGAAATGATGGATTTTAAGTTGAGCGATAAATCTGCTAACATCTTTTTTTGCGTTTCTATATCAAAAAAACCGACAATACGATCAATAGCTTGGTTAGCATTATTAGCGTGCAAGGTGCCCATGGCTAAATGGCCAGTTTGTGCAAATTCCATCCCAAAGTTCATGATTTCGGCATCGCGAATTTCACCGAGTAGAATAACATCGGGGGCTTGGCGTAAGGTGTTGTGCAAAGCGGCTTCCCAACTATCGGTATCTACGCCCACTTCGCGTTGCATGATGACGCAGTTTTTATGGGGATGCACATATTCAATGGGATCTTCGATGGTAATGATATGGCCGTAAGTGTGGCGATTGCGGTAATCTATCAGCGCGGCCATGGTGGTCGATTTACCTGAACCGGTGCCGCCTACCATGATGATGAGGCCATTTTTGGCCATGATGACTTCTTTGAGTACGGGCGGCAGGTTGAGTTTGTCAAAATCAGGCACTTCAGCTTGAATGATACGCATGATGACACCTTGACACCCTTGTTGGATAAAGGCGTTGACACGAAAGCGACTGAGGCCGGGGGGATGAATGGCAAAGTTACATTCTTTGGTTTCTTCATACTCTTTGAGTTGCTTATCATTCATAATGCACTGTGTGAGTGCCATTGAGTCGCCCGCTGTTAAAACCTTTTTTGTCATGGGCGTCATTTTGCCTTTTGCCTTCATGGCGGGGGGAAAGCCGGCTGTGATAAATAAGTCAGAACCGCCTTCTTTGGTCATCAATTTGAGCAATTTGATCATAAAGCCCATGGCTTCATCTCTTTCCATCTTGTTGTTCCTCTTTATTTAGTTATTATTTCCCAGTTTTTAAAAGCCACGGAATGACACAGCACGGAATGAATTTTTCCGTGTTTTTCCGTGTTTTTCCGTGGCAAAATCGATTAAGCAAATTTGTCTTTGTTGAGTGCGTGTTCACGCGCATGTTCTTTGGTGACGACTTTCTTTTGAACGAGTCCTTCAAGTTGTTGATCTAAGGTTTGCATCCCAAATCGTTGTCCTGTTTGCATGGCTGAGTACATTTGGGCAACCTTGTTTTCACGAATTAAGTTACGAATGGCTCCCGTGCCAACGAGAATTTCGTGAACGGCGACGCGCCCGCCGCCGATTTTTTTCAATAAACTTTGTGAAATAACGGATTGTATGGATTCTGATAGCATGGTACGCACTGTGGGTTTTTCAGCGGTAGGGAAAACTTCAACGATACGGTCGATGGTTTTTGCGGCTGAGTTCGTGTGCAAAGTACCAAAAACAACGTGTCCTGTTTCTGAAGCTGAAAGGGCTAGGCGGATGGTTTCTAAGTCACGCAATTCTCCCACAAGAATGACGTTTGGATCTTGACGTAAGGCGGATCTCAAGGCGTTATCAAAACTGAGGGTATCGCGTTTGACTTCACGTTGCGTCATGAGACAGCGTTTGCAATCATGAACAAATTCAATGGGATCTTCAATGGTTAAAATATGTCCAAATTCTGTTTCATTTCGGTAATTCATCATGGCGGCCAGCGTGGTAGATTTACCTGAACCGGTACCGCCTGTGACGGTGACAATGCCTTTGTGCGTCATGGCGAATTTCTTGAAAATAGCGGGCGCATTGAGTTGTTCTAAACTTAAAATCTTGGCGGGAATAGTACGAATAACCGCGCCTGCTCCGCGATGTTGGACGTAGGCATTGACGCGAAACCGTGCGACACCGGGTATGGAAAACGAAAAATCGCATTCGAGAAATTTTTCATATTCTTTGCGTTGCTTATCGTTCATGATATCGTAAATCATGTCACGCACTTGAGTATGATCGAGGGGGGGAACATCAACCCGCCGCATATCTCCACTGACGCGCACCATGGGGGGAACACCTGCTGAAATATGAAAGTCAGATACACCATTTGCAGCACCAAAACCGAGTAAATCTGTAATATTCATAAAGTTTCCTATTCTAAACCAAGAGTCTCTTGCAAAATTGATTTGATTTTAAGTTTCCAAAGCCCATTTTGGCATTTGGCAGATAAAGGCATTAGGCGTTCAGGAGTTCAAGAGTTCATAAGTTAAACATTTAGACGTTTAGGTGTTACCAAAACCTTGCGATCTAAAATATTTGAAAACACAAGGCATTGTTATTTTATAGAAAAACGGGTTTTCTATAGAGGTAAATAATTTCACACCAAGGGGGCGTGTTCGCCCTTTTGAAAATCTATAAAACGCTTTTTCCTGAGCTTTAGTTTCTGATAATTGTTTTCTTTGCCCTCGTTTTTGCGTGTAAAAACGGCCAGAAAAATTTGATAATTGAACACTATTCTAATGTGCTATTATGTTTTTTTGAAGAATGAGCAAAATGAGCGGTTATTTTGTGCGGCTTAATGGAAGGCCGTTAGGTAGCTGATATTTATAAATATTTTAAAAGGTTAATCGGTGTTAAATAATTTTGGTGACTCGACTTATTGTTTGGCTGTTGAGCATTTGCAATGTATCCGCGATGATAGGGTGTTATTTGAGGATTTAAATTTTAGCCTATCAGCCGGGCAACTGCTCCAAATAGAAGGCCCTAATGGGTGTGGCAAAACCAGCCTTTTACGTATTTTATGTGGTTTAACCTTACCCACAGAGGGTATAGTATATTGGAACAATCAGGATATTCAAAGCATTCGCTCTGATTATGGGGCAATATTGGCGTATATCGGACACACGCAGGGTGTAAAAGCGGAGTTGACACCCTTAGAAAATTTGGCGATGGCGCGAGCGTTAGCGGCAACTCCAACAAATGTTGATTTGGCCGATGCGCTTTCACAAGTGGGTTTATACGGTTTTGAAGATGTCCCAACGCGCACACTGTCTGCTGGTCAACAGCGTCGCGTTGCTTTAGCACGATTGTTAATTAATGATGCTGCATTATGGATACTTGATGAACCTTTTACTGCCCTCGATAAGAAGGCTATTGCGATGGTTGAAGAGTGGCTGAATACCTACACGAAAGGTGGCGGTATGGCCGTGTTAACTTCACATCATACCGTCAATTGTTCTCATGCCACTATTTTAAGACTTGGCACGTAGTTATCAGTTATGTAGGTTGGAGTGAGCTTGCGAACTCCAACAATGTAGGTTGGAGTGAGCTTGCGAACTCCAACAATTTTGCGCGCAAAAACGTGTTAAAGGCTGAAAGCGTGGTAATCAATTATCAATGAACAGTGATAACAAACAACCCCAAATTTGAGTGTGGCGAACAAGCCACAATGCGTCTGTTCGCGAATCGTAGCTTTAACGCAGAGTTCGCAAGCTCACTCCAACCTACATTACCAATGAAGATTATGGTGTTGGAGTGTTGGAGTTCGCAAGCTCACTCCAACCTACATAACTGATAACTGATAACTGATAACTGAAAAAATGCAACTGTTTGTCACTCAACGTATTCTCGGCTTGCTATTGATCTCGTTTAGTCTCACTTTGTTACCCCCTTTGGGGGTATCATTATGGTATGAAGATGAAGGGCTTATGCCCTTGATGCAGGCGTTTTTGGTCATGTTTGGTGTGGGTGTCGTCTTCTGGTTTCCCGTTAGAAAGGTTAAAAAAGAACTCCATTTACACGATGGTTTTGTTATTACTGCGGTGTTTTGGACGGTTCTCAGTATAGTCGGTGCCTTACCCTTTTTATTTATTTCCGATTTAACGCCTGCACAAGCGATATTTGAAGCGGTATCAGGATTTACCACAACAGGTGCGACAGTGATCACTGGCTTGGATGATTGGCCAAAATCTATTTTGTATTATCGCCAACAATTACAATGGCTTGGCGGTTTGGGTATTATCGTTTTGGCCGTAGCTGTGTTACCGATGCTGGGTATTGGCGGTATGCAATTATATCGTGCCGAAACGCCAGGCCCGATGCGAGATGAAAAACTGACTCCCCGCTTAGAAAATACGGCTAAAACGTTATTATATATCTATATTGTTTTAACGATTGCTTGTGCGCTGGCATATTGGATGGCCGGCATGAGTTTATTTGATGCGATAGGGCATAGTTATTCAACCGTGGCAACAGGCGGATTTTCTACCCATGATGCCAGTTTAGGGTATTACAACAGCGCGTTAATCGAAGTGATTGCTATGGTATTTATCATATTAGGCAGCCTCAATTTTACAGTACATTTTGTGGTGATGCGTAAAATGGATATGCGCCATTATTGGTATGATATTCAAGGCCGCGTCTTTATTTATATCGTTTTGGTGCTCATAGCGATTACGGTTATCGTGTTAATGTGGAAGGGCGTTTATACCGAGTTTTGGGCCGCGTTACGCTACGGCAGTTTTGCCGTTATTTCAATCATCAGTAGCACGGGTTATGCAACGGCTGATTTTAGTAGCTGGCCTTTATTTTTACCCGTATTAATTTTGGGCAGCGGTTTTATTGGCGGCTGCGTGGGTTCCACCGCTGGTGGGTTTCGAGTCATTCGGGTTATCTTATTATACAAACAAGCGCTTCGCGAAATCATGCGCTTGATCCATCCCAATGCCGTCATTGCTGTTAAAATCGGTAATCAAAAAATATCAGATAGCGTTGCTCAAGCGGTATGGGGATTTATATTTCTCTATATGGCGAGTTATATTTTGTTATCACTGCTGTTTTTGGCAACTGGTGTTGATGAGGTTACCGCATTTTCAGGCATTGCCGCGACATTAAATATGACAGGCCCAGGATTAGGGCAAGTTGCCGTCACTTATGAACACATCAGTGACGCAGGATTATGGATTCTCAGCTTCGCAATGTTATTAGCGAGATTAGAAATTTTTACCTTACTGGTATTATTAACACCCGCCTTTTGGAAAAGGTAATGCAATTTAGTTACAATTCATTTAATTTCGTTCCAAATTTATTTTGCGTTTCTTTGGAGTGCAAAATTTATTTTGCGTTTCTTTGGAGTGCAAAATTTATTTTGCGGCTATTTTCAAATTTATTTTGCGAAGGCGATTAAAATAGGGAAATGGTGGATAACTAATTTTTGTTACCCTCCCTACAAGAAAGTCTCTAAAAACATCCAAAATAGTGTTTGTCAATTATAATTCTGACTAAAAAGGAGCTAACTCATGCCAATCGCAGCCTTAAACAACCAAGTGGTTTTTAAAAAACTGCTGTCGGATGAAGAAATCCTCAAAGCCTTTATCAAAGATTTTTTAGATATTGATCTCACTCCCCAATCCATTGAAGTTGAAAAGAAGTTTATTCCACCTATCGGCGGTGTTGATATTGAGATTGATATTTTTGTTGATGATCCAACCCACCGCCTAGTCATTGAAATCCAACGTGAACGCTATGATTACGATTTTGATCGTTTTTGGCATTATCATATTGCCTCTCAATTAGAATTGGTAAAAAGCCACAAAGACTATAAGTTAGAACGGACTGTTTATACTATCGTTTGGTTTACCCGTAAAATACGTGAGAAGCAATACCAACGAAGTTTGATGACAACTCATCAACTCACTGAAACGGAACTGGGGGAATCCATGAGACTGTATCCTCACCAATTGTTTTTTCTTAATCCGTTTTACCTCAACGACAAAACGCCTCAAGGATTAAAAGATTGGATGACTTTAGTTGTGGAAAGCATCAATAACCCCCGCAATCCTAACATTAACTTGCAAAGGCCAATCATGCAAAAAGCGGCTAAGTTGATTGATGATGATGGATTAACGCCCCAAGAACGCATGGCAATCATAGATGAACGGGACTATAATAATATGCGTAACAAGGAATGGGCGAATGGACTTGAACAAGGTAAACAGGCAAGAAACCTAGAAATCGCCCGTAATTTGTTAGCAAAAGGGCTGGATATCGCTTTCATTGCTGAAACGACCGAATTATCTATTGATGAGTTAGAATCTTTAAGTTAGGGAAATCCAAAAAATAAAAATACCAATAATGGGGTAACCACAAGGGATTACCCCTACGACCGCGCATGTAGGGGCAATCCCTTGTGGTTGCCCTGGTATATTATCCTACAACTGTCATTTTTAATGACAGCCCTGAAAACAGGGGACTAAACCTGTTCCTTAACAATTAACAATTAATACAGGATCAATTATAGAAAACAACCCCAGTGCCCATAAGGCGTAGTGGGCGAAAATATGAAAGAAAAATTAACGTTAAAAAGTTAATGTTTTTGGATTTAATGTGTTGGAATTCAAAAAAGAATTTCAGTTATCCAATTGATTAAATTCGATAGCATATCTATAAAAACCTTGCCGATTTGATCTGAAGGAAATAATTATGCCATACGGTAAATTTGAATCAATTGAAGATGTGGCCGGAAAATTCGACATTGAAGTTGTAGATAAGAGCATAATTGATATGCTGGATATTCAAATACCAGATTATCCTTTCTCTGAAATTACAAAACGACTAAATGATAGTATGAGTTTTATCAACGAAGTGACTATCTGCGAGGATATTATTAAGCCTATTTTAACCCAGATAAGTGCAAGGTATAAATCGCTTTATATCTGGTCGCACGTAGCCTACAACGTAGACAAGGATAAAGGCTTGGTTGGTGAACCAGATTATCTAATTGCCATTAAAACAAAACATGGCGGAATGGGAATACCACCACTCTGTGTTATGGAAGCCAAAAAAGAAAATTGGGAAGAAGGTTGGGCGCAGACTTTGGCAGAAATGTATGCCACTTCTATTCAAGGATCAAAAAATTGTTATGGTGTTGTTACTACAGGAGACGTTTGGATGTTTGGTAAATTAGAGAATAATATCTTCACTAAAGATCCTGTTAAGATATCGGCTACAAGAGAATTACAAGTGGTGTTTAATGTATTGAATTGGATATTCGACAAGGCAAATTCTAGCTTGTAGCCAGGTAGGGTGGGATCGCTGTCGGCACAATCTTTGATTTGAGCGACTTTCTATCCATCCGCTGAGCGATCCCACCGTTCCATGATTCACCCAACCCTGCAAAGGATTAAATGTTGAATGTAGGGAGGGTAGAAAACCCACCAACCGCACTTCATTACAATAAGTACTGAAGCACAAATAAACAGGTATTTTACCGCAAGGTTGCCCCTCTTCTTGGTTGTTTCTTTTAATTAAAATACCTGAAAATTTCAATAATTGATATAACAAATGAAAATCAGCGGTTTCACTTTCATCCGTCATGGCACACTACTCGGTTATCCTTATATCGAAAGTCTACGATCCTTACTCCCCTTATGTGATGAAGTCATCGTAGCAGTAGGGGCCGGGCAAGATGATACCTTGACACGTATCCAAGCGATTGATGATCCTAAATTGCGCGTCATTGAAACGACTTGGAATGAATCTATGCAGGATCGCGGTTATGTCTACGCTCAACAAAAAATGATTGCTCAATTTAATTGTAGCGGTGATTGGGCCTTTTATTTAGAAGGCGATGAAGTGCTTCATGAACAAGACATACCAACCATCAAAGCGACTTTGCAACACTACCTTCTTCATCCCAAAGTAGATGCATTAGTCTTTGATTATTATCACTTTTATGGTACACCCGATACCTTGGCAATCAGTCCAGGTTGGTATCGTCGCGCGCCGCGCATCATACGCAATAGTATTCGTAGTTATTCCCCTGACGGCTTATTTTTTGTCGTGATGGATAAAAATAAAACGGGGCGTTATCCTAACGCGGCGTTAGCGGGTGTACCGATTTATCATTACGGACATGTCCGTGCTGTCTCTTCCATGCAAGCTAAAATTCAACAAGTGAGCCAATATTGGGGACATGCGCCTCCTCCTTTTGAGGCTTATGGCAATATCGATCCACAAGCCCTTGATCAATTCAAAGGCACGCATCCGGCCATCATGCAAAACTGGTTAGCAGAAGAGGCTGAACATCATTTAATACTGAATCCCCACTATCAACCTACTCGACGCGAACGCCGCCATCGTTGGATGATGCGCTTAGAACGCTTATTCGGCTGGGAAATGAGTAAAAAACACTATAAATTGGTATAAAACATCGTGACAAACCATTTTGACACAACACGGCGCATATTAGCCGTATTAATCGGTTTATCAATTCCTCTCTCTACCGCATTAACCAATATACTCTGCCCGCTCGCCATTTTGTTGTTACTGGCAGAAGGGCAGTATAAACAAAAGTTTAATACACTGCGTCAGCATCCTGTCGCGCTATTCGCGATCTTATTGTTTACGTTCCTGTTAATCGGCTTACTCTATACCCCTGTTCCCCTCTCGGAGGCTGGGCGAATCGTGGATAAATATCGAGAATGGCTCTATATTCCCTTCTTTATACTGATTTTTAGAGATCAGCAAAGTCGTGAATGGGGGCTATACGCTTTTTTGGCCGCCATGGGGATCACGTTATTTCTGGCCTATTTGATGGCGATAAGCGGTTGGCAAGTCGGCAAAGGCACACCTGAAAATCCCTTTATTTTCAAAAACTATATCACTCAGAATCTACTCATGGCTTTAGCAGCCTATTTTGTCGCTATACAAGCTTGGCAAAAACCGCGATGGCGCTGGTTACTCAGCATCGTTGTCTTACTCGCCGTCTATAACATCCTGTTTATGAGTGCAGGGCGTACTGGCTACTTGATCTTATTTTGTTTAATCGTCTTATTGTTTTATCAAGCGTATCGATTACGCGGTATTTTACTCGGCTGCCTGGTATTAATCCTGCTCAGTGTTATCGCTTATACCTCTTCCGATATACTGCGACAACGCATCAACAAAATCCCAAAAGATATGGCGGCTTATGAACAAGGAGACAAGCACACTTCGATAGGCTATCGCTTTGAATTTTATAAAAATACGCTGTACTTAATCGCACAACATCCCGTAATCGGGCATGGCACTGGCAGTTTTACCCACGAATACCAACAATTGGCAGAAAAGCACGGCCTTCATCCTACCACCAATCCTCATTGTGAATATTTAATGATAGGCGTGCAATTGGGGTTGATTGGTATCGGATTGTTTGTCGCTTTACTTTACTTGATGTGGTACAGCACCCGCTATTTAAAAAAAGAACCTGCACTGTTAGCACAAGGTTTGGTTGTGACAATAGCGGTGGGTTGTTTAATCAATTCTTTATGGTTGGATACCACAGAAGGGCATATTTTTGCCTATTTGATTGGCGTATTTTATGGAGGGCTTCAAGTACAAAAACTACAGGGATTTGATATAAGAAGGGATAAAAACCGATAACGATTGTAGTTAGGGTTTTCAATATAAGAAGGGATTTAAACAGGGTAACACTATACTCTAATCCTTTATTATATAAGTACTGAACCATAAATTTTCAGGTATTTTAATTAAAAGAAACAACCAAGAAGAGGGGCAACCACAAGGGATTGCCCCTACGAACCGCCCGTAGGGGCAATCCCTTGTGGTTGCCCTTTGCGGTTAAATACCTGTTTATTTGTGCTTCAGTACTTAAGTACCTTGTTCCACACTTCAGTCTTATTAATTCATATCAAAGTTGTTTGTATCGTATTACAATTACAGAAGATTATAGTCTATGAATAGAATTAAATACATATCAATAAATGATAGTTTATAAAGCTTATAAAAAAAATCAGTGGTGGGCAGCAAAAACACGCTACCCACCCTACAATTCATTGGTGGGCAACAAAAACCCGTTACCCACCCGACAATTCATTGGTGGGCAACAAAAACCCGTTACCCACCCGACATTAAATTTAATTTATAATATAACTGTGTGCAGGAGACTGATTACAAATGACAAGTGACTTAATAATAGGCATAGCGAGTGGTATCATTGCCACTTTTTTAGCCATGCTGATGTCTCACTTTTTTAAAACGGTTGTTATCCCTTTTATTAAATCTATCCTGTTTGATATCCCGAATATTTCTGGACAATGGCAAAGCTATGATCTAGAAGAAGGGGATGCTGTGGGGGAGGCCGTTATTAAGCAACGAAATCGGCAAATCTATATGCAAGTGATACGTACCACAGATAGACAAAAGCAAACGACTCATAAAGTTTTTGCTTGTACTGGTAAATTCGCTTCAGGCACCTTAGTGGGCTATTTTGAAGATGTGGACATGAAAGGCTATATTATTGGTGCGATTGTCATGAGATTATTGCCTGATAACAAAACCTTAAAGGGTAAAACGGTGTATTTTGATTATCATCAGGGTGAAGTGGTGACGCATGATTATTGGTTGAAGCGGTGATATTATTTCAAGTCATCAAAAACGGCATCCTGTAGGGGCGAACCTAACTTGAGCTTTTAGACAACTGCTTTAGCTGTTGGCTTGGTAGGTGTCCCCCCAATGCCACCTTCGTTAAGGGCTTTCGCGGTGGTATGCCCCTACCAAACCCCACGTCATGACGGGGTTGTAGGGGCGAACCTGCGTGTTCGCCCAG
>Ga0209834_10001563_pt1 | contig 12716 bp, 5 predicted proteins | sample Mar14236cmmetaG_FD_184134 | JGI IMG/M metagenome (GOLD analysis project Ga0209834, IMG submission 184134) | Marine hydrothermal vent microbial communities from Guaymas Basin, Gulf of California to study Microbial Dark Matter (Phase II) - Marker... ...
AAAAAGAAGTTGGTGAGAGAGCACTTGAGATTATAATTGGATCCATAAGAGAAGACCTCTCCTTGTTTGGAGTTGAATTTGATAATTGGTTTTCTGAAAGAGAAATGAGGGAAAGAGGAGAAGTTGAAGAAGTTCTTACTATCCTTAAAGACAAGGGGTTGATTTATGAAAAAGAAGGTGCTTTATGGTTTAAATCAACAGAGTTTGGAGATGAAAAGGATAGAGTTCTTGTAAAATCATCTGGTGATTACACCTATACCCTCACAGATATAGCATACCACGTTAACAAATGGAAAAGGGGTTTTAGTAAGGTTATAGATGTGTGGGGATGGGATCACATAGGACATGTTGATCCATTGAAGTGGGCTTTAAGACCTTTTGGTATACCTGAGGATTTTCTTTATGTAATTCTCTACCATATTGTTCATCTTGTAGAAGGTGGGAAAGAAGTGAAGATGAGTAAGACAAAGGGAGAATTTGTTACCTTAAGAGAACTTGTGGAAGATATCGGTAAGGATACAGTAAGATTTATGTTTCTTGCCAGATCTCCCTCCGCACAACTTAAATTTGATCTTGAAATTGCAAGAAAAAAGAGCTTAGAGAATCCTGTTTATTACATCCAGTATGCCTATACAAGAACAAGAGCCATAGAGAGAAAAAGAATTGAAAGAAAAATCCCGTTTCCAGAAATTAATGATGTGAATTTCAACTTTTCTAACATAGAAAGAGAAATAATGAACAAGATAGCTATCTTTGAGGAAATCCTCTTTTCAAGTGCGAAAAACTACTCCCCCCATCTTCTTCCATTCTTTGCTCTTGAACTTTCTAAGCTCTTCCATTCCTTCTATCATGACTTCCCTGTTTTAACAGAAAATGAGAAGGTTAGGAATAGAAGACTTATTGTTGTAAAGAGTGTGGAGATTTTACTCAGGTTAATTTTAAGACTTATGGGAGTCTCTACTCCTGAAAGGATGTGAGGTGAGATATGAGACCAATAATAGGTCTTGAGGTGCATACTCAGTTAAATACAGAGACGAAGATGTTTTGTAGATGTAAGATTGATTTTTCTTCTCCCCCAAATACAAATATATGTCCTGTTTGTCTTGGTCTTCCAGGAGCACTTCCTTCTCTTAATGAAAAGGTAGTTGAGTATGCTCTAAAGATTGGCCATGCCTTAAACTGTAAAATTTCAAAGACATCTCTATTTCATAGGAAAAACTATTTCTACCCAGATCTTCCAAAGGGTTATCAGATCTCTCAATATGATATTCCTCTTGCAAAGGAAGGATACCTTGTTCTACCAAAAAGTGGAAAAAGGATCAGAATTATAAGAGCACACATTGAGGAAGATGCAGGGAAACTGCTTCATCCCGAGGATATAGTAGAGGCAAATTATTCCTATGTGGATTACAATAGAGCAGGTGTTCCTCTTGTGGAGATTGTAAGTTACCCTGATATAGAAAGTCCAGATGAGGCAGTGGAGTACTTAATGGAGCTAAGGCTAATACTTATATATCTTGGTGTATCCACCGGAAATATGGAGGAGGGAGCTTTAAGGTGTGATGCTAATGTTTCCATTGAAGGTCATCCGAGATGTGAAGTCAAGAATATGAATTCATTTAGAAGTGTTAAGAGGGCTTTGGAATATGAGATAGAGAGACAGATAAAGATTATCAAAGAAGGTGAAGAGGTTGTTCAGGAGACAAGACACTTTAATGAGTCTGATGGAAAGACATACTCCATGAGGGGAAAAGAGGAAGCAGAGGATTACAGGTATTTCCCTGATCCAGATCTTCCTCCCCTTGTACTTACAGATGAAGTTATTGAAAGGGCAAAAGAAGAAATAGGTGAGTTGCCCCAGGATGTAAGAAATAGATTGAAGGAATTTTCTCTTTCAGAAAAGGAGGTTGAAACTCTTGTAGGAAATGTTTACTTAAAAGACTTTTATTTTGAATCACTCAAGGCGTTTAACAATCCAAAGGCAATAAGTAACTGGCTTCTTACGGAGGTTTTAGGAATTATGAATGAGAAAGGTCTTAAAGAACTACCATTTACCCCCAAAGATTTTGCAAGTTCTGTAAAGATGTTTTCAGATGGAAAAATTTCTTCCAAGATACTTAAAAAAATTATAAAGAAACTATTTGAAGGCAAAAGTTTTAAAGAGATAATTGAGAAGGAAAATATTCTTCCTATAACATCGAAGGATGAGATAAGAAAATTTGTTTTAGAGGTTCTAAAAGAGGATGAGAAAGTTGTTAATGACTATAAAAAAGGAAAAGAGAATGCTCTAACATTTCTTATTGGTCAGGTTATGAGAAAGACAAAAGGAAGAGCAGATCCAAAGATCTTAAGAGAGGTGCTTTTAGAGGAGCTTAAGAGATGAGCTTTATTCATCTTCATGTTCATAGTGAGTACTCAATTCTTGATGGATTTTTAAGAATAGGTGATCTTATAAAAAGGGTTAAAGAGTTTAAGATGCCAGCAGTGGCACTCACAGATCACGGAGGAATGTATGGTGTAATACCATTCTATAAAAGGGCAAAGAAGGAGGGGATAAAACCTATAATAGGTGTTGAAATGTACTTTTCCCCCACATCCAGATTTGATAAAAAGGGAAAGGAAGATGCTGTAAACTACCACATACTTCTCCTTGCAAAGAATTTTAAAGGTTATCAAAATCTTACAAGACTTGTATCTATTGGACACCTTGAGGGTTTTTACTATAAACCAAGAATAGATATGGAGATCTTAAGAGAACACAGTGAAGGACTTATTGTTGGAACTTCGTGTCTTAAAGGTGAGATACCTTCTCTTATCCTATCCGGTCAATATGAGAGAGCAAAGAAAAGAGTCTATGAATTTAAAGAAATTTTTGGAGATGATTTTTATATAGAGCTTCAGAATCACCACCTTCCTGAAGAGGAAAGGGTTATTCCTGAACTACTCCGCCTCGCCAGAGAGACAGATACAAAATACTTCGCATCAAACGATGCTCACTATCTTAAAAAAGAAGATGCAAAGGCACATGGAATACTTTTATGCATTCAAACTCAGACAACTATAAGCAATCCTGATAGACTTAAGTTTCAAACTGATGAATTTTACCTGAAGTCCTTTGAGGAAATGTGGGAATTATTTAAAGATATACCAGACGCTATTCATACTACTATGGAAATTGCTGAGAAATGTGAGGTTGAAATACCTCTTGGAAAATCAAGACTACCAAAGTTTCCTCTTCCAGAGGGAGAAGATGCATTTTCTGTTTTAAAAAGAAAATGTGAGGATGGAATTGAAGAGAAGTTTGGAAAGGAAACTCCTGAGATAATGGAGAGGCTTACGAGGGAACTTTCTGTTATAAAAGAGATGGGATTTTCAGACTATTTTCTTATTGTTTCAGATTTTGTTTCCTTCGCAAAGCGTAAAGGTATAAGAGTTGGTCCTGGAAGAGGAAGTGCAGCAGGAAGTCTTGTTTCATACTTACTTGGAATAACAGAAATAAATCCACTTCAGTACAATCTTCTATTTGAGAGATTCCTTAATCCTCAAAGGATTTCTCTTCCAGACATAGACATTGACTTTTCTGATGAGAGAAGAGACGAGGTTATTGAATATGTAAGAAAAAAATATGGGGAAGATAGAGTTGCTCAAATTGCTACCTTTGGAAGGATGGAGGCAAGGGGGGTAATAAGAGATGTTGGTAGAGTTCTTGGATACTCTGCCAAGGAAATGGACAGGATTGCAAAGCTTATACCATTTGGAATGAATTTTAACGATGCTTTAGCTAATGAACCATTGTTAAAAAAAGAGATGGAGAGTGACGAAAACAAAAGAGAGCTTTTTGAACTTTCTATGAAACTTGAAGGACTTATAAGAAACTTCTCTACTCATGCAGCAGGAATTGTAATAGGTGATACACCACTATCAGATCTTGTTCCACTCCAGTTTACAAAGGATAAGAGTGTAACAACCCAATACGACAAAGATGTTCTTGAAGAAATGGGGCTACTTAAAATGGACTTTCTTGGTTTAAGAACGCTTACTGTTATTGAGAATGCTTTAACTCTTATAAATAGAGAAAGGGAAGAAAATTTTGAAATAGAAAAAATTCCCCTTGATGACGAGAAGACCTTCTCACTTTTAAGGGAGGGTAAAACCATTGGTGTTTTTCAGCTTGAATCTCCCGGAATGAGAAGGGTTCTTACTGGAGTTAAACCAAACACTATGGAAGATATTATTGCAGTTCTCTCTCTTTATAGACCAGGAACTATTAAGTCAGGTCAGGTTGATGAATTTATAAAGAGAAAACACGGAGTTATAGATTATACATCTATTCATCCTTTGCTTGACGAGATCTTGAAACCCACCTATGGAATTATAGTTTATCAGGAGCAGGTTATGCAGGTTGCCCAAAAGCTTGCAGGTTACACTCTTGCTGAAGCGGATCTTTTGAGAAAAGCCATGGGAAAAAAGAAGAAAGATATTATGGCTAAATTAAGAGATGATTTTATAAATAGATGCATAAACAATGGAATTGAAAAGGAAATAGCTGAAAGGGTCTTTAACACCATAGAAAAATTTGCCGAATATGGCTTTAATAAGTCTCACAGCACTGCTTACGCTACAATATCTTATCAAACTGCATACCTTAAAGCACATTATCCAAAAGAGTTCTTCACCGCACTTCTTACATCTGTTTCTGGAAATGAGGACAGAGAAGAGGTTTATATAAAAGAAGCTGAAAGTATGGGAATAAAAATTCTTCCCCCGGACATAAATAAGAGCGATATATACTTTAAAATTGAGGGAGATGCGATAAGGTTCGGTTTTTCAGCCATTAAGAATGTTGGAGAGAATGCTGCAAAGATAATTGTTGAGGAGAGAGAAAAAGGGGAGTACAGATCCTTCTATGATTTTCTTACAAGATGTAAAAGTGGGAAGATCAATAAAAAGGTTATTGAATCTCTTATAAAGGCGGGTGCCTTTGATAGCTTGAATCCTGATAGGGCGCTTCTTTTGGAAGAATTAAAAGGGAATGAAAAGAAAAAACCCATGCTTTTTTCTGAACCTGTGAAGAAAAAGAAAGTTTCAAAGGGAAAAATCTTTGATTGGGAAAAGGAAGCCTTTGGTTTCTATTTTTCAGGACATCCTCTTAAAAACTATATAGAGAGGATGAGGAAGAATGAAATAAAAATATCAAGTCTATCAGAGATAGAAAGTGGAAGCAATGTTAAATTGCTCGGTGCTATAACCAGTTTTAGACACTATAAAACAAAGAGGGGAGATGTAGTTTTAAAATTTGTCTTGGAGGACGAAAGTGGTAAAATCTCCATAGTGGCATTTAACCCTGTTGCTTCAGAGGTGGAGAACCACCTGAGGAAAGAAGGTATCATAAGAATTGAGGGAGAGTATAGAATTGAAAACGATAGAGTTTCAGTAAGGGTTTTAAAGGTTTTGGAATTCCTCACGAAAAGAGAACTGGAGGAGAAGTTGAAAGATGTAGAAAAAAGAGGATTCCATCTATACCTTAAGCTGAAAAGGAAAAATATTAATGATGAATTTCTTAGGTCTCTCCATGAATTCTTTGAAAGACATAAAGGAAATGATCCTGTAACAATGTATCTTGTGTTAAATGGAAAAAGGCTTGAGATGGAGCTTGAAAGAGAACATTTTATAAAAGTAACTCCTAAAGTAATAACTGAACTTAAAAAACTTATAGGAGAGGAGAATTTCTGGTATAAAGAGGAGATTTTTGCTTAAAGGAGGAGTGTCATGAGAATAGGTATTTTAACTGGTGGTGGAGATTGCCCTGGTTTGAACTCCACCATAAGAGCAATTTTTATGAAAAGTCTTGACTTTGGATACAGTGTTTTTGGTTTTTTAAACGGTTGGAAAGGGGTTATAGATGATGATGGAGTCCTTCTTTCAAGGGAGGTGGTTGACGATATTATGCCTCTTGGAGGTACAATTCTTTATTCCTCAAGAACCAATCCCTTTAAAGTGGAAAATGGAGTTGAGAAAATAAAAGAAACCTTAAGAAAGGAAAACATAGAAGCCCTTATTGCAATAGGAGGAGACGATACTCTTGGTGTTGCATCCCGCCTGTATGAAGAGCATGGTATAAAAACTGTTGGTGTCCCCAAAACAATGGATAATGATATTTCAGAAACAGATTATACTTTTGGATTTGATTCCTCTGCTACAGTATCCATGGACGCTATTGAGAGACTTAGAGATACTGCGAAGGCAATGAAAAGGATAATAGTCCTTGAAGTAATGGGGAGGCATGCAGGTTGGGTTGCTCTATTCACGGGACTTGCTGGAGCAGCAGATTACACCCTTCTTCCAGAAGAAAAATATAATGAAGATGAACTAATTGAGAAGGTAAAGAAAGCGTTTGAGAGAAAAAATTATGCTGTTGTTTGCGTATCTGAGGGAGTTGAGATAGGGGAAGATGAGTCCCACGAAGTAGATGCTTTTGGACATAAATTGCTGCAGGAAAGGGGAGTCGGAAGTTACATTGCTAAGGTTATAAAGGAGAAAACCGGAATTCAGACGAGATCTGTTCAGATTGGTCATATTCAGCGAGGTGGATCTCCTACTCTTTTTGATAGAATACTTACCATGAGACTTGGTGTTAAAGCTGTTGAGATGGTTAAGGATGGAGAGTTTGGTAGAATGGCTACCATGAAGAATGGAGAAATTACATCTGTTCCACTGAAGGAAGCTGTTGGTAAAACAAAGGTGGTAACAGAGGACTGGATAAAGCTAAAGAGGATTTTCGAAAAGTAATGAAATTTTTTACTTCTTTAAGGTTTCAAGTAGCTGTAACTTTTCTCGTGGTCGTAATAATAACCACGCTTTCTCTTGGTTCTCTTCTCATTAAAGAGACAGAGACTAAATTCTGGAAAGCAGAGGAGGAGAAACTCTCTACAATAGGAAGGCAACTTGTTTCCTCTTATAATAGAGTAAGTGAAAAGCTAAAAGTCCAGGCAGATTTACTTAACACAGATCTAAATGTAATTAAAAAGACACAACTTGAGACAGCACTCTTTGATTATACAAAACCCATTCATGAAGAGAATGAAGAGATAGGTGTCGGTTTTTTTATATATGGAGATGATTTCAATAGACCTCTTGCTGTTCAAGAATCAAAGTCAAAAGATAGTGAAAAGATAAGAGTTGTTTTCCCTATATATGAGAATGGTGAGAAAGCAGGATTTGTGTGGGTTGAGGAGCCAAAAGATCTTGTGCTTTCTGAGATAGAATCTTTAAAAGCCAAAGAGAGAAATATTATACTTGTGGTTCTACTTATATCAGGAATTTTAGCAATCTATATATCTTTAATGTTTGTAAAAAAGGTTACCATCATAAAGACTGGCCTTGAAAATCTAAAATCTGATCTATCCTATAAACTTCCTGTAATGAGTGGAGAGATAGGAGAAATAAGTAGGGCAATAAATGATTTGTCCACATCCCTTCTTGTATCAAGAAGTAACTCTGAAAAAATCCTTGAAACCATAGCTTCCGGTGTTCTTATTGTTTCCAGGGATGGAACAGTTAAGGAATTTAACAGAGCCTGTGAGGAACTTCTTGGAGTAAGGAAGAAAGATGTTATAGGAAAGAACTATACTCTTTTCCCTCATTTAAAAGAGATTGTAGAGTCTGTAAAGGGTGGTGGAAGATTCAGAGAAAAGAAGATTAAAGTTGGGGGTAATGAGAAAATATTTCATATATTTTCTACCCCATTTAATGGAGATGATTTATTAATAAGTGTAGAGGATGTAACTGAGGAAGTAAAATTGCTGGAGGAAAAGCGTAGAACCGAGGCCTTGAAAACTCTTGGAATGTTTACCACAGGTGTTGCCCATGAAATTAGAAATCCTTTGACATCTATAAAAGGTTTTGCTCAAATTCTTGAGAAGAAACTCGAAGGAAAGGGTGGAGACGAAGAAAGGTATATAAAAACGATACTTTCAGAGGTTAGAAGGCTGGAGAATATTTTAAGAGATCTCCTTATGTATGGAAGGCCATCTCCTCCAAACAAAATTATGACGAACATCTCAAAAGCTATAAAAGATTCACTATCTTTGCTTAATGAAAAGTTAAAGGAGAAAGACATAAAAGTTGAGATAGATTTTGAGTATGATCCCAGATTCTCCTTTGACCCGAAGCAGATGGAACAGGTATTTATAAACCTTATCCTTAATGCTATAGATGCTTCAGAATTTAACAGTAAAATAATTATAAGAACAAAGAGAGCACAGAATGGTATACTTATAGAGGTTAAGGATTTTGGTTTTGGTATAAAGGAGGAGGATAGGGAGAAGATATTTATGCCATTTTTTACCACGAAGGAAAAGGGAACAGGACTGGGTCTTCCAATATCTCAAAAGATAGTGGAGATGCATGATGGTAAAATATGGTTTAATTCAAACAAGGATGGGACAACGTTTTTTGTCTACATTCCTATTAAATAGTGGTATAATTTGGATATGAATAAAAAAGTTAATAAATTCAGCGTTCTTGTAGTTGATGATGAAGAGAACATCTTAAACTTTCTCAATGAAGCATTGAAGGACGATTACTTTGTATTTAAAGCAAAGAATGGCAAGGAAGCCTTAAAGAAAGTTCAGGAAATTTATCCAGATGTTGTTCTTATGGATATAAAAATGCCGGTAATGGATGGTATGGAGGCTTTCTTAAAGATAAAGGAACTCGATAAAGATCTTCCGGTTATTATGATGACTGCCTATGGTTCATCCAATACAGCAATTCAGGCTATGAAGGAAGGTGCATACGACTATGTCACAAAACCCCTTGATCTTGAGGAGATAAAGGTTACTCTTGAAAAGGCAATTCAGCTCAAGAAACTTTCAGAGAAGGCAAAAACAACGCAGTTCGGTGAGGACGAGTTTATCACACAAGGGCTTATAGGGAAGAGCCAAAAAATGCAGGATATTTACAAGCAGATAGGAAGAGCAGCATCCAGTGATGTTACTGTTCTTATTCTTGGTGAAAGTGGCACAGGAAAAGAGTTAGTTGCAAGAAGTATATATATGAATTCAGGGAGGAGAAATAAGCCTTTCGTTACTGTTAATTGTGCCGCTATACCAGAGGGACTTCTTGAATCCGAGCTTTTTGGGCATGAGAAGGGAGCATTTACTGATGCCAAGGAGCGGAGGATTGGTAAATTTGAACAGGCAAAAGATGGAACTATCTTTCTGGATGAAATTGGAGACATGTCACTCTCTCTTCAAGCAAAAATACTCCGGGTCCTTCAGGAGAAGACTTTTGAGAGGGTTGGGGGGAAGGAGACGATTTTTACAAATGCAAGAGTAATTGCTGCCACAAATCAAAATCTTCTAAAACTTGTGGAAGAGAAAAAATTTAGAGAGGATCTATACTACAGGCTAAACGTTTTTACGATTCACCTTCCACCCCTTAGAGAAAGGAAAGAGGATATACCAGATTTAGTGGAGTATTTTATTTATAAGTACTCACATAAGTATGGAAAGGTTGTAACCGGGGTATCACCTGAGGTTATGGAAATTTTTATGGATTACAACTGGCCTGGAAACATAAGGGAGCTTGAAAACAGCATTGCTCACGCTATTGTTGTGACTCAGGGATCAGTTATACTCCCAGAGCATCTTCCAAAGGGCATAAAGAGGAACAAATCTGAAATGGTGGAATCAAATGATGTAGAAGAGAAAGGGGATGTTGTTCCTTTGATAGAAGCTATTGCTCGTTTGGAGAAGGAAATGATAGTTAAGGCTTTAAAGAAAACAGGAGGAAACAAGACCAAAGCGGCTAAGCTTCTTGGTATCTCAAGAAAATCTTTGTTTAATAAGATAAGAGATTATAATATTAACTTGGAGGAGAAGGAAGTCTAATATATAATAAAATAAATAAAATTTTAAAAGAGGTGGTAAAGGAGAAGAATAATGAGAAGAGAAAAAAAGAAAGGAGTGGAAGGTATGAGGAAATTTTTAAGTATTTTAATGGCGTTAATGCTGGTGTTTACATTCCTTCCAAGAATCCCCATAAGTTTTGGAGCTACAAGTGCGGCATCTGTGTTGAATGTTATAATAACGCCTGCAATTGTGGGGGAGGTTCCACGAATTGACATTGTTTTTGATCTCGATCTTCCAGTTTCGGCAAACTCTGATAATTTAGTTGTTACATTTCCCATAGATGCTGGTGGTGATATTAACAAGGAGTTTACGCTTCCCTCTGCAATTCCCACAACAGCAGTATTAATTGATGGGAGTAACAACATAGTAGATGTACAGGTTGATTTATTGAACAGGAAAATTGCTGTAATAACATCCATAAATCTTTTTGGAAGCGGTGGTTCGGTGGATCATCACACCCTTACTTTTCTACCTTCTGCAGGAATTAAAAATCCAAAGACATCAGGTTACTATTCCCTGAAATTTCATACATCACAGGAAACTTTAGATACTACATCTCCTTCCTTCTTTATATATCCAACTGTCTTTGATCATTTAGAGATATCTCCTGATCCAGCTTTTGTTGAGTCAAATAAATTCCCATCCACCGATTATATTGCAGGTTTTGGGAATCATACAATTCTTAGGGCTTATCCAAAAGATATCTATAATAACACTCTCTATGAAGGATTTATTAATCCTTTTGGAACCTATGTTACAAACGGTGATTCTGACTGTGGAATACGTGTAGACGCCAATGACGCTGCTCATTTCCGTTACTGTGATTCAAATGCAAATGGGCACTATGACTGTTATGATTGCCTATACTTAGATTCAGATAATTCCTTTACAATTTCAGTTGGAGATATAAGGATTACTGCATCCTCCTGTGGTGGAAGCTATACTCCAGGAAGTGCTGTTAAGGAGGGTGATGTTGATATTGGAAATCCACTCTATGCTCCTTATCTGTTTCCTAATATGTCTATTGTAAGAGAAGATGCAGATTTAACGACTGGATTAATATCGTTTTTAGCTACAGAGAGGCATGCAGAGAATATAAATTCTAACGGGAATTATGATTATGGAGAATGGATATACGATGAGGCAGGAGGAACAGTAGCAAATCAGGTTGATGCGGGAGATGTAAGACTTACTTCTGTAACTATTGGTGGAACTACTTATGCTGCAAACTCAATAGTTGCTGCTGGTGACCTCGATGAAGGGACACTTCTTGTGAATTTCCTGACAGATGAATTACATGATGAGAGTGTAGCAGTAGATGGTGCGTATACTGCAGGTGAAAATATTTATAAAGATTTAGATGCTTCGGGTAGTGTTACTGTTGGAGACCAGAGATTAACTATAGTTACTTCTGGTACATATACATATATATACAATAGTTTTGTAAGAGAGGAAGAGGACGTAGGCGATGGACTTACTGGATTTTCAGCAAATGAGAAATGGTATGATGCCAATGGAGATGGACTTTATACACCAGGAGAATGGATTTATCTGAGTGCAGATAATACAGTTAATGCGGGAGATACAAGACTGTCAACAGTAATTATTGGAAGCTCATCCTATCTTGCTGGAAGTGTATGTCAGGTTGGTGAATTGGATGTTGATAAAGGTTATACGCTAAGTAATCTCACTGGTACACCTGTAAAGTATGTTGATTCAGACTCCTCCGGGTCTTATACTCCCGGTGAGAGAATATATAGAGATAATGATACCAGTAATGATGTCAGTGTGGGTGACAATAGACTTTCAACACCATCTCTTAGATTCTATGACTCAAATCTTAACGGAACTTTCGATTCCTGTGATTTACTTTATCTGGATATGGACAACTCTCACCATGTATCCAGTTGCGATATAAGAATGACCGCGGTAAATGTGTGGACACATGATGGGAGATTTGCTCATTATATGGCAGGAACAAAAGTTTCAGCAGGAGATCTTGATGCAACAGTCTATCCATCTCTTGAGCTAAAAGATATAGGAATTCTTGAACCAGATAACATGTTCTATCCATTTAAATATAGATTCTACGATTACAACTTAAATGGAGTGTGGGATAGTGATGAGCCTCTTGCCTATTATATAGATTTTGCCGACAACAGAGTACTTGATTCAGGAGATTTTAGAATCTCATCTCCTTTCAATTGGCTCTGGTCAGTGCCTCTTGGTGGAGGTGTAATTGATAATAATGGATTCTATACTTCACCTACATGGGCAGATTCAACGCCTCCGCAGACATTTACTGCTTCAGCAAGCTTAACAATTAAAGCTATTACAAGAAATAATACCTCAACCGTTGTTGTATTTATGACTAACCCCAGTGTTAATAATGGGAAACCACAAGTAATAGTTTCACCTCAAGTTTTATGGATTGCACCATGTACAGATTTCCAATACACTGTTACAGTTTTAGATGGTTATGGAAATCCCATTCCAATGGCAGAGAAAAATGTCGATTTCTTTGCCGGCTATCCCAGAAATACAACTGTGGATAGTTCTCCTGATGCTGGTATTTCACTAATCAATTTTGCATTTAATGAGAAACATACCGAAAATGTGGAAATAAATGGAAAATACGATGCAGGCGAGTGGGTTTATAGAGACATGGATAATAATGGCGCTGTCTCAGTAGGTGATATAAGGCTCACACTTGTAAAGATTGGGACAATAACCTATGCAGCAGGTTCCATTGTTGGCTCTATGTGTCCTACCTGTGATGTGGATTTAGGAAAAACGCTTGTG
>Ga0209834_10001571_pt1 | contig 12676 bp, 13 predicted proteins | sample Mar14236cmmetaG_FD_184134 | JGI IMG/M metagenome (GOLD analysis project Ga0209834, IMG submission 184134) | Marine hydrothermal vent microbial communities from Guaymas Basin, Gulf of California to study Microbial Dark Matter (Phase II) - Marker... ...
CACGCTGAGGTTGGTAAATTGCCCATTATCGCTGAAGATCTTGGGGAAATATCTCCGGAGGTCTACAAACTCAGAGACCAATTCAATTTACCGGGTATGAAAATTCTGGTCTTCGCATTTGATAGCGGAGAAACAAATGAATTTTTACCCCATCATTATCCGGAAAATTGTGTGGTTTATACAGGCACTCATGACAACGATACAGCTGTGGGTTGGTTTAAGCGCATTGGTGAGGGAGAAAAGACTTTCGCCCAGCGCTATTTACAGACATCCGGCGAGGATATCGCCTGGGATTTGATTAAAGCTGCTTGGTCATCAAAAGCGGTTTACGCCATCTCCCCCCTCCAAGATCTGTTGAACCTTGATAATCAAGCCAGAATGAATTACCCTGGTAATCCTCAGGGAAATTGGAAATGGCGCTTCTTTGAAACCGATCTAAATGATGAATTAAAAGAAAAGCTACATAATGTAAATTCCATATTTGGTAGATCGACCTGCTGATATTCTTTTGTTGGAGGTTAACTCATATAGTACAAGTAATTCAAGATTCAGAATAATATTTGCCAATATCTTATAAAGAATCCTAACCAGAAACGATAAAGCAGCTCGTTTTATTTTTTCTCTGGGCCGGTTTTATTCTTGGTTTCGGTTTTCTTTTTATCCAGTTTCTTCTCGTTCGCAGACTTCTTTGGTTCTACTTTTTTATCCGGTTTATCTGTTGGCTCATACTCCCACGCCGGAGAAGCATGCATTAACTGTTCTTTGGAGACACGGTTGGATTTCTTGCATTTTGGACAGCGGAAATCATAATAAACCAATTCTTCTTCATGAATAATATTTAGTGCCTGATCTACCGAAGCACGGCCAATAGAAATGGGCATTTTGCAGCTATAACAACGAATTTGCATAGTATCCTCACTTAACTTTTATCATCAAGATCGTGCCCACATTTTATCATACCAGGCTCCCCGGGCTGACAGCCAAAATCCATCCTAAGGTATAATCCAGCCATGAATAAATTTTACACTTCCAGGGGAGATCAGGGAAAAACCGATCAGATCGGGAAAGATAGATTATCCAAATCACACATCCGGATCCAAACGGTCGGAGCTCTGGATGAGGCCTCTGCTGCCCTGGGTTTTGCGCGAGCTCAGATCTCAGATCCGGCAATCAATGAGCTGATTAAAACAATCCAGATGGACCTATACCGGATGATGTCAATCGTGGTTCAGAAAGAACCCGATCTTGAAAAGATTCCAGATCTTGAACCAGGGAGGGTAGCCTGGTTGGAAGAGAAAATCGATCATTATGGATCTCTCACCGATTCTCCTAGGGAATTCATTCTACCCGGGGAAAACCTGCCGTCCGGGGCTATAGGGATGGCAAGAACTATCGTCCGCCGAGCGGAAAGGGATCTGGTTTCCCTGGCTGAAGCGGGGATGTTATTTTCGGAAACCGCACTCTCTTACCTGAATCGCCTGTCATCTTTATGTTTTGTTCTTGAATTATTCTGTGCTCAAAATCCGCCTTCCAGGACAGAGAATCCATCATGACCGGAACCATTCTCAATACGGCCGCCATCATCCTGGGAGGATTACTGGGGCTTAAATTCGGGAAAATCCTATCAAATAAGGCGCGTGAAACCATTATCATCGGATTGGGCCTTTTTACAATCGGCATTTCAGTCAGCATGTTCCTGGAAACGAATAATTCCCTGATCGTGCTGGGAGGTATCCTGATCGGGGGTTTGCTGGGGGAATATCTGGGCATTGAGGACCGTATCAATAATCTCGGAGAAATCCTGGAAGCCAAATTCAGTAAAAATCAATCCTCTTCACAAGCCAAGAGAAACTTTGTGTGTGGTTTTTTGGCCAGTTCGATCCTCTTTTGCACAGGTCCAATGGCCATCCTTGGGGCTATCCAAGACGGTTTGGTGGGCGATTTCCAGCTGCTGGCGATCAAATCAGTCATGGATGGTTTTGCTGCCTTTGCCATGGCTTCCACTCTCGGGATCGGAGTGCTTTTCTCAGGACCGATAGTATTTATCTACCAGGGATTTTTCAGTTTACTGGCTGTTCAACTGCAGGGCATAATGACACCCGCAATGGTGGCTGAGTTAACTGCCACTGGCGGCCTCTTACTGATCGGGTTGGCAATCAGCAGTCTGCTGGAGATCAAACCCATCAGGGTAGGAAATTTCCTACCCAGTCTGGTGATCAGCCCATTGATCGTATCTCTGCTGTCACTTTTCTAATTGCAGGCTTTTTAATTCCCCCTGGTCTATTTCTCAGGATCAGATTTTGTATTGTAAAACCGGATAGGTTTCTTCCAGCTGCTTAAATCCGAATTTTTTATATAATTCAAGAGATGCCAAATTATTGGATTGGGTATTCACAGTAATTTCTACAATCCCCTGCTCTTGAAAGGTGTTTAGAATATCCTCTATCAACAGGGTAGCTAAACCCTGGTTTTGATATTCCGGATCTACTGCCAACCTCGCCAAATGCCCTCCCTGCGGATTGGTCGTGCTGATCTGGTAGGCAGCCACCTTTCCCTTTATTTCGATTACTCTGGCAGAAAAAGCTTCCTGGTAAGCTGCTTGCTGCTGGCTCATACTGTTGCGCCAGATCAAGCTAAAAGCACTCAGATCTATCTCATAAACTTGCTGAAAATCTTCTGGCAGCATCTCTCGGACCTCCAAGTCTGATCTACTTTCGGGCCATATTGCCTTGGCGATATCCCAGACCAGCACTACTACTTGATATACTTCCTCGAATTCTGACCTTTTTAATATCTTTTCCATTTTATTATCCATCACAAGTGAATTGATCAACACACCAGAATACTTCTCCTTCATCCAGGAAATGGCAGCAGGCCAGAGAGTATTCCAGGCATCTTCCACCGGGAAACCAGGCCGGACAGCGAACAAACGCAGCCAGGTGATCTTATCCTCATCTGGAGGGCAGGCCAGGGCAGCCACAATGCCCTGCGCTGCTTCTAGGAGATAGAAAGGGTCATTCTCCAACCAGGCCAGGGGAGATTCCCAGCCCAGATGGCGGTGGATGAATGATTTTCTTTGAAGAAGCTGGATCAATGCGGGATGATCAGTGGGATCTGCTTTTCTGATGACGAGATCTTGCCAAACATTTAACATAATAAAGGTCCAGATTTAAACATTGCTAAATTGAGGAAGACTCGGGTCATTTATCGATCAGATTCTGAGGGATTCTCAAAAGACTGCGAAGGAATTTTTGGCGAAGATTAGGCTTTTCAAGTTCATCCAAACCTTCTTGCATGGAGAATAAAGCACCGGCAATGTTGCGAGTTTTCAGTTTTAAAGCTGAGATGGACTGCATTGTTTGTAAATGCATTCTCTGTTCCCCGCTGTTCTTAAATATTTTTGCAGCCCTATTAAAATCATCAATGGCCTTCTGTTTTTCTCCCATATCCTGCAGTGCAGTAGCTTGATTAGCCAGAGCCATGCCCTGTTTTAAGAAATCACCTGCCTTCTGGAAAATTTCATCCGTTCCCCGGACAGCATCCAGGGCAAGGTGGGGTTTTTTCGCTTTAAGCAGTGCCACAGATTGGTTATTTCTCATCTCGGCAGCGAGCAAGTGTTCCTCTTTTTTGAGATAAAAAGCGGCGGCCTGAGAAAAACATTCGGCCGCCTGTTGGAATTTACCTGCCCTGTAGAAATCCTTTGCTTCTTCTTCTAACAAAGCTGGTTTATTTTTATTTTCAGTCATGTGTCATCAACTAGAGAGTGATATCCAGTAATCCTTCTGCAACATCCCGCATTTTATCAACGGACATTTGGCTAAGTTTCTGGGCAATTTCCAAATAAGGCTGATTCACTGGCTTGAGGATAAAATCCTGGAGATCCAGCGGTAGTTTTGTGAAAGCTTCTCCCGCTTTTTTTGCGTGAGCCCATTCAGCAATCGGTCCGCTGTCAACAATCAGATCATTCATCTCCCGGTCATATAATCGCAGCAGCGCATTTAACTCAGCTACCGGAACAGCGAAACTTCCTTTTTCATATGATTTCAGGCGGTAAGTTGTCAGTCCTAATCTTTCCGAAACTTCTTTCATACTTAAATTCGCTTCCTGGCGGAATTTCCTTAAAGAGGCACCAATTTTCAGGTTCCTGAGCTCAATCCGCTGGGAAAGGTTCTTAAGACTCTCCATCTTACCCTGTGTTTCAGGGGCCATGTCCTCCCAAAATCTCTCCAGGGGAACATCCAGGTAAAAGGCCAAAACCTCCAATTCAGGCAATGAAGGAGATTTTTCGCCCATTTCGTATTTATTGATTGTCCGGGAGGTCACACCAATGACTTCTCCGCAGGTTTTCTTGGACTCACCCCTCTGCGTTCTGGCAGATCGCAGCAGGACTCCCATTTTTTTCGACAATATGTTTATCGCCAATTGGTAATCCATAACAAGATTTCCTCAATTTATTCAGTTAGATTGGGCATGGTATATCCCATACCTGTTCGAGTAACGATATGAACGGGATTGCTGGGATCCACTTCGAGCTTGCTGCGCAATCTGGAGATTGTTACCCAGAGAATTTCCTTGTCATTCTTATATCCATCTCCCCAAACCGATGATAATAATTCCTCCGTGGTCAGGATCCTTCCTTTATTATGAGAAAATTGGAGCAGCAGCCGGTATTCCGTCGCAGAAAGCAGTACCTTTTCATCTTTCAGGAATACTTCTGCCCGGGCGAAATCAATTTTCAAATCCCCGTGATTAAAGATCACGGGCTGTGACACATCACGAGAAAACATCGACCTTCGCAAAACAGCCCTGACCCGGGCTAACAGTTCAGAGGCGGAGAACGGCTTGACAATATAGTCATCCGCTCCAACATTTAACCCCTGGACACGATCACTCTCGTCGCCCTTGGCGGTTACCATTATGATCGGTACCTGGGAGAATCCCCGGATTCGGCGGCAGGTTTCAAAGCCATCCAATTTCGGCATCATTACATCGAGCAGAACAAGGTCAATTTCCTGCTCCGATACAATTTCAACCGCTTTTTCTCCATCCAGAGCTTCGAGGACATTAAATCCGTCCACGACCAGGTTGGCAGCGATCAATTGGATATACCTGGGTTCGTCATCGACAATTAAGATAGTTCCCTTTTCCATATCTCGGTCTCCTCAATTAAACCGACTCATCACCCTCTACAATTGGTAGAGTCATATAAAATGTCGTCCCTTGCCCAGTATCAGATTCCGCCTTAATCGTTCCATCATGGGCAATAATAATTTGGCGGCAAATATACAAACCTAAACCACTCCCGCGCACAGCCATGCGGGTCTCTGGTACCCGGTAGAATCTCTGAAAAATCCTTTCTAAGTGTTCCTTATCAATTCCGGGCCCATCGTCAATCACCTTGATCACTGCGTCATCGCCATCAACAAATAACCTGATAATCACCGTTGATCGCGGGGCATATTTGATTGCGTTATTAATTAAGTTGTCAAAGACCTGGCCGAGGCGCATTGGATCTGCCTGGACTATAACACCCTGGCTTTCAATTTCAAGTTCGAGATTTACATCAATCTCCCGTAATTGAGAGCGCTGGAACATATCCCGCAGTACCGCATCCAAGCGAACCACTTGCAAGTTCATCTGTAAGGTGCCAGATTGCAGCCGGGAAGAATCCAGTAGATTATCTATAAGTTCCTGAAGCCGGTCGGCTTCGTCATCAATAATTCCCAGGAATTCCCGGTAAGTAGGCACATCCCAATTAGTGTCTTCCCGCAGCAGAGTTGTTGTATACCCCTTGATAAAACCTAGAGGCGTTCTCAGATCGTGAGAAACAGTGGCAACAAAATTTTCCTGCATGGCCCACATTCGCTGGGATCCCTCGATCTGAGCTATAGTGCTGACCAGAACATCCCGTTCCAGAAGCTGGGCGATATGGTCAGCGATGAATGTAAAAGTTTGTTGGTCCTGGGACTTGAATTCAGGGCCGCCAAACCGGATCATGATCAATACTCCGACAGTAGTTTTTCCGTGGCGGAGTGGAGAGCCAATATAATAGGGAATCTTTAGCCGATCGTCATTGGTTCCCTGAACAACGTCCTGATGAATTGTCAGCTTATTAGATTCAAATACTTTCTCTATGAATGACTCACCCCAGGCAATATCTGCTTCTTTGGACCTCCCTCTTCCGACGGATCTGGCGAAGGCAGGCCGTAATTCACCTTTCTCTTCCAGGTAGATCACAAAATTATCAAAAACGATGAGTTTCCTGGCCTGCTCTACCAGGTCAGGGAATACAACAGATACGTCCTCTGCGTGAGATATCAGCTTGTTGAATTCAAATAGCGTCTCTATGTACGCTTTTCCTGAAACTGTACGATCTCCCATAATTTATGGATGTACCCGCGATAGATGATTTTGAATGGCTAGCATGTATGTCACCCTGCTGTTCTTAAACTTCTTCGTGTATTATAACGTTAATGAGAGTTTTTCACTCGTTTTTTGAGGAAAATACAACCTTAAACTGGAGCTTACTAACCTGTTATCCTGAATTTACTGTAAAAATGTTATTGTTAGCTGGCTGTAAAGTGATCTCTGTTTACGAATCAGAAAATCTATGTTGTAATACAACCACTTATGAACAACCAATACCAGAAAGTTAGTCCAACAATTTTAGTTATCGATAATGATCCTTCCACGTCCGCATTGTTTAAACGTCTGCTGGAAACCAAAGACTATAATGTTTTAACTACAAATTCCAGTAAGGAAAGCATCGATATAGTACAACGAGTGATGCTTGATCTGATCATTCTTGACCTTCTAATGCCAGAAATGGATGGATGGCAGCTCTGCAAAGCCATCCGAGAGATGACCAGAACACCAATTTTAATTATATCAGCAATTGAATCTTCTGAAATCATCACCAAGACTTTGAACCTGGGTGCTGATGATTACCTGGTGAAACCAGTCTCATCTTTTACTTTAATGGCCCATGTAAAGAACCTGGTCCGAAGGCATAAAACAGAAGAACTTGCCCTCCCTGAAAACCAGTAAGCCCACATGATACTCTGAAAAAATCCCCAGGCCCTGCTGGAATTAGCAGGGCCTATATTTTTAATATTCTTGAAAGATTTTTGGTATAATGAACTCAGTTTAAAAATACTATTGCAGGGGAGAGTCCCACCTAAGGGCACCGAAGGGGCAAAGCTGCTGTGAATACTGGCAAAACAGCAGGCTAAACTCTCAGGTAAACGGACCTTGCATTTACGAACCTCTGGAGAGTCCCCGGACACCGAAGGAGCAAAATCTCTCAGGTCCCCAGACAGAGGCACACGCCGTATCTCTTTGCGTGTGCTTTTTTGTTAAACGGATTTGAATATCAATAATTTAGGTAAGGAGCAAAAATGAAAACACCTGCTGAATTGAAATATACCAAGAATGATGAATGGGTCCGCGTTGAAGGAGATATTGCTGTAATGGGTATCACAGATTATGCCCAGGACCAGCTATCTGATATTGTTTTTGTGGAGATTGTGGCATTAGAAGGAGACTCCCTGGACCAGGGAGAAACCTGCGCTGTGATCGAATCAGTTAAAGCAGCAGCGGATGTTTTTCTCCCTGTCGGCGGTGAGATCATCGCTATCAACGAATCCTTGATGGATTCTCCCGAGCTTGTCAACGAAGATCCATTTGGCAATGCCTGGTTGGTTAAGATCAAGATGTCTGATCTTTCGCAGCTGGAAGACTTGATGGATGCGGACACGTATCAAAAACTGGAAAGAGATCACTAAAAACCGGCCTTCCGGTATCTCTTCTACCCACCGCTAAAGATAGATCATTTATTCGTAAAAAAGGACCTGACTATGTATACACCACATACCCAGGCAGACCGAGATGCGATGCTAAAGACAATCGGGGTTAATGAACTGGAAGATCTTTTCCAGTGCCTGCCCGAGAAGGGCAAATTTCCCAACCTTGAACTCCCTGACGGCATCTCAGAGATGGAAGCCCTGGATGAGCTCCAATTTATTTCATCAGTGAACGAAACACCCCAGGAATTAGTGTCTTTCCTGGGTGCTGGCGCCTACAATCACTATATCCCAGCGGCGGTAGACTCGATCCTAAGGCGGAGTGAGTTCTATACCGCCTACACTCCCTACCAGCCGGAAATCGCCCAGGGAACCCTGCAAGCGATTTTTGAATATCAAAGCTTGATCTCCGCGCTGACAGGAATGGATGTCTCCAATGCCTCACATTACGATGGCGCAACTGCTGTAGCAGAGGCAGTAAATATGGCATATCACAACTTCCGGGGAAAGAGACGTAAGATCGTTCTTTCCAACGCTGTAAATCCCCAATACAGGGAAACAATACAAACCTATATGAAGGGAATGGACCTTGAATTCGTGGGAGAAGATCTGAATCCTGAGGCAGGACCTGACGATCTTATTGAACTCATCGATGAGAATACTGCCCTCGTGCTGGTTCAATATCCAGATTTCTTCGGCAGGATATTCGATCTGACTAAACTATCAGAAGCGGCGCATGCCCAAAAGGCGCTTTTCTCAGTTCACATAAATCCGATTGCACTGGGGCTTCTCAAACCTCCCAGTGAATTTGACGCAGATATCGTCACAGGCGAAGGTCAGCCGCTGGGCATCCCCATGTCGTTTGGCGGCCCATACCTGGGATTATTTGCTACAAAAAAACAGTTTGTTCGCAAGATGGCTGGTCGCGTGGCAGGAGAGACTGTAGATACTCACGGTAATAGAGGGTATGTACTGACCCTCAGTACTCGCGAGCAGCATATCCGCCGGGAGCAAGCAACCTCAAATATCTGCACCAACCAGGGTTTGATCACTCTGGCCTCCACTGTATACCTCAGTTTACTGGGTAAAAGCGGATTAAAGGAACTGGCAGAATTGAACTATCATAAAGCCCATTACGCAGCTGATAGGATCAGCACTGTATCAGGGTTCATTGTTAATCCTGTCCAACCATTCTTTAACGAATTTGTGGTCCACTGCCCTGCCCTTGCCGAAGAGGTCAATGAGCATCTGCTGTCGCGTGATATATTGGGCGGTTATGATCTTGGGCTGGTTTATCCGAGCCAAAAATATGAATTATTGGTTGCCGTAACCGAAATGAATACACGGTCGGAGATCGATTATATGGTTGAAGTTTTGGAGGAGGAATATCATGACTGAAAAAACTATCTTTGAACTCTCCAGACCAAATCGAAAAGGAATCCGATTCCCGGCTCCGGATGTGCCTCTGGCTGAACTGCCAAAGGACTTCCTGCGAGAGAATTTACCCTTACCAGAGGTTCCAGAAAACGAAGTTGTGAGGCACTTTACGAATATCTCCCAGCTGAACCACTCTGTGGATAACGGTTTTTATCCTCTGGGATCCTGCACTATGAAATACAATCCCAAGATCAATGAAGAAACAGCCCGCCTTCCAGGTTTCGCCCACATCCATCCCCTACAACCAGTGGAAACAGTCCAGGGAGCGCTGGGTCTGATGTACGAAACCCAGCAATGGCTAGGTGAGATCAGCGGATTTGATGCAGTCTCTTTGCAGCCCGCTGCGGGAGCTCATGGTGAATTGACTGGAGTGTTAATTATCCGGGCTTATCATGAATCCAGGGGTGATACAAAACGAACCAAGATGCTTGTCCCTGATTCTGCCCACGGAACCAACCCAGCCTCCTCTGCAATGAGCGGCTTGGAGATCGTTCAATTGACTTCGGACAAACAGGGAAATATTGACCTGAAAGCGTTGGAAGCGGAATGTGATGACACCCTGGCTGGCATAATGATCACCAATCCCAATACCCTGGGACTTTTTGATGAGAATATCGTAGAAGCCTGCCAGCTTGTCCACGATCATGGCGGATTGGTATATGGTGACGGCGCAAATATGAATGCCCTGCTGGGCGTTTACAAGCCGGCAGAAACAGGTATTGATGTAATGCACTTCAATCTGCACAAAACTTTCTCTACCCCGCATGGCGGCGGTGGACCCGGATCCGGGCCAGTGGGAGTTACAAAAGAACTGGCTGAATTCCTGCCATCACCTGTCGTAGCGATGACTTCTGAAGAGGATGAACAAAACCCTGCTTTTTATGACCTGCTCGTACCTGAGAAATCAATCGGCAGAGTGAAATCCTTCCACGGTCATTTTGGAATTGTGGTAAGGGCTTTCACGTATATGATCTGTTTAGGGAAGAATGGATTATTGGGAGTCTCAACCCATGCCGTTCTCAATGCAAACTACATCCAAGCCCGGGTAAAAGATGTGTATCATATCCCTTACGAAAGATTATGTATGCATGAGTTTGTGACTGAAGCTAAATGGGAGGACGCCCCTGGAATCCGTGCCCTGGATATATCCAAGAGATTGATTGATTTTGGTTTCCACCCCCCCACAAATTATTTCCCGCTTATCGTCCATGAAGCATTGATGATCGAACCGACTGAAACTGAGACGATGGAAACCCTGGATGCGTTTGCAGATGCACTCTTGCAGATTGCAGATGAAGCAAAAAATAACCCGGATATCCTCCACAACGCGCCCACAAATGCGCCTTTCGGAAGATTTGATGAGGTGAAAGCAGCCAAGGATTTGATCCTGAGAACACAACTACCAGAAAATTACGGGAGTTGAGGTCCGATCAGGGAAAATAGAGAACAAAAGCCCGGATTGATGTTTAATCCGGGCTTTTTATATCTTGGATAGAGATGATAAAATATCATTGTAATAAAATTTACCAGGATTTGGCAACCTATGGCGAACAAAAAAGATTTTAACTTTGTGGAACCCCGAGAGACCGTGGAAATTCACCTTTCCAATGGAGAAGTGATCTCAGGTCCCCGAGGAGGAACGCTCGAGGAGTATTTTTACCTTCTAGAAGAAGGAGGAACTCCTCCGATAGTTGGAGCGGTGGTAAATGGCAAATTAACCGAACTTTCCTATCCAGTGATGATGGATGTAGAAGTACAACCGATCACCATGGAAGGATCTGACGGGATGCGTTTTTACCGCAGATCTTTGACATTTCTCCTGGAAAGCGCATTCAGTGATCTATTTCAAGACGCTATTCTAACCGTCGATCATTCAGTGACTTCCGGTGGATATTTCTGCCAGGTATACCGCCGGGCTCCCCTCAGCGAAACAGAATTGGAACAGCTCGAAAAACGCATGAGAGAACTTGTCGAGGCCAATATCAAATTTGAACGTCTGAAGATCTCACTTCAAGAGGGTATAGAGTATTTCGAAAAGAAGGGCTATAAGGATAAGGTTCGTTTATTAGCCCACAGAAAGAAAGATTACCTCACACTCTATAGACTCGGCGACCAGCTGGACTACCATCATGGCTACATGGTGCCATCAACTGGATATCTCAAATGGTTTGACCTGGTTATGATGGAAGACGGGTTCATCATTCGATATCCCCGCCGGAAAAACCCGATTGTTCTTCAGCCGGTACAAAAGTATTTCACCTTGCTTAATGTCTTTAAACGTTACGGAAATTGGCTCCACCGCCTCGGAATTGACAGTGTGGGAGCATTAAATGATTCTATCGACCAGGGCCATATTCGGAAATTGATCCTGGTTTCTGAAGCTCTGCAAGAACAGCATATCACTGAAATAGCTGGCCAGATAGAAGAAAAAGCTGAAGAGATCGATGTCATCTTGATCGCAGGACCATCCTCTTCCGGAAAGACCACCTTCTCGAAACGCCTATCCATTCAACTCCTGGCAAGAGGGATTTCCCCTTTCCCGTTGGAAATGGATAAATATTTTGTGGACAGAGAACATACTCCCCGGGATGAATACGGTGAATGGAACTTTGAATCCCTGGAAGCAGTTAATCGCGAACAATTATCCCGCGATATCAAACAATTGATCGAAGGAGAAAAGGTCCAGCTCCCTCATTACGATTTTCAAACCGGTGAAAGCGGTAAAGGAGATACCGTTCAACTTCGGCCAGGCCAGATCATCATCCTGGAAGGAATCCACGGACTTAACCCTGAATTGCTTCCGGAATTCTCCCCTTCCTGTACTTATCGCATCTATGTTTCTGCCTTAACGCAGCTCAACCTGGACCGCCACAACCGGGTTTCCACCACCGATACACGTCTGATTCGCAGGATCGTCCGGGACGCAAAAGAACGCGGGTATTCAGCTATGGAAACTATCAGGCGCTGGGAATCTGTCCGACGGGGAGAGAAAGAATTCATATTCCCCTACCAGGATAACGCTGATGCTATGTTCAACTCAGCCCTGGTATATGAAATGGCCGCACTCAAACCGGTAGCCGAACCCATTCTCCGCCAGGTTCCATCGGATTCCATAGAACGAATCGAAGCGAAACGATTGCTGGCATTTCTGGAGTGGTTCCTCCCCCTGGACATCGAAATGATCCCTGATAACTCCATCTTGAGGGAATTCATAGGTGGATCCAATTTGAAGGATTTCAACCTCTGGGAACAGTAAGAGAGGAATATTCAAGAACTTAAATATAAAAGGGGCTGTCCTAAAAGTCAGCCCCTTTTCAGCTTAATGGATGAAATTTGAGGAAAAAGGATGTGTTTTCAATAATAAGAAAAAAAGTGACCGCTATTGAACGGCCACTTTGGCAATATTGTGAGCAATATTGAGCAGACCCCACTCAATT
>Ga0209834_10001572_pt1 | contig 12670 bp, 3 predicted proteins | sample Mar14236cmmetaG_FD_184134 | JGI IMG/M metagenome (GOLD analysis project Ga0209834, IMG submission 184134) | Marine hydrothermal vent microbial communities from Guaymas Basin, Gulf of California to study Microbial Dark Matter (Phase II) - Marker... ...
GTATTAAAATAGATTAGTCTAAAACGGCACTAAAATAAGTAACTTTGATTAGGTTTGAGTAAGAAATCAAGTGCTAGCATATGCACCCTATCCAATTCCTCAATCAGATAATCTTAAAATCAATCGCAAACTAAAGTTTGCACTCCTCTCTCGCAAACTAAAGTTTGCACTCCAATCTCGCAAACTAAAGTTTGCACTCCAACCGCAAAATAAATTTTGCACTCCAACCGCAAACTAAAGTTTGCACTCCTCTCTCGCAAACTAAAGTTTGCACTCCAACCGCAAAATAACATGCATTCCAATCTCGCAAGAATAAAAAAACAGTCTAAATTTTATACTGCACGCGGGCACCTATAAGTAGGTACGCATAAATCTTTTAACATTTTCTGTAGGGCTCCCTGCGTGTTTTTGCTGCCCACCCAGCCCCGACAAAATGTTAATAAACTTTTGCGTACCTACTTAAATATATTTAGTCACCACCTGATTTGATCTTTTAGACAACGGCTGAAAGTTGTTGGCTGTTGACTGGTGTCTCACACCAAGGCAATTCACTTGCCCTCAAGTTAAACCTCGCGTCATTTTGGCATTTTAGTTTGCAAAATACAAAGATAGTCTAAATTTTAGACTGTCGTTATCAAGCGTTATCAATGACAATATTTTTAAATACTAATCAATTCAAAAACTTAAATGGATTATATAAATTGTTGGTATTCTTTTTGCTTATGTGTAGTCTAAGATTTTTATGGCAAACCATTTTATTTGATTTGTTTGTATTGATCAGAGATATACTCGGCGCGGGAATAAACTTTCAGGCAAAAGTTTAGCGAAGCGAAACTTTTGCCTGAAAAACTTTTGGCAACCCCAGGTTGCAACGAAGGGCTATGATCTCGCTACGCTCGGAACGAAGTTTCACATTCAACCCCCTGGGGGCCTTAGCGTTTTAATTTTTTCTGATCAATTTGCCTTTGTACTTTCTGCCATCGGGAAAGCTTTTAAAAGTTTAAATTGTGCCCGCGTGCAGTATAGACTGTTGCTGTAAAGTGCTGTAAACCAAAATTTCTTTAAATCTCTTTAATATACAATGACTTAAATGAAATTTGGGTTTTTGGCATTAGTTTTGCTCTATATTTAACATTTTACAGCCAACTTGATATTTATTTTGCAGCTATTGGAGTGCAAAATTTATTTTGCAGCTATTGGAGTGCAAAATTCATTTTGCAGCTATTGGAGTGCAAAATTCATTTTGCAGCTATTGGAGTGCAAAATTTATTTTGCAGCTATTTTGTGTATCGTATTTCAACACTGAATGAAGGGACAAGTCTATTGGATTCATCATTGCCACTACTATTGGCTGGTAATCTTGATTCAACTGTAGCCCAAGATAAATTCATTAATGTTATTGGGCCTATGACAAACCCTCATGACGTACAAGCTTGTCTTGTATCTATTCCATCCGAATTTTCATCAATTGTAAATGGAGAAAGCTGATGCGATTTATTAGATATTTATACCAACTGGCTCACACCACTTTCCAACCTTGCCGATCTTGGTTAAGGGTTGGTGGTTTGAGTTTTATACTAATGGGTGGGTTTTTTACCTCGCCTATCCAAGCGTATGTTATTACTACGGTAGCGGGTACTGGATCATCTGGTTATAGTGGCGACGGTGGGGCGGCTACCGAGGCACAACTTAAGTCTCCTAAAGGCGTTACCTTCGATAGCAGTGGCAATCTGTATATTGCTGACTATTATAACCACCGCATCCGTAAAGTAAACACAAACGGTGTCATTACTACGGTAGCGGGTACAGGATCATCTGGTTATCGTGGCGACGGCGGGGCTGCTACCGAGGCACAACTTAACTCTCCTAAAGGCGTTGCCTTCGATAGCAGTGGCAATCTGTATATTGTTGATAGGGGAAACTACCTCATCCGTAAAGTGGACACAAACGGTGACATTAGTACGGTAGCGGGTGGGGGCCTTGGTGACGACGGTGGAGCGGCGACCGAGGCAGAACTTAAGTATCCTTCTGGCGTTGCCGTCGATAGCAGTGGCAATCTGTATATTGTTGATACGGGAAACAACCGCATCCGTAAAGTGGAGACGAACGGTGTCATTAGTACGGTAGCGGGTACTGGAACATCGGGTTATAGTGGCGACGCTGGGGCGGCGACCGAGGCACAACTTTCCTCTCCTTCTGGCGTTGCCGTCGATAGCAGTGGCAATCTGTATATTGTTGATAGGGGAAACAACCGCATCCGTAAAGTGGACACGAAGGGTGTTATTAGCACGGTAGCGGGTGGGGGCTCTAGCGGCGACTGCGATGCCACGGCGACCGATGTGTGGCTTGGCGAACCTTCTGGTGTTGCCGTCGATAGCAGTGGCAATCTGTATATTGCTGAAGAATCTAAAGCTCGCATCCGTAAAGTGGACACGAACGGTGTCATTAGTACGGTAGCGGGTAACGGGAGAAGTGGTTATGCGATCAATGCACAACTTAACTCTCCTTCTGGCGTTGCACTCGATAGCAGTGGCAATCTGCTGTATATTGCTGATTCTTATTACATCCGTAAAGTTGAACTTGCTCCGAACAATGCCCCGACTTTAACCCATTTTAGTGGAACAATTGACACCACCAATAAATACACCGAAGTCGAACTCACTTTTGCTGAATTGGCAGCCCAAGGTGATGAAGCTGATACTGATGGTACGGTTGTCGCCTTTATGGTTCAAGAAGTGAATACTGGTACATTGAAAATTGGCACCAGTTCAGCTACAGCCACGGCGTATGCGTATGGTAAAAATGAGACAATTGATAGCAATAACAAGGCATATTGGAGACAATCAAAGGATGGAAACGGTACGCTAAATGCCTTTACAGTCAAAGCCAAAGATGATAGTGATGCCTTATCATGCCCTGCGATACAAGCCCAAGTCAGGGTTAATTATGCACCAACCCTATTCTCTTTTAATCATAGTAATACAATTGTATTAGGTACAACCAATGAAGACAGCGAAGTTGAAATCACCGTTGCCGAACTCCAAGGTAATGCAGATGATCGTGATGGTACGGTTGTCGGTTTTGTTGTTCAAGCAGTGAGAAATGGGATTTTGAAAATTGGCACCATTTCCGGTACAGCTACGGAATATGTGTCTGATACAAATGAGACAATTGATAGCAGTCACAATGCATATTGGACACCGCCTAGAAATGCGAATGGTAGCCTAACTGCATTTACGATTAAAGCCAAAGATGACGGTGATGCCTTATCCAACAGTGCGCTAAAAACCACAGTTAGGGTAAATCCAGTAAATGATATACCGACTTTAACCCATTTTAGTGGCCCAATTGACACCATCAATGAAAACCTCGTAGTCAAAATCACCTTTGCCGAACTTGTAGCCCAAGGTGATGAAGCTGATGAAGCTGATGTCGATGGTAGGGTTGTCAGTTTTATTGTTCAAGCGGTGACTACTGGAACTTTGAAAATTGGCTATCAGGATTGGGATAACACTGCGTATGCGCCTGGTACAAATGATACAATTGACGACAATCACAAAGCCTATTGGACACCTGATGCGGGTGCGACCGGTACACTAGATGCGTTTACGGTCAAAGCCAAAGATGACAATGATGCCTTATCCAGCACAGCGATACAAACCCAAGTGACGGTAATGGAGAACAAAGCCCCGACTTTAACCCAATTTACTGCCCCAATTGACACTATCCATAAAGATGGCCAAATCGAAATCAGCTTTGATGATCTGGCCGCTCAAGGTGATGAAACTGATGAGAGTAAGGTTGTCAGTTTTGTTGTTCAAGCGGTGACTAGTGGGACTTTGATAATAGGCTCTGATTCTTGGGGAGCGACTGCCTATGCGCCTGGTACAAATGACACAATTTACGTTGGCATGTGGGAGGATGGTCCGAAAGCCTATTGGACACCTGATGCGGGTGCGACTGGTACACTAGATGCGTTTACGGTCAAAGCCAAAGATGACAATGGTGCCTTATCCAGCACAGCGGTACAAGCCCAAGTGACGGTATATACTTTCAGTTGTGCGATAGTCACAGAGATTCCAGAGGCGGAATGTGAGGCTTTGGTGGCCTTCTATAATAGTACTGATGGCGAGAATTGGTACAATCATAATTCTGGTTGGAATGTAACTAATACCCCTTGTCATTGGGGGCAAGCAGGATGGTCTGGTGTGACTTGTGAGAATGGACATGTTTCTTCAATTGATTCTTCTGAGCATATTGATGGAATGAGTGGTCCAATTCCACCCGAAATTGGGAATTTAACCCGTTTACAGGCACTTAAGTTAGGTTCTGGAATAACGGGTTCAATTCCACCCGAAATTGGGAATTTAACGAAATTGACCAGTCTCACTTTAAGGTATAGTCAACTAACGGGTTCAATTCCGGCTGAAATTGGGACTTTAGTTAATTTAACCACTATTGATTTGAGTGGTTCGTCCACTTCCGATTGCTCGGATGGCACCTGTAAGTCTAAGTCTCTTGGTCAACTAACGGGTTCAATTCCAGCAGAAATTGGGAATTTAACGAATTTGACCAGTCTCAATTTAAGGAATAATCAACTAACGGGTTCAATCCCGGCAGAGATTGGAAATTTAGTGAGTTTAGAGTCTCTTTATTTAAATGGCAATCAACTCACTTCAATTCCGGCTGAAATGGGGAATTTAGCGAGTTTAACGTGGCTTAATTTATCGGATAATCAACTCACTTCAATTCCAGCAGGAATTGGGGGGTTAGTTAGTGTGAAGACTATTCAGTTAGGTGGTAATCAAATCAGTTCACTTCCTGCTGATATGGGGAATTTAGCGACTTTAAAGGAGCTTAATTTAGCTGGTAATCAACTCACTTCAATTCCTGCCGAAATGGGGAATTTCGCGAGTTTAACGTCGCTTAATTTATCGGATAATCAACTCACTTCAATTCCAAAAGAAATGGGGAATTTAGGGAGTTTAACTTGGCTTTTGTTAAATCAGAATCAACTCACTTCAATTCCGGCTGAAATGGGGAATTTCGCGAGTTTAACGTCGCTTGATTTATCTCAGAATCAACTCACTTCAATTCCGGCTGAAATGGGGAATTTAGGGAGTTTAACGTCGCTTCTTTTAAATCAGAATCAACTCAGTTCAATTCCGGCAGAACTGTGGAATTTAGCGAGTTTAACGTCGATTGGTTTATCTAAGAATCAACTCAGTGGTTCAATTCCGGCAGAAATTTGGAATTTAGCGAGTTTAAGCTCACTTGATTTATCGGATAATCAACTCAGTGGTTCAATTCCTCCTGAAATTGGGAATTTAACTCATTTACAGGATATTACGTTACAAAGTAATCAATTGACTGGGACTATCCCATCAGAGTTGGAGAATCTGAGTGGTTTATATGCTATAGGTATAGCTTGTAACTTGTTAACAATGCCTACTGAGCAAAGTTTGATTGACTTCATTGACGCAAAGCCTCATTGGAGTTATCCCCTACCACAAGTCGATTGGAAAACTTCGCAAGATGGGACTTGTACTCCTTCAACTCCCTCAACACCGTCAATACCGTCAACGCCATCAACGCCGCCGTCACTAACGGATTTCAATGCCACTGTTGTTTCACAAACAGAAATCAATCTCTCGTGGACTGATAATAGCGACGATAAAACGGGCTTTAAAGTAGAACGAGTGGGCAGTTTAGTCACAACCCTTGCCGCTGATGCCACCAGCTTTAGTGATACGGGTTTATCTTGTGGCACGACTTACACTTATTCTGTCAAAACCCTAACGGCGGATGGGGAGTCTGAGGCCGTGACAGTCAGTGCGACAACACAAGCCTGTCCCGCAACAACCCCAAGTACTGATGATTCAAGCTCAAAGCCATTAAGTTCTACAATGACAGTCACGGTCAAATTTGGTGGCTTAGGTTCTGGCACTATCATGAGCCGTCCAAGGGGTATTGACTGTCAAACTGAAGATCAAACCTGCGAAGCGACTTTTTCCACCGGTTCTCGTGTCAGATTGACAGCGACAGCGAATGAGGATTCTGAGTTTACGCTTTGGAGTGGCAGCACTGAGTGTAATGATTCGTCAGGCCTCTTCCTCATTGAGGATCGGGCTTGTACGGCCTATTTCAAATTAAAGCCTCGCACTTTGAGTGTTGATTACCCTGAAAATGGAATCGTGACCAGCTCACCAAAGGGCATTGACTGTGGCAATAGCAGCCAAAGCTGTCGCTTTGAGTTTGAAGGGGGTAAAACGATTAAGCTGATACCCAAAGCCAATGCGGGTTATCTGTTTGATGCTTGGTCGAAAAACTGTCCGAATGGTCAAGTTGAATTGCTGAAAAATACCGAATGTGCCGCGACATTTAAACCGGAACCCGTTGTGACAACGCCAGTTCCCTCACCGGTTCCAGACGTTGATCCGACTCTTCCACCGACGACTGGCAGCGTACTCGTGACGATTGAGCCCAATGCCCACGATTTTGGTTCTATCACACTGAACACTTCAGCACCGGAGAAAACAGTGACGCTGAGCAATGAAGGTGATAGTTCGGTACAAATCGGACAGCTACTTGACAATGCGACGATGACTGAGTTCAAGCTGACTCAGGATGCTTGCTCTAATTCAGAATTAGGGGTGTCCGCTTCTGACGCTGTCTGCCAATTTGCCGTGGCCTTTGAACCCAAAGCGGTGGGTACTCAGACGCTCAAACTGAGCATCCCTTATACGGATGAGTCGGGTCAATCAAGCGCATTGGATTTGGCCTTAATCGGGATAGGTGTTGAAGTGCCAACGCCGGCTACTATTGGTGAACCGCCTAAGATTGAGGCCGCTATCACGTCTCACGATTTTGGAGAGATTGAGATAGGCCTTTCGGATAAACAAACCATTCGTATTTTTAATTCTGGCGAGGGTGATTTAAACATCGGTGAAGTCAAAATCGAAGGAGATGATGCTGATCAGTTTAGTTTATTTAAGAGCAGTTGTGCCAATAACAGCGTCAGTCCTGCCCAATTCTGCTCTGTGAAAGCTGAGTTTCAGCCACAAACTGAGGGGGATAAAGCGGCTATGCTCTCCATTGTTTCTGATGATCCGGATAGCCCAAAACTGGAAATCTCGTTAACAGGTCAGGGTTTTTTGCCGCCTACGCCGAATATCGAACTGGAATCGAATGTTTTGGCATTTGGTGAAGTTCAGCTAGGCAGTGCTTCAGAGTATCAAAACCTGATCATTAAAAATACGGGTGATGCGCCCCTAGAATTAGGGTTAATCACGCTTTCTGGCAAAGACTTTGAATACTTCGGTGACTACTGTTCCAATAAGACGGTAAGCGTTTCTGGACACTGTGATCTGACTATTCGCTTTAAGCCACAACCGGCCGCCGAGGAGAAATCGGCAACGCTTTCTATTCCGTCCAATGATCCCGATACCCCTACCTTGGAGGCCTCATTAACGGGTACGGCTATGGCGCAGTGCGAAGGGGATTATGAGCTGTCTTTTCAGAATTGGCCACGAACCCCTGATTTTGGTACGGCATTAGTTGGCCAAGCCGCTCCTTTTGGAAGGTACCAGGGTGTTTACAGTCGAACAAAAGGGTGCGATGCGCTTAAAATCGATACGATTAGTTTTACAGGTGACGACAGTGATGAATTTGAAATCACGGATCTGGACTGCTATCACAATTCATGGAAAGAGTGGTCCTACTCGTCTTGTTGGTTTAAGACAGTCTTTACGCCTCTCGCAGAAGGTACGAAGAGTGCTGAACTGACGGTGACCTTTAACGATACCACCGTGGAGACGATACCGATAAAAGCCGAAGCGGTGACATCGGGTGAGCCAAATCTTGAAGTGTCTCCGAGTTCTCATCACTTTGATGGGGTGAGTTCACATCAGTTTACGGTTACCAATACGGGTAATGTCAACATGCTGATGGACTCAATTGAGGTCATTGGGCAGGATAGCCGTGATTTTTGGGCCGACCGTTGGAGATGTACCCATCAAGCTTTACTGCCATCAGAAGAATGCCAGATAGACACGGAGTTCTTCCCAAGAACAACCGATATCGGTAAGAAGCTGGCAAACCTGAGCATTGCTTCCAATGCGCCTAATACGCCAACCTTGCTGTCTTTAAGTGGGGAAGCTGAAGAACCGAAAGACTTGAACTTGAAGGATTGTTCTGATGAGAATATCACCATTGAATCGTCAGGTAGTGGGCCATGGGCTACGAAAGCAGAGAATGATGGCTGGCGGCATACGGGTGATTCAGAGGTTTGGACACGGCTGAAAAATCCGAATAGTGAGACGGCTACCTCGCCTGATGAGGCTGACACGGCTGACTCGTCTGAGGAAGGTGAAACGGCTGCCCCCAAAACGGGTACGCCTGATGAGGGTGACACGGCTACCGAAGAAACAGATACGCCTGATATTGCTGAGACGGCTGCCCCCAATAGGCCCTTAGCAAACGATATTGTGCGGATTAATGCGGGTGACACCATAATGGGTATTCCTGCTGAGATTCGTGTCAGAACCTTGTGCATTGAAGAAAATGCGACACTGACGAGTTGGGAACCCCCTGAGTCCAGTCACTATTTTTACTTTCCAGATTTATGGGTGTATGTGACTGATTATGTTGAAAATAAAGGTACCATCCAAGGTAAACCAGGTACTGATGAAGCTGACAACACAACCTCATGTACCTTGAGGCATGGTTATGTCTGGGATATCAGTGGACAAGGCAATTGTGCTAAAGAGGGTGCAAGTGTTTACTTTGATATGGGTGAGCTGGGCCAATTCCGCAATGAAGGCAGCATTTATTCGGGTGATGGCGGTAATGCTAAACAATTTGCAGCCTCTGGTGGCAGGATTAGCATCTATGGTGCCGCTATCACGAATACCGACAATATTGGAACGATCCGTGCCGGTAAAGGCGGTAGTCTGACTGGAACGGAATTTGGCCAAGGCGGCCGGGGGGGTAATGTCTCTCTCTGGGGCAATGACTACCTTGTCAGTGATGGTGAAGGTATTCATGGCGGCGATGGTGGCAACTGCAATCCTGATGCAACTGAATCTCAAATTGGCGGCAACGGGGGTAATGCGCGGTTGAATGCGAGCAATCGTGTTGATCTGCTAGATGGCGTGTTTGCGACTGGCAAAGGGGGCGAAAACTGTCTACCGCTTGGTATAAATGGTCAATTTGGTCGCTTTAATAGTGATCCAGCCGTGCTAACGGTGTCGGGTGCGAATACCCAGATTGAAGGAGGCGATGTCAAGATATTCGGTGGTAACGGTTGGATAATCAACTTGAACAATCTCAGTGATTCAGCCATAACGGCCAAGGGCGATATGACTATCGCGATTGGTGAAGGGGGTGTGGTTAATCTAACCGGTAATACGGGCACTATCCTGAAATCTGATGGGCAACTCACTGTTTTTGCTGATAATATCGCGTTAGATGAGGGCATGAAACTAGCTGATATAGCGAAAGCCAGTGAGATCGTAGTTGGCCCAAGCAAGATATTGCGTGAGGTTTCTGTGAGCCTGCCCAGTCAATTGTCTGCTGAACCTCAGTCTATAGTGCCTATTGCAGTTACCGTGTCTAATGGTGGCCCTGAGCAAGATAGTTTCCGGCTCAGCGTTATGGACACAGCAGGTTGGTCATTGAGCGGTTTACCGTCTACCTTGGAACTGGCAGGACTGGCTTCAACGACATTAGAACTCAATGTGACACTGGCAGCCACGCTAGGTGCGACAAATACCCTAACGGTGATCGCCAGTTCGCAGAACGATCCCGAAGCGCGGGAAGTGGCTCAAGTACAAGTCTCTGTCATTGAAGGCAACGGCGTTGCGACTGTTGATGCCGGGCTTGTCAAGATGCCAGGTGTGAGCCTGAACGTAGAAGGGGGCGATGTGACACTCTCTACCGCCGGCAAGATTGACTTTCGCAGTTTAGAGGGTGATCAAGTCCTAAGCGCAACGGGTGAAGTGACTTTAGCCGTAGGCGAAGGCGGAATAATTGATCTCAGAGGCAACACTGCCGCAGTATTGGAAACGGATGGTGAAGTGGTGATTTATGCTGATATGGACAATATCTTGCTGGATCCGGGTATGACACTGGAAGAACTGTTCAAGGCGAACAATGTCGTGGTGAAGCCGAGCAAAGCTTCGCATAGTGTTGCTTTGACAAGCCAATTGAAGAAGGTGTCTAAGCCATCAGGTTCAGTATTGCCCTTGAGATTTAAACTGGCCAACACGGGCGTGGAAGACGATACTTATATGCTCAGCGTCACCGATTCAATGGGTTGGCCCTTGACGACGTTACCGGCCTCTAAGAAAATCAAGGCCTTAGAGAGTGTCGAGTTGTTGTTAAATGCGGGCGTGATGTCGAGTGCCGGCACAACGAATGTGATCACCATCACAGCGACTTCACAGACTAATCCGAACGTGAGTGCTATCGCAGAGGTAGAAATCAATGTGACAGCGACAAAGGTTAATAGTATTGGTAGAGTTGTTGTTGATGATGCGGTGATTGCCGCAGGGCCTTGTACAACGCCAGGTGGCGTGATTAACCGTCTGTGTCGCAACAGTGGGCGCGTCTTGAAAGATATCACCATCGGGCCAGAAGGCAATATTTCTGGAGGCACACTGACTGGCCAGATCAAGAATCAAGGTATGGTTTCCCAAGTTTTGATTGAAGCCGAAAGCGTGTTGACGGGTGGTAAGATCAGCGGTTATGTCACCAATGAGGGCACGCTCGTTAAGATTGAGTTTGTTGGTGCTGAATTAACGGGTGGTATATTGTCGGGCAAAATTAAGAACACCAGTCAAGTGGGTGGCGTTATCAAGGATGTCCGTTTAGCGAAAGATGCCCAAATTATCGGTGGTATAGTCGCAGGTGAAATCAGCGGCGATCCTGAAGGCCCGGCTACCTTAAGCGATCTGACAATCCGATCCGGCACCAAACTGAGCCATGTTATTCTTGGTAAAGGTGTCAAACTGGGAGAAGGCGTGATTTTCGGTGAAGGTGTCACTTCCAGTGGCGACGTTGAGGTTCCGGTTGAAAAACAGACTGAATCTGAAGCCTGTGAACTAGAAGGCTCTCAGTTACCAGAGCAGTTATTGTCTGCTATCAACGGTTTGCCGTTGTTCAAGAACAATGCTTGGGCACTGACACAAGATAAGGCATTAGGCTATCTTGAGTTGACTATTGATGTGATACGCTATGCCATTATGCCCGTTTCAGTCACAGAAACAACTGAAGAAGCCGGCTTAGTGCTGCGGCGTGATCCGCACAGTCTGAGTTTTATCACAGAGTCAGGCTGCGATGTCTTCACCCAACCGGCCGTGCAAGCACAGGGCGCGTTAGAATCGGCTTTATCGGAGTTGGGTTTAGCTGAGTTCACGGTACAAGACAATGGCAATTTGTCGATTCCTGTTGAAGCAGGTATTTGGTACAGTGTACGCCCAGATTGGTTAGCTGTTGAAGTCAAGTCAGACAGTGACAAGGGCTTATTGATTGATCAATCAGCTATTGTGAATGGCTATTTTATGGCCTCTCAGGTGTTTGAAGATGAGGGAACGCGCCGTAAACAGCATCTTTATTCGGCTGTCGCTTACCCAGAAGTGTTGTATTCATCTGATGACGAGATTATCACAGAGCCATTCGGGCTAGTGAGATTCACACTGGAAGGCAAGACTTATCATGGCGTTGTGGATTATGTCGTGACTCAAAACGATTCCACGACTGACACGCTACAAGTTGAACCTATTCCAGATGCGAATGGCGATGAAATAGAAGATGTCGTGCTGATTTATCCCACAGGTGAACAACAGATTATGTTTATTGTGGAATAACGACTTATGATTTGATAGAACGCTGATTGTCATGATTAAACTGATTTACGCTGATTAAAATCGTTGATTGTGCTGATTATCATGACGTACACAAAAAGATTAATCAGTGTAAATCATGACAATCATGACAATCAGCGTTCTATCACGTTTTTAGATTTGTTCAAACCCCTGATTTTCTGTTTAAGATTCTGTTGCCCACTACAAAATAAAAAATAGAGTCTAAATTTTAGACTATGCGTCCAAATTTTAGACTATGCGTCTAAATTTTAGACTGTTTGCTGTTATAAAATTTAAGTCAAAATTTCTTAAAATACCTTATAATACAATCAGTTAGTTGTATATTGGGCTAGGTGGCACGAAAATAGCTTGTATATATGGCGTATTGGACATTTTACCCAAGTTTTGTATGTTCAATTTATCGCGCTTAATTACCTTATTAAGTATTGTCTTTTTTCAGTTAGACTCTTATGGAGTATTTAATCATGAACGTGTTCGCTTTTCTCATTGGCTGCTTGAAAAAAGGGTGGGGGAATGAATCCTCTCACCATCATTTCCGTGTTTTTTTGCCTGTGATTTTGCATCGCTTGTGTTTGCCAATCACGCTGGTGTCTCGTGTATTACATGCTTTAAGTAGGCAGGCACACAACGTTAAACGCTTAATGGGTTGTTCGGTTAAGGGGTTTAGCGGGTTTTATTTCCGTTCTACCGGTTTAGTGGTGTCTGATGCCGTGCGATTATGGCGAGAGGCTCAATTAGCCGACTTTAAGAGCAATGTGCCTCGAAAATTGAGCCCACATTATCTC
>Ga0209834_10001573_pt1 | contig 12670 bp, 6 predicted proteins | sample Mar14236cmmetaG_FD_184134 | JGI IMG/M metagenome (GOLD analysis project Ga0209834, IMG submission 184134) | Marine hydrothermal vent microbial communities from Guaymas Basin, Gulf of California to study Microbial Dark Matter (Phase II) - Marker... ...
ACATACTTGCTGAATTTATAATCAAACTGTAAGGTTACTCTTGTGTTCAAACCTGCACGTTTGCTGTAGAGGATATTTGCAAAGTAATCGGAGCCCTCCCGCTCATTCTGCTGCAAATGAAGCTTTGCCGACAGATGATATTTCGAACCTGCATTATAAACAAACTCCGGCCCGATCGTATATGAAGTGATCTTATAATCGTCTGTCCCGTCAACTTTTGCACCATTTTCAATATCTATAGAAAGTAATGAAGAAGCAATCATATTATGGCTGAATTTGTATGCAATATCCGTAGAAATTCCCCATACTTCTGAGTGCAAAAAATCTTCAGTTTGATAATTTGAGATAATGTCGGTATGCGACACATCGTTCTCAAAATTCCATTGCTTCACATTATAAAAATTCAATGCAGCAGTATAGGTGTCCTGATCCAGTTCATCGAACTCATTTTCGTACTGGTTATCGATCTTTTTTACCTTCTCGTAAAGCAGTCGCATCACTATCTTATTCTTCACGATATTATACCAGAGCTGCTCCTTATACCGCTGATAACCATAATCCGTATATTGCTTATTCATCAGAGCACTTGGTTTGAGAAGATAGAGATCAAGCTTATGCGGAGTTGTAGATTTTTCCTGGATCGCAATATCTGAGCTGAATATAAACTTGTCCAAAAGCTCGTTTATGCCTTTGTCTTTCAGCGTTATCGCCCTCGATGGATTAACCTGCACATTCCAGTTCATTTGAAGCTCGGTTATCGGCTGTGGTGTTCCAACTATAGTGATCTTATAGTCATAGTCCCCATCCTCCTGATAAAAACCGAGACTGTCGTAGAGCCCGTGTCCATCCCCCACATAGATAAGCTCCTTCAGTTTGGGATAAAGCTCGATATTCCCGATCTTGTAGTTCACACGATTAGAAATACTGTTGTTAATGAGATTAAAGGAAAGCTGCGAGTTCAGAAGGTCAAAATTGCTATTGCTCTCTCCTGTAAGATATTGATTTGTTCTATGAGAATAATCTGCCTTGAAATTTGTCGTTCCCTTTTGATAAGAAAATCCGGCTTTATAGAGTTGAGCTTTTTTATAATCAAACCAGTCGATCATCAGACTGTCCACAAACTCCTGCCCATACTCAAGCGTTATCTCTGTATTCCAAAGCGCAGCCGAGAATCCATAAAAACATTTTACATTGCTGAAACCGAAGTCAAGCGCTCCTTCATTGGTGAACTTCCTGTCAGAGAAACCGGCTTTTACATTCATGAACCCGATCTTATAATTTCCATCCAGGGAATGTGTTCTTTGAAGTAGTTCTTCTTCAGCAGTGCTCGAAGTAGATTCGTTTTCTTCGTGAATATTTGAAAAAGCGTAATTGATCGAAGGCAGGAAAAAGAGAGCGGGATTCTGCAAATAGGAAAATGTATTTGAAAAAGTCTGCTGGCGGGCAACATTATGCATTTTTTTATCGTAAATCCGTACTTTGTTTGTTACCCATTTCGGAAGGGAAAACTCAATAGAGCCGCCATATTCCGAAACTGCTATTGTATCTGTTTCTATAAAATCAGAGGTTTGATACTGTTTCTTTGCAGATTCTACTCTTGCCAGAGAATGAAAATATTTATCATGTGCCCGATAATACGCTGATGTTTTCACCTTACCTTTGGAGAAGACCGGAACGTTTAGATTTAAGGAGTGATAATGAGCAAAGCCGTTATTGTGGTTATCATCGATCGTAGAAAAGCTATTTTGGTCAAAACTGGTGAACATTCCTTCTGAGATGATTTCAAATTTTCCAAGTGCAAGCTTTGCCCTGAAGTCAACATTGGTACGTTTTTCCGGGAAAGGAAGCTGTATCTCAGGCATGTACTCGCCATTGCCTTCCCCCACCCACTCATATTGAATATATCCCGATTTATTATACGAACCCTCTCCAGCTCCAACAAAGGAAAAACTCACGAGATAATTTCCTGTTGAATCAAAACCCACATACACATAATGCGAATCTGACAGAATATAGTTCCCCTGCCCTACTGCAACAGAATCTACACCGCTGATTCGTGCTTTATCAGGGTCATTCCCAGCATTTTTTAATATCTCTTTCTCTTCCTCTGTAAGACTAAAATTCAGCGGATTTTCTTTATCGTCATTGTTGCTCAGAATTTTCAAAGAGAAGTCAACTGCATCATCAAAAAATGCAATATCGCATGCTCCGAGATAAAAATTACTTCGATACTCTTCCGCAGTGTACTCATAATCAGCAATTATGTATGATTCCTGAGTAATGATGTTGTTGTTCTGAAAAGTGATGGAACCCTCATTATAATCAATGAAATAATCCTTACCGCGAGTAAGCAATGTTCCGTCTATATATATCTTCTCAGTTCCGGAAAGGACACGCACATTTGAGCTGTTCTTTCCCGGTAAATAATAGGGACCCTGAATACCTTCTGTGCCGTAAAAAGAATAGCTTTTAAAGTCCCCGTTTGAAACTGCTGCGGAACCATTTACATTTTGAGGTCCATTCAGTTGAAATGTCACACCTTCCAGTTTGTAATCATAATTTGCATAATAAGTATCATCGAAACGAGTAAAGAAATCACCGAACTGCAAGCTGTAATTCCCGGAATATACCTTGATGAACATCTTATCAAACTCGCTGAGCTTTTTTGTCGTACCTTCTGTGGAAATTGGGGTAGTATTATCAGATAATTGTGCTTTGATGAAAACATTTTTAGAAAGCTCTCCATCCACCTGCAAATACAAGGATTGATCGAGATCCATATCCTGCTTATTACCCAGAGAAAGTGAAAAGCTCTTACTTCCGGAAATATTCAGGTTTGTTGAAGTGTCATATTTTTGTTTCTGAGTTGAGGATTGTTTTTCCTTTGATCTCGGTAGTAATACATTTTCCTGTGGCGCATATTGCTGGAAAGAATAGAGCAGACTTTTGGGAAAGACCTTGAAGGTGATCTTAACTTTTTCTTCGGACTCGAGCTCTTTTATAAATGAAACAACACCCAGCACATAATCAATGGAATAATCTTTTCCTTTAATAAGGATAGAATCTTGATAACTCACCTTTTCAGAGCTAGTTATGATATGATCATATCCAAGCTCATAATGTGTTTTTCCATGTTCGATTGTAATAATACCGGTCTTATCGAGAATTGAGAATTCTTCTGCATGTAGTGTACTGCACAGGCAGAAAATTATCAGCAGAAAAAAGGATGGTCTAAAAAGGTGCATTCCCTCTAATTCTTAGGTAAAATGAGTGCTAACACTATATAGAGGAATATTCCCGCAGCAAAGTATAATCCCAGTAGCAGAAAGATGATCCGGACAATACTCACCTCCATATTAAAATGCCTTGCTATTCCTGCACATACACCAAAAATTACAGCTTTATCCATATCTCTTGTGAGACGATTATCATCATCTTCATCAACAATTATTTCAACATCATTTTCAAATTTGTGGGGTATGATCAAAGCTGCAATAATATACAGCAAAATTCCTGCGCCGCCAAAAATGGTGAAGATGACCCATATCAAACGGATCAATGAAACATCCACATTAAGATATTCGGAAAGTCCGCTGCATACACCTGCGATCTTCCCGTTCTTAGTGTCACGATATAGAACCTTATTTGCTTTCATGAGTCTCTCGCTTTCGCGTTGAAAGATATATTATATTTCTTAGTTCTTCACTATTTTTTGCATTGAACCACCGCTTGTCAAAATTATGCTCTTTCACGATATGAGCTATGGACATGAGGGCACGTAAATGAAAATTGCGTTCATCCATCGAACCGATCAGAACAAATACTGTATGAACAGGTGGTTCACCCTTTTCAAAATTTATACCATCCTTGCAGCGTACGATAAGTATATCAAATTTTTTCTCACCTTTTACAATAATATGAGGAATCGCAAGTCCGGGTTCAAGAATTGTCGATGACTGCTGCTCCCTTTCAACGAACAGGTTATGCAGTTCTTGAGATGGAATATTCAACCGCGAGGAGAGACTCTCTGATACAATGTTGAAAAACTCCTCAGCTTCTATTGAGTGCTTAAGATCAAGAATAATTGCAGATTTTACCAATTTATCAAATCTGTCCTCAATAATATTATCACGCCTTATAAGAATATCTTTGAGCTCATCTGCAAGTGTGGTGCTGGCAATCTTTTTATTCGTTATCCGCTCAACAATATGCACCAGCGCAGACTTTCTTTGTACTCTCATGCGCACATAAAAAACATACCAGACAATACAAAGTATGATAAAAAAGGCAGTTATAATCAGAGGTACAGTTCCCATTTTAAAAATAAGAAAAGCGTATATGATGATCGCAATAATCTGTAACCACGGATAAAGAGGTGCTCTGAAGGAGGGCCTGTATGTGTCGATCCGGCTTTCTCTCATCACGATCAGCGCGACGTTCGTGTATAAGAATAGAATGATCTTCATGGTTGATGCTGCCTTGACCAAATTCTCAAAATTCAGAAATGCGATCATGACGATCATAAATGCCGCAGTAAGTATAATTGAGATAATTGGTGTTTGACCCTTTTTACCCATTTTTCCGAAAATCTCGGGAACCAACCTGTCTCTGCTCATAGCTAGAGGAAATCTGGATGCAGAAAGGATGCCGGCATTAGCTGTTGAAAAAAATGCAAATAGCGCTGCGATCGACAGTATGATCATGCCAACTCGTCCAAGTACGATCTCGCCACCTTGAGAGATAGGAGTAAGAGAATTCGCAAGCTTGCTTGCATCGACCACTCCTACTGTAATAAATATAGTTGCCACATAGAAAAGCATCACTACAATAAATGCGATCAGCATACCCATTTTCAGATTCTTCTTGGGCTTTTTGATTTCTTCTGCAATACTTGCCACTTTCGTTAAACCTCCGAAGGACACAAAAACAAGACCAACGACCGGGATCACTGCGCCAAATCCTTTTGGAGAAAATGGTATGAAATTGTGCAGATTTACTTTTGTGATTCCGACAGTACAATAGAGAAACAACATAGCAAGCAATGATAATACAAGAAAAACCTGGAATCTGCTTGTGTGCTTTACGCTTTTTATATTCAGCAGGGCAAAGATAATACAGAATCCGATGGCAATTGCTTTTATATGAATTTCTGTAAAAACCGGAAACAACAGATTTGCAAATGCCCCGACACCAATAAGGGCAAATGCGCTTTTAAGTGCCAGACTGAACCAGCTTGCAAATCCACCCAACGTGCCCGCAGCGGGACCCATACTTCTCTCAATGTAAAAGTAACTTCCACCTGCTTTGGGCATTGCCGTTCCGAGCTCTATTTGTGCAAGCATGCTTGGTATCACAATAATGCCTGCAAGGATATATGCAACTACTACTGCCGGACCTGCTTTTGCAAAAGCGAGTCCGGGCAGTATGAATAGCCCGGAACTGATCATCGCACCTGTTGCTATGCTGAAAACATCAAGTAGATTGAGTTTTTTCTGTAATAATTTCTTCTTCTCTGCCATAATTATTTGAAAGCTATTGGAAAAAAATTTGTCAATCTTATTTTATAATAAAAGCCAGACATTATGCCTGGCTTTATATGTTTTATAAATCTTGGGTTAAGGCGAGTAAATATTGTCAATGTTTACATTTCCGGGCACAGAGGAATCATACCAATCGGTATGTACGGTTCCACCACTCTCTGCCCATGCTGCAAACTTCAGGTACGCCCAAGTTATCTGCTTAAGTTCGATCGGATAATCCCATAATTGAGCAATATGTATCGCCCATGGAAGATTATTTGAGGTTTTGAAATATCTATCAGTACCAGGATCGGAATCATCATCTGCGGTTCCCCAGTAGGGTGTACCAGCCATTTTGGATGTAGGCGCATAATCGGGAAGATGTATTTCTTTTTGTCTGTTATTATTTACATAAATAAAGGGATTATAGGGCGGTAAATAACTCAAACCGGTAACATCCAAAGGAGTACCTAATGTGTAAGTGAATTGGAGTTCAGCCGGGGTCACATAAGGTTCACTCTCGACTGTATTAATCCAGCTTGTTGGATCACCTCCGGGTTCCTGCATAAGGTCGAAAGCATCTTGGAAAAGTATTACGACAGCATTAGTAGTTCCGACATCTCGTGAAATTGTAGAATGCCCATGATTATCGAAAACACTGTAATTTGAGGTAACAAAAGGGAATTGTACGGCAAAGCCATTATGGAATCCTGCGCCAATAGCACGCAGTTTATAGGAACCTTTTATATCAACTAATTCATTACTGGCATTGGTAACCTGGTTAATATTGTAGTCGATCACAATATCATTGAAATCATAATCACCCTTGCTGGGCCAGTTATCTTCAAAGGCAAGAGTACCAAATACATTTTCTGCAGGATAATAATTATTGAACGCTCTGTCAGGATCAGTTGGATAATCATCTTCATCATCCGGCACGCCATCACCATCGCCATCAATTGGCTCTGTCAAATGGTATAAGCTATCAGTATTAAAAGCATCTGAAGGTGTTGCTTCAAACAAAAATATTGCATCGTTGAAATCCATATCTCCACCTGGTCGCGGGATGTCTTCATAAGCAACAACAATCTTTTCTGTGAGACCATCATACAAAACGACTACCTGAGAACCGGCAGCCGGATAATATTTCTTCACAGAATAGAGTACAGGTTTTGTTTCGCTGACACCTCCTCCTCCGGAAATCCATCCGTTACTCACAAGAAATGTTCCAAAATAAGTTCCAGCACTAAAACTACCAAGTTGGAGTCTGTCTCCTGTTTGCAGCTCTCCAGCCGAAGGAAATGACAAATTAGGAAAAACTACAGTTCTTATTAGAGTAGCTGGATCAGCAGGAAGTGAGCCAAGATTTGGGAAATTAAAGAATCCCAAGCTATTCTTGTATCCGGCACCTTCATGAACAAATTTCATGAACACGTCTGCATCTACATCAAGGAGCAAGTTTGTTGAAATATTTGATGAGAAATACTCAGGATGAGCAGTTACAGCATTTACATATTCAGGCAATGCATTATTTATTCTTGTAAGAAGATCAGCATCGACCGTCTGATTCACCATTGGAGATGGCGTGCCCATCGCATTATAACTGATCCCCGGAAGATAGTACCATGCTTTAGAATCCCATGTAAAACCATCAGCAAATCCTTTTTCTCCATAAGAAAAGTTACCATAATCAAAATTTAATTCTCCATTCACTATTGGCAAAGTAAGTGTGTTCATATATCCAATTACTGTTAAGGAATCACATCCTACTGGTACATTTAAAGATGTGGAATACACCCCATCTGCTTTAGTGATACCTTTTGCGATAAGATGCCCGCCCTCATCAGGATGGCACCCGTAGATTTTAAAGACAATTCCATGTACCGGATCATTGGACGGAGTTGCCACAATAAGGTTTACATCAACTGACTGAGAAGTATTGTAGGTGAAGTCATAAGGAACTACAATGTCATTAATATCAATAGGTTCATTATTTGTATCGTTTTCTTTAGTAATATCACAACCTGCCCAGAACAGCAGTGTTGCTGTGATCAGGAAGATAAAATATTTTTTCATTTGTCCCCCAAATGAATTTTTGATATTTATAAAATACCAATTAACTTACTCTTCGTCAAGGTTTTTAACATCAACCTGTTATTATATGTAATTAGCATCATCAAAATTACTTCTATCCTTTAGAGTGAATCTCAAATAAATTGACAGCTCGGATACCTATTTGTCAATGCATTCAGGAATTTATATGATAAAAAAATCAGTATTTGGTAAAGAAATATACGAGTATTCCGGAGTCATTCATGTTCATACAGAGCACTCCTTTGACGGACATGGAAGTCTTGCCTATATAGTGCAAACAGCAGAAAACCTTAATGCTGATTTTATCTGTATAACCGATCACCGTTCTCTGGAGGTTAAGAATGACCTTTCAGCCATTTCGCAATCGAAAGTGAATATTCTTATCGGATATGAGATGAATGATGCAGAAAAGAATAATCATTACCTTGTTTTCAATGTCGATGAAGTTTTCCCCCTTTCCATGAGTGCCGAAAAATATGTAGAAGAAACTCGTAAATTAGGTGGAACCGGTTTTATTGCACATCCCTTTGAGAAAAGAAGATCAAGAAGAGCACCGCGCACCTACAATTGGACCTCCTGGAATGTACAAGATTTTGACGGCATTGAAATATGGAATTACATCTCAGAATGGACTGACAGATTACGCATTCCGTGGAACGTATTACCAAAAATACTTTTCCCGAATACATCAATAAAAAGACCAAACAAAAAAGTCCTGAATAAATGGGATGAATTAAATAATAAAGGTTTGAAAAAAGCCGGAATCGGGAGTGTAGATTCTCATGAGAATAGATATTCCGCAGGTCCTTTTTCAATTAGCTTTCTTCCCCATAGAAAATTATTTAAAACTATTAGAACGAACATCCAGACCAGGCAACCTATATCTTCCGATAATGCGGACCAGGAAATCCTCGCATACTTGAAAAATGGCAATTCATACATTGTGAACTATCTTCATGCTGACCCGCGCATGTACTACTGCGGGATCGAGTCAAAATTATCTGAAAAATTTGCTTTGCCAGGTGAAGAGATATCACTCGAGGAAAAAGACCTTTACTTTTTTATCTATCTTCAGCAGGATTGTCATATAAAAATTATACATAATGGGAAACTAGTTCATACTGAGTACATGAACAAAGTATCCTTTCCGATCACAGAGAAGGGCTTTTATCGGATCGAGGTTTTTATCGGACTCAAGGGATGGCTTTTCACGAATCCCATATATGTGGTATAAAATAAAAAATGATAAAAAAAAATTTAAGGAGTAGTATGAAAAAAATATTTATTCAGGATTTGAGCCCTTTAGAGGGCAGTGAAATTTTAGATTTCTTTGCGATAAGCGAGAAATCTGTGAGAAAAAGCAGAAATGGAAAATTCTTCATACGCGTGATGTGTGTGGACAGAACAGGTCAAGTAACCGGCTTTATCTGGGATAATGTACCCAAATTTCAGGATGCCTTCAGCGTGGGAGATATTGTAAAGGTAAAAGCTCTTGTCACGACTTATGAAAACAATATGCAGATATCTATAAGTAATATACGTAAAGCAGAAGAAAACGAATACCAGCTTTCTGATTTTGCTCCAACTACAACAAAAGATACTAACAAACTCATAGAAAAACTCTTTGGATTCATCGATTCTGTGAAGAATGAATACTTATCAAAGCTTCTGCATCTGTTCTTTGACGATAAGGAATTGCTGGAAAAGTTCTCAAAATCACCCGCTGCCAAGAACTGGCATCATAATGTTGTTGGAGGGCTTCTTCACCATTCAGTGACTGTTACCTCTATTTGTGACGCAGTCAGCACTTTATATGACGGCATTGACAGAGACCTGCTCGTCACCTGTGCTATCTTACATGACATCGGCAAGATAAAGGAATATACGCTCGCACCATTTATTGATTTTACAGACGAAGGACGCCTTATTGGACATGTTGTTATCGGCAATAAAATGGTTGTTGACAAATGCGAGGAGATCAATAATTTTCCACAGAATCTGCTCATGAAAATTCAGCATCTTCTTCTCAGTCATCACGGAGAACGGGAACACGGTGCTGCAGTTCCCCCAAAAACAAAAGAGGCGCTCATTCTTCATTATGCAGACAATCTTGATGCCCAAGTCACGGGAGCATCAGATCTCATAGAAAAAGCGGTTGATGAAAATTCCACATGGACAGATTATCACTATCTGACCAATCGGGAATATTACACAGAATAAACTCTTCACTGTTCAAAATCCGATTTTCTTGACTGCATTTTGAGCGGTTAGACATTTTACAAGTTCAAAATATAATTGTATAAGGATCTCTCATGAATATCAAAATATCATTTCCGGACGGTTCCAAAAAGGAATTTCCAAAAGGGATCACTCCCCTTGAGATCGCAAAAGGAATAAGCAAAGGGCTTGCCAAAGAAGCTCTCTGTGCACAATTCAATGACACTGTGGTTGATATGACACGACCCCTCGAGGAAAACGGTTCCATTCTCTTTTATAAATTTTCGGACGAAAAAGGAAAAGAAGTTTACTGGCACGGCAGCTCACATATAATGGCACAGGCGGTGAAACGTCTCTTCCCGGACGTGAAAGTTGCGATCGGTCCAGCTATCGAGCAGGGCTTCTACTATGATTTTGATAAAGAAATTCCATTCACAGAAGATGATCTGCGTCTTATTGAAGAAGAGATGCAGCGCATTGTTGATGAAAATTTCTTCTTTGAAAGAAAAGTGCTGAGCCGCAAAGAAGCGCTTGAACTGTTTGAAAGCTTAGGTGAAATATACAAAATTGAACTCATTAATGAAATGCCCAAAGATGAGACCATTTCAATATATGTGCTTGGTGATTTTGTGGACCTTTGCCGCGGACCCCATATTCAATCTACAGACAAGGTAAAACATTTCAAACTTCTGAAATTTTCCGGAGCTTACTGGCGCGGTAATGAAAAAAACAAGATGCTGCAGCGAATTTACGGCATCTCATTCCCCACTCAGAAAGAACTCGGTGCTCATCTTGAAAAATTGGAAGAAGCAGAAAAACGAGATCACAGGAAAATCGGCAAAGAGCTCGACCTGTTCGGCTTTTATGAAGAGGTCGGCGCCGGGCTTGTGCACTGGCACCCAAAAGGTGGAGTCATGCGGGACGTCATAGAAAATTTCTGGAAAAAGGAACACTACAGAGACGGTTACCAGATAATCTACACTCCCCACATCGGGAAATCAATTTTGTGGGAAAAAAGTGGTCATCTTGACTTTTATCAGGACAGCATGTACGCACCTATGCAGATCGATGAGATCGATTATTACATCAAACCCATGAATTGCCCATTCCATATTATGGTGTATAAATCTAAGCTCCGAAGCTACCGCGAATTACCTGTCAAATATGCAGAACTCGGCACAGTATATCGTTATGAACGATCCGGTGCTTTGCATGGCTTGATGAGAGTGCGCGGCTTTACCCAGGATGATGCGCATATCATGTGCACCCCAGATCAGCTTGTCGGAGAAGTGGTAAAATTACTTGATTTCTCACTTTTCTTCCTGAAATCCTTTGGTTTTGATAGATATGATATATTCCTTTCTACCCAGCCGGACAATTATGTAGGAGAAGATATTGATTGGGAAAGAGCAACAGAATCTTTGAAAGAAGCTTTGGAAATTTCCGGACTGGAATATAAAGTCGATCCCGGTGAAGGCGTATTTTACGGACCAAAAATCGATATCAAGATCAAGGATGCCCTTGACCGTTCTTGGCAGTGTACAACCATTCAATTTGATTTCAATCTTCCTGAGCGCTTTAATATGACCTATATCGGCGAAGATAACGAAGCACATCGTCCATACATGATCCACCGCGCTTTGCTTGGCTCTCTCGAACGCTTCTTTGGAGTGCTTATCGAGCATTATGCAGGAAATTTCCCAGTATGGCTCGCGCCGGTGCAGATACAGGTCATACCCATAAGCGAGCATCAAGTTGACTATGCAAAGGGAATATTGCAGGCATTGAGAGATGCGAATATCCGCGCTGATATTGATGTACAGAATGAAAAGATCGGCTACAAGATACGGGAAGCAGAAAAGCAGAAAATCCCTTATATGATAGTGGTAGGCAACAAGGAAATTGAAAATAATAATATCTCTGTCAGAAAACATCTTAAGGGAAATCTCGGAACAACTGATCTCAAGGACTTCATTTCGTCAGTTACTCAAGAAATTAAAAATAAAACAATATCCGACATGGACTAAATTGATAATGAAATTCAGATTGTATCGTGCTGTTTGTCATTTATCAATAAATTTTACAAGAGTTCAGCCAACATAATATTTTAAATGAAATATATCGGACTCATTTTCAACAAGCGGATCATGAAAAGATTTATTCTTCTGGTTCTTATCTCATTACCATTATACCATACTGTTTTTGCAGAATCGGAGATCGCCGGCTACCCTATCTTCGGCTACGAGAATGAAACAGGATTTTATGGGGGTGGACTTGTTTATATGCGCAACCGCCCAAAGCATTTTGATGCCTCCATTCCTCCAAATAGTTATTATCTCTCCATGGAATATAGTGTCAAAAAACAATTCTTGGTCAAATTTGAGCCAATAATTCACTTTAAAAATGGCCTTTATACACTCAGCTTAACACTTAATTTTAAAAAATGGCCCTCAAAATTTTATGGCATTGGTAACAACTCCCTAGTGTTAAGTCATGCATCGAGTGGCGTATCACATAGACAGGATTTGGATTATTATTGCGTTCCCAGGCAGGGGTTGGGGAACGAGAACACGCTTGACATCACACTAATAGATAATGCAGAAGATTTTACTCCTAATGAATTCGGATGTATTTTTGATGTGAAGCAGAAGCTGTACAAGAATTGGGATATCTCATTGATATATGATTTCAGTTACTATAACATAACGAAGATGAAGGAAGGCGGGATGCTGAGCTCCGGGGAAATTCCCGGAAGCAAAGGCGGATTTAATTCCGGTCTGGGCTTGCAGATCAGTTATGATAGCCGAAATGCGGAGTCATACCCGACAAAAGGAGAACTA